>Ga0118677_10015345_pt1 | contig 10650 bp, 8 predicted proteins | sample AliMusrvi5mmetaG_FD_86154 | JGI IMG/M metagenome (GOLD analysis project Ga0118677, IMG submission 86154)
CTTCCCCGAACTCGCCGGGATACCCAAGGAGAACACAGGCGGACGCGCGAACCAGGGTCTATTCATGTATCGCATGACGCACTTGAAAAACGCTGCCGCTCGCAAGCTGGCCGGCCATTTGCCGGGGTGGATTGCGAAGGGAGGAAAGGCTGGCGGGAGCATCGACAGCTTCCAGGATCAATACATCAAGGATCGGACCAACCAGGCTTTCTTTGACGGCATCTTGTCCGACACCGGGGACTGGCCGGGCAAATCAAGTCTTGCGATGATTGGCTCGCCTATAGACGGGGACAACGCAATCATGTACTTACGCCGTATATCTCTGGCTTTTTTGCTGCAAGGGCAGCGATAGTGTGTTGGGCCCAATCTGCTTGACAATTCCGTCAATGCAAGGAACACTGGGAAAAGCCTCATCAGAATAATCATGGAAGGGCAAAATGGCGGCACTTGCGATCATTGGAACTGGATATGTAGGCCTCGTAACCGGCGCATGCTTGTCTGATTTCGGCAATACGGTAGTCTGCGTGGATGTCGACGAGGCTAAAATTGGAAGATTGAAATCCGGGGAAATACCGATATACGAGCCGGGCCTCGATGAAGTGGTAGTGCGAAACACTAAGGCAGGCAGGCTCACCTTTTCCAGTGACGTGGGACACGCCATCGCCTCAAACGAAGTCGTCTTCATAGCGGTCGGGACTCCTCCTCTGGAGGATGGATCCGCCGATCTTCGCTATGTCGAGAGCGCGGCTCGAAAGATAGGTCAATCGATGACCGGCTATAGAGTCATCGTCGATAAAAGCACTGTCCCCATCGGCACCGGGCGAGAGGTCGCGAAGTGGATCAGCGAGGAATTGGCATCACGGGGGCTCAAGACGGAGTTCGATGTGGTCTCGAATCCGGAATTCCTGCGCGAGGGCACTGCGGTCTACGACTTTACGCATCCCGATAGAGTGGTCATAGGCACGGAATCCCAGCGCGCCTTCGATGAGATGCGGATGATCTACAGGTCGCTGTACATAAATGAAACCCCATTTATCCACACCAATCTCGAAACTGCCGAGATGATCAAGTATGCATCGAATGCCTTTCTCGCGGTCAAGATCACCTTCATCAACGAGGTGGCGAACCTCTGCGAGGCAGTGGGAGCAAATGTCATGGATGTGGCCAAGGGCATGGGGCGCGATGGACGCATCGGTCCAAAATTCCTGCATCCCGGCCCGGGCTATGGAGGGAGTTGCTTCCCGAAGGATACAAAGGCGATTGCCGATATAGGGCGCAAGAATGATTGCCAAATGACCATCATCGACGCGGTGATCGCCGCGAATGAGCGACAGAAGAAGAGGATGGTGGCCAAGATAGAGCGGGGGATGGGCGATGTTGACGGCAAGCAAATAGCCGTCCTGGGCTTGTCATTCAAGGGCAATACCGACGACATGCGGGACGCTCCGGCGCTCACGATCGTCCGGGCCCTTGTGGCAAAGGGCGCTAAGATAAAGGCCTTTGATCCGGCGGCGATGGAGTCTTCAAAGCAGCTGCTGCGAGACCTTGAACACAGCATCACCTATTGCGCAAATGAATTTGCCGCCATTGAAGGCGCCGATGCATTGGTCATCCTGACGGAGTGGAACCAGTTTAGGAATCTTGATCTCGTGGAGATCAAGCGGCTCCTAAAGTCCTCCCTCCTTTTTGACATGAGGAACATATTTGACCGTGAGACCGCGATCGGGTTGGGTTTCACCTATGTCGGGGTTGGTCGCTGATGCCCAAATCCCGGCAGTAAGGCCGGATCCGCAGTCAAAGGACTGTTTCTTTTGGGTGGGCTTGTTGGAACAAGTCCCTCAATTGCTGGGCCGAGGTTAGGTCGCTAAAGGCTTCTTGGACTCTTTTCGCGCCAATTTTTCCCATCCGGCCAGCTCTGGCCGGATCGGAAAGCATTTTTGCCATCGCATCAGCCAGCTCGGTCGCATCGCCGGGAGAGACGACATAGCCGCTTGCCCCGTCTTCGACCAGCTCGGGAACGCCTCCTACGCGAGTCGCAACCACTGGTCTTCCATGAGCGAAAGCCTCGATGAGCACAACCGGGACACCTTCCGAAAAGCTCGCCAGGACAACGAAAAAGCTGCGGCTGAAATATTCCGCAACCTTGCTCGGCTCGAGCGACCCGGTGAAGCGAATGGAACCGGGGAAGGGCAGTTGGCGGGATCTGGATTCCAGTTCGTCGCGCATGGGGCCATCGCCGACTATGGTAAGGCTCGCCTCGATATTTCGATTCTGCAGCTGCTCGAACGCATCCAGCAGCACATAGTGACCCTTTTCCGCGGATAGGCGGCCTACGCACAATATTTCTGGAGCGCCCACGGACGCGGACGAGAAATCATCGGGTTCGGATCTCGCCTGCCCGCAGCGTACCACGTGCAGCTTTGGCCAATCTTGCCTGCTGCACACGTGCATTAGGCGGGCGCGCCCGAACTTGCTCACGCATACCGTGAATGCGGCTTCCCGTACCTTTTCGGGCAAGCGGAAGCCGTAGGGATCGTTAAGCTCGGATCCATGACAGGTGATGCTGAAAGGAATGGCGGCCAATCGAGCGGCGATCTGGGCTGTGTTTGAGCCGCTGTTCCCAAAATGGCAGTGGAGATGATCAAAGTGCCCGAGAACCAGCCAATGCGCGAGGAGAATGCCCTCCAGCGTGTATGCCAGCCACTTCAGCTTGGATTTGAGTCCACCGCCCTTCGCGACATTCTGAAGCAGCATGCGCGCGGTCATGCCAGGGCGATGTGACAGGCCCCATAGCATCGCTCGCGACAGATCCGCGACAGGGAGGGGAAGAAGCGAACGGGTTGTCAGGCGCTCGCTCTCGGCGATCGAGCCCAGTGTATCCTTCAACTCGGCTCGATTTATTGAAAACGTGCCGATTTCGACGCCCAGCCGCCTCAGCGCAAGGATCTCATTGAGAATAAATGTGTGGCTGACCGCGGGGTACAGGCTGGTGATATAGGCTATTTTCATTATTTGCCGCTCCTATGGACGATTACGCTGGAAGAAGTGATCTGCAAGGCCTGTCAGTTCCAATCTGATCAAGGACGAAGAGGGCTTGCCCCAAGCCCCCAGCAGCCGGCGCTCACATATGAACCACCGCCGCAGTTCGAAGGGCGATCCCCCGTCATGGTTCGTACCCTTGCGCATAGTGCACGCGTAGGAATAGTCGGCGAGCTTGACCGCCCCAAGGGTTTCCTCGTCCACGTCCCCGTTGGGGTAGCAAAAGCCTTGCACCGAGGCTCCCAGGCCGCGCTCAAGGATTCTCTTGCTCTCCACAAGCTCGTGCATCAAGGCTTCTTCGCCGAGGGAGGGCAGGATTTCGTGGGAAACAGTATGGGAAGCGATTTCGTGGCCTGCCGACTGCAAAAACTTGAGCTCTTGCCACGTCATGATTGTATCCAAATCGGGATCCAGCCTGTCGCCGCCGGCCAGCTTCGCCAATCGAGCCACAACACTGGCTCTGGCATCAGGGGCCAGGAGCTTGGCAGCCTGGACAACGCTGTTTGGATTTCGCCCCATTCCAGCGAGAAGTCCACTACAGAGAGCCACCTCATCCAGGCTCGATTCCAGTCTGCCGGCGGCGCTGAGCGTGACCACGGCACGACTGAGGATGTCATACCAAGGGGCCTCCTGCGCCCCAACCAGTCCTGCGACCACAAAGAAGGTTGCCCTCAGCCCCCTGGCCTCGAGGATCGGAGCTGCGTACTTGAAATTGTCCCGATAGCCGTCGTCGAAGGTAATCGCCGCAAGGGGACGATTCCCCATTTCACCTTTGCGCAGCATATCGAAGGCTTTTGCCAAGGCATGCACATCATAATGCGCATCGAGGGCCGCGCAATGCGCCGCGAAAGCACCCGGTGTTACCACTAGATCCGGAGAGAAATAGGCTTCCTTATTTTTCGGCGGAAGGATGCGGTGATAGCAGAGGATGGTCAGCGATCCCCGCAAGCGATCCTCCGCGCGCTTGACCACACCTGCAAAATTGCATGCTTCCGCCACCGTCGATCGAAGTACGCGCTTTAGCATCATTTGTGCTCAATGATCGTGAATTTTCGACCCAAGGCCCTCTTGAAAAGGAAATCCATTTGGCCAAGCAACTCCGGCCACTTCCCAAGAACATTGAATAGAGAGTATCGAAACGAGGCCCGCCTATCATTGCCCTGCATCAAGGACCCATTGTAACCTCGATAGAGCGGCACCAGGTAAGACAACAGCAGAACCAAGGCCCACGGCCCGATCATCACAGCCGCCAGCGCGGCGAGGCCAGGTATCCCCAAAGACCAAAACCAGATCCGAAGTGTCGCTCGCAGGAGAGCCGCATCGCTTTTTCTTCCTTTCAATGATAGGCGGTGGGCGTATGCATATCCGCCGCGGACTGTCCGCTTCCACCATTGCCAGAAGTGAAGCATATCGGCATCATGCAGCGTCATCTGGTAGTCAAGGCTGCAAATCTTCATCCCGCCTGCTCGCAGCCTGAGGCACAGTTCGGGCTCCTCGCCGGCGATCATTGAGGGATTGAAGCCGCCAGCGGAAGAAAAGGCCTCGGATCGGGCGAAAAAGATACCCCCGCAGGAGGTCACATCTCCAGAGGGTCTATGCCATTCTATATCGCAAAGCGCGTTATAGACGCTTCGTTCGGGGTGACGTTCTTTTACGCGCCCCGCGACAATGGCATGCGAGGAGTTGCTTCGCAGGAATGCTTCGGCCACCTCAACCCAACCTTCGCAAAGCTCGCAATCGCCGTCTATGAACTGGACATACTCGAGTTGTGGAAGCCGGCTCTTAAGGCCTTCGAAACCGGCGTTTCGAGCCCTGCCGGCGCTGAAAGGACTGCTCATGTCAAGGTCAAGCGCTTCTATGCCCAGGGTCCTCGCGAAATCGGTGCTCCCATCCGTGGAACCGGAATCAACGTAAACTACATGGCCAATTTGGGAAAGCACAGACGCCAAGCATCGCTTGAGTCGAGCGCCTTCATTGCGGCCAATCACCACCGCACCGATATTTTCATGCCCGCCGGGAATCATCTGCCGCTCCTAAACTCTGTTCGAGGTGAATGGGAATAGGCTATTGGCACATTATAGCATTTCATCGCCAATCCGCACTAGGGTGGCCATTCTCCCGCGGGTTTCCCGCCACGCGAGGAGCCCCTCCGCCTTGTTTGTTCGGAGTGATCTCTATATGCTCCAAAGGCGGGCGAATGCGGCACATAGGCGCAGCATCGGCTCTAGTCCGGGCGCAAAATCTATACCGCGGTAGGCGAGAGGAAAGCACATGCAGGTCGACTATCGCAAGAAGGCGATCGAGGCTTCGGCCTTTATTCTTGTCGGTTACGGTTTCTCACAATTCCTCAGATTGCTCTCGAATCTCGTGCTCACCCGCCTTCTGGTGCCCGAACTCTTCGGGATTATCTCCACAGCCCGGGTCTTTCTCCTCGGTCTGTGGCTCTTTTCCGACATCGGGCTCGAGCCGGCGATCATCCGAAGCTCGAGGGCCGACGACCGATCCTTCCTCGACACCGCCTGGTCCATGCAGGTGCTGCGAAGCGTCATCATTGCGGCCGTCTCTTTCATTGTGGCCATTCCCGCTGCCCATTACTACAAGCAGCCCATCCTTGCAGCCCTTGTTCCGGTCATAGGCCTCGCGGGTGTCATTTCCGGCTCCCAGTCAACCGCGGTCGTGACCCTCGACCGCGAGATGAATCAGCGGCGCCTCATCACAATGGACATTGGCATTCAATTCGTCAGCCTTGTGGCTATGATCGCGGCGGCCTACTTCACGCGAAGCATCTGGGCCCTGCTGGCCGGCGATGTCCTGGGATCCGTGATCCGCACGGCCTGGAGCCATTCGATCAACCGCGCCCATCCGAACAGATTCTCGATAGAGCCGCGAGCCTTCCGTGAAATCCTGTCCTTCGGCAAGTGGATCCTCCTGTCGACCGGGCTTATGTTCCTGGCCACGCAGTCGGATCGCATCATGTTGGGAAAGCTGATGGGCATGGCCTGGTTCGGTGTCTACGGCATCGCGGTTACCCTCGCCGAGGTGCCCAAGCAGATCGTCGACCGGATCGCGAGCAAGGTGCTCTTTCCCTTGATGTCGCGATTCTCGCAGTTGCCGCGCGACGAGCTTCGATCGAAAATTGGCTCGTCACGGGGCAAATTCCTTCTGCCCCTCGCCCTCCTGGTCGCGCTGTGCGGCTGTTTCGGGGATTACGCGGTCAGGCTCGTCTTCGACCAGCGATACCACGCGGCCGCGTGGATCTTTCCGATGCTCGCCCTGGGGATGTGGCCCTATCTCCTTGTAATGACCGTAGACAGGAGCCTTTTCGCCATTGGAAAGCCGAAGTACTCCGCCGCGGCCAATTTTGCCAAGATCGTCTACATGTTTTCGCTGATACCGCTTTCCCAAAAGCTTGGAGGAGCTTTCGCGATAGTCCTGGCGGTGGCCTTGAACGATCTGCCCTCCTACATCGTCGTCAACTTCGGACTGAGGAAGGAGCGGCTCTCGCTTATGCGGCAGGATGCCCTTTCCACGGCGGCCCTGGTGGCCATGTGCGGCATCCTCATAGGCCTGCGTTTGGTTCTAGGTCTGGGCTTTCCTGGGCTGGCGGCCTTCAGGCTAGGGCTCTGAAGGCCGGGGAGCAGGAGCGAATAAATGAGTTTCATGGCCCCCCTTGTCATGTTCGGATGGCCCGTGGCCACAATAGTCCTCTTTCTCAAGACCACACCGCAGCGGGCGATCGTCGCCACGGTCGTGGCCGGATTCCTTCTCCTGCCCGTCACCTCGTTCAAGGTTCCGGGTATCCCGGCCTACGACAAGTCCATGGCAATTTCCCTGGGCCTGGTGCTTGGCGGACTCATCTCCGGCCAAGCAGCCCGCTACCCCCTCAAGCTGCGATTCTACGACCTGCCCCTCCTTTTTTTCTGCGTTGTGGGGCCTTTCGCGACAGCCTTCTCGAACGGCCTAACCGCGTACGATGGCTTCTCGGATATGGTGAAGGCCGTGTGCGGCTGGGGCGTCTGCTACTGGGCCGGCCGCAAGTACTTCACCGAACCGGGGTCGCTTCGCATTCTCGTCGAAGGCATCGTTATCGGCGGACTCGCCTATGTAGTCCCTATTCTCTTCGAGCTCCGGATGAGTCCGCAGCTTTCGCGCATGGTCTATGGTGTTGCCCCTGCCGCCTTTGACCAGACAATCCGCTATGGTGGCTATCGGCCGATGGTCTTCCTGAAGCATGGATTGATGCTGGCGACCTGGATGGCGGCCGCTTCGCTGTCGGCCTTCTGTCTCTGGCGCACTCGGGAAATCGACAGGTTGGGTGGGATCCGCGTATGGATGGCGGCGATTCTGCTGATTATCATCACCGTGCTCTGCAAGTCCGCGAACGGATGGGGCTATTTGGTAATCGGTATCGCGTTTTCGCTGTACTATGCACGAACCGGCTCTACCCGCGTCCTAAGATGGCTCCTCGTCGGCATTTTCGCCTATCTCGCCGTCCGATCCACCAGCCTGCTCAGCGTGGCGCAGGTACAGGCCTTCGTAGGCCGGTTCTTCGACGCCGAACGCGTCGCTTCCCTGACCTGGCGCCTTCGACAGGAGGATTTGTTCGGCGCCAAAGCCCTGCTCCGTCCCGTTTTCGGATGGGGCGGCTATGGCCGGGGTTGGCCCATCGACCCAAACACTGGAATGACCTTCCAGATGGTCGATTCGCTGTGGGTGATCCTCTTCAGCACCTACGGTTTCACGGGCTTGGTCAGCGCTTTCTATACTCTCGGCATCGGCCCGTGGCGGATATTCAGCGCACATCGACATCGACGCGGCGAAGCGATGCCGCCCCAATCCGAACATATCGTTGATGCGGTGATCCTTGGCCTCATCCTCTGCATCTTCATGCTGGATTGCCTGATGAATGCCATGGTGTCGCCGGTCTATATACTCGCTGCGGGAGCCCTCGTCACGCACTCGCTCTCCAGCGCCAAAGGATCGCCCGCGGAGCCGGCCTCGTAGTCGATTCGAGCGAGTTTCATGCACCGATAAAATATCGGGAATATTTTCCTAGAAGCCTTTTCAAGCCAATGCAAAAAAGAAGCGAAACAAGAATGCTGCAAACCGCAAAAAATAGCGTTAGGGGAATGATCAAGGATGTAGACAACAGTATGGGAGCCACTTTCCCGACAGTCGAATACAACAATCTCGACATGTTGTTATGCACAAGCATATGAGAGAAATATAGGGCGAAACTGAAGCTGGCCAGAGTATCCAATACTTTACTGCGATAGTTTTCATGATTTGTCAGAAAGAGAAGGACCAGATAAGTGACGCAAATCTTATTTACATATTGGAAAGCTTCATAAATATTAAAAAACCCCACTTTGCTGTGGCCAAACGCAACCGCGGTTAATATGGCGGAAAGTGCTGTGAGGAACACCAGTATATACTTGATTTTTCCGACAAAAATCAAAGTCTCCGAGAAAAACATGGCGGTGAACATGCCAAGAATATATACCGGAGAAAAATAACACAATTGTCCTAACGAAATATCTCTGCCAGTTCTCGTCCCCAACAAAGGGAGTATGGAAGCGACAAGCGCGAGCGCTTTAAATTTTTCTTTTGGAACCTTCAATAGCAGGGGGCCTAAAATGATTAGGACTGAAACAAGCGGAATGTACCAATATTGATATTCCGCCTTTCCCAGCATCACGTTGTTTAAAAGCAGCGACAGGAACGGAACAACCTTTCCCCAATGGATCAGGCTCCAACCTGAATGAAACGAGAGAACCAGGGTAAAGAGCAGATACGGTGACAAGACATAGCTGACTTTGCTGATGTAATACCGCTTGGCCGAGAAATTTTCGGAAAGGTAATAGAAAAGAAAACCGGAAATGAACAGGAAATATATTGTGCTGTCATGGAAAAGCAACTCTCGCAAAGCAACTATTAGCTGGGCCGCACTTGGGTCAACCGTTCCATCGGGCACTGTCCAAAGATGAACGAACATCACGTTGACGATCGCGAACGCCCTGAAATGATGGATGCTAAAAAGGAATGGTTTCTTTTCTTTTTCCATGTTCGCCTTTTTCGCGGCTATTTAGAAGGTTTCAGCCCTGGATTTTTTGGGTAAACCGGAAGGTCTCCGATATCTTCTGCCGTGTCCGCTGCCCACCCCGCGTTGCTCTGCCGTCCCGGCGAAGGGCTGTCAAGCACGTCCACAGTGGCTTCCATGCTAGCGCTCCTTGGGCCGGCCACTCAGACCGCCGCGGGTACGTATGCGGTGACCGCCGACTTCGTGCCGACCGATACGGCCAACTACAACACGCTCGCCAACAAGGCCGCGGGCAACTTCATCATCAACACTCGGCCCACCTCCCCCGGTGGTTCGGTGACCGTGAGAATAGACACCCCAAAAGCGTTTGCGGCTACGGACTTCCCGTTCGCGGATGCCGATGCCGGCAACACGTTGAAAGCGATCAAGGTGACATCTCTTCCGGATCCGGCCAAGGGCACACTGAAACTGGGCGGCGCGGCCATCACCGCGGTCCCGAGTGATCCGATTCTGGTGGCCAACATCGGGACTCTCACCTACACGCCAACCACGGGCTTCCTCGGAGACGACTCGTTCAATTTCCAGGTGAGCGATGGAAATGTCTTCAGCGCGGATGCCACCATGGCGATCTCCGTCAAGAATGTCATCCTGGTGCAGAATGGGAGCTTCGAGACGCGTGGCTCAGGTCCAATCGCGACTTATTGGTGGGGACTGGGCAGCCCATGGACTGAGGGCAGCATCCCTCAGGGGTATGAAGTCCTGGATATGAGAGGCTGGGAAGGTGCAACATTCAGCAGCGCGGCAGATGGCTTCTATGCCGCAAACCTGGAGCCTTGGGTCGCCTCGATCACTCAGAACCTGAACACCACCGTCCATGAGGGAGACATCCTTTCGATGACATTCTCGGGTGGGAGGGCTAAAGGACAAGCCGGCGGGAAATTCACAGCCACATTCGTAGTCGGCACGACGGAATACACCAGCAGCGAATTTGACACGGCCCTGCAGGCCAATAACACCTGGCAACAATACACTTTTGGCGCTCCCATCACCAACACGGGCAATCTCAGCATTGTATTCAAACCTGTGAGCGGCAGACCATGGCTCGACAACATCAGCAATGTCAGCGTGACAACTGTGCCGACGGCCGGATCCTACGCCAGTTGGGCTCTTGCCAATGGCGCGACTTCGGATCCCCTCGCCGATTCCAACAACAACGGCGTTGCCAACGGCATTGAGTTCTTCATGGGCGGGACACTCGCCAGCCCTGCCACATTGCCACCCTTGGTGGACAACGAGGACACCTGGACCTGGACCATTCCGTATGATCCGAATGCCGCAGCCAGCTACCGCTTCGACGTTTCTCCCGACCTACGGTCCTGGACACACCTGTTGCCGGGCGATCCGGCGATCACGCCTCTAACAGGACCAGATGCGATCCGCCTGACGCTGCCCGCCGGCATGAAATTCTGCCGCCTGGTGGTGACGCCTAACTAGTGTCTGGGAAAAAATGCCTAACCTGTGCGTCTCTAGGGCTTGCCGCCCAAATTCGAAACGAACGCGACGCGCCTGGC
>Ga0118677_10015346_pt1 | contig 10650 bp, 10 predicted proteins | sample AliMusrvi5mmetaG_FD_86154 | JGI IMG/M metagenome (GOLD analysis project Ga0118677, IMG submission 86154)
GTGTTGGTGTGCTGGTCTCCTACGCTTTGAATTAACCCCTTCCGGCTTCGTTCGGCTGGCTTGACCGCCAGCCTCACTCCACGCGCTCGCTCCCGCTCGCTCGCCCGTCGAAGCCACCTCCCCCTTTGCGTGGCAAAGTGGGGCTAGCGTGGCGGCCAAGCCACGCGAGCGGCCTGTGCTGATTTGAAAACGCCTAGCCGAGCTTGGGCTCAAGCTTCTTGCAGGCTTCGATCAGGCCCTTCACCGAGTCGGCCGACTTTGTCAGGCCGGCCTTTTCGTCATCGGTCAGGTTCAGTTCGACGATGCGCTCCACGCCCTTCTCGCCGATCACCACCGGCAGGCCGACATACAGATCCTTGATGCCATAGGCGCCATCGACATGGACGGCGCAGGGCAGCACGCGCTTCTGGTCCTTCAGATAGCTCTCCGCCATCTGGATGGCGCTGGTCGCGGGAGCGTAATAGGCCGAGCCGGTCTTGAGCAGGCCCACGATTTCGGCGCCACCGTTTGCGGTGCGCGTGACGATGGCGTCCAGCTTGTCTTGGGCAATCCAGCCCATCTTGACCAGTTCGGGCAGCGCGATGCCCGCCACGGTGGAGAAGCGCGGCATCGGCACCATGGTGTCGCCATGGCCGCCCAGCACAAAGGCCGACACGTCTTCGACCGACACGCCCATCTCCTCGGCCAGGAAGTGGCGGAAGCGCGCGCTGTCCAGCACGCCGGCCATGCCCACGATCTTGTTGTGCGGCACGCCGGAGAATTTCTGCAGCGCCCAGACCATGGCGTCCAGCGGATTGGTGATGCAGATGACAAAGGCGTTCGGGGCGTTGGCCTTGATGCCTTCGCCCACCGACGCGATGACTTTCAAATTGATGCCGATCAGGTCGTCGCGGCTCATGCCGGGCTTGCGCGGCACGCCGGCGGTGACGATCACCACATCGGCGCCGGCGATGTCGGCATAACTGTTGGTGCCCGACAGCTTGGCATTGAAGCCGTCCACGGGACCGGACTGCGACAGGTCCAGCGCCTTGCCCTGGGGCAGGCCTTCGGCGATGTCGAAGATCACCACATCGCCCAGCTCTTTGAGGGCCGCCAGATGGGCCAGAGTGCCGCCGATCTGTCCGCCGCCGATAAGAGCGATTTTCTTGCGCGCCATGTGGAAATTCCCCAAAAATTGCGCAGCTACCTAGCCCGCCACGGGCCCTACCGGCAAGGCGGCAGAATCGCCCGCTTTCTCATTCAGCGAGCAGCCGGACAAAGCCCATGGCGCCATGGGGATTGGCGCCATAAGAGGCAGCCGGTGAGGACGGCGCAAAATCAAAGGCATAGAGGCCGCCCAGGCCGATCTTCCAATGATCGGCAATTTCCCAGTCATGGATGGCGCCCAGGCTGAATTCGCCGGCCCCGCGCACCGCCGGCCCAGGCACCAGTTCGGTGCTTTCAATGGTCTCGGCCCGGGCAAACAGGGTCCAGAGCGGGTCTGGCTTGTATTCCATTTCGGCCAGCCCGGCATTCCCGCTGATGCCGTTGGAAAGCTGCTTGCGGCCGAACGCCAGGGTGGCGGCCACGCTACCCCAGTCGAACTGGTCGAACCAGGTGGCGCTGGCGGTCAGGCGCTGCTCGTTCACATCGGGGTCGAGCTGCTCGGGGCTTTTCAGCCAGCCGCTGGATACCTGCAGCGACCAGTGCGCATCGGGATTGAACGACAACCGCACCGCAGTGGAATCCAACCGCGCCTTGTCGAAGTTGAAACGAAACTGGTCAGGCTCGCGGCCGGTGAAGCGCGACACTTCCACCTTCCAGTCGTCATGGATGAAACCCGCCGTCACCACTCCGAAAGTGACATGGCTGGAATCCAGCCAATGATGGGCAATCGGCGTCATGGGATTATCCATGGCCGATACGCGGTGCATGTAGGCCGACGGCCCCAGCGCCGGCTCACCCGGATAGCCGCCATAGAGGAAGACGCTGTCGGAATCCGACACGGGATGGCTGTAGCTGGCGGACAGCTCTCCCAACAGGTCGTGGGGATGCTGGCGGTCCACCAGATGCGTCTTGCCATCGGCGGTTTCCCCGCTCGCCAGCAACAAGGGATAGCCGCGCCGTCCCATGAAGGCATCGCCGCTCACCATCGCCTTCAATCCCAGCGTGTCGCCATTTTCCAGGTCGCGCGTCGCCATCGCCATGAACATGCTGGAGGAAAAGACCTGGGTTGCGCCGCGCGGCCCGCTTTGCCAATCGGCGATGCCGTTGACCCGGCCATGCAGCATCACCATCCAGTCTTCTGCGGCCAGGTGAATGCCGCCATGCGGCGCGGACTCAGGCTGCCAGCTTGTGCCCGAGGCTTCGCGGCTCATGGCATAGCCGCCGAGCAATCCGTGCATCGCCATGGCGTGATCGGCGCCGTCCGCGCTCATATCCATGCCGGCCATGTCATCGTCTGTCTTCGCCGCAGGCTTGTCGTCCTGCGGCATTGCGGGCATGGCTTGCTCTTCTGGAGCGGGTTTCGGCGCCCTGTCGGGCATGGCCTGGGCGGGCTGTGGCATCGCAGACGCGGGCTTTTTCGGCTTGGCTTTCTTCGCCGGCGGTTTTTTGGCAGGCATCGCCATGCCGGGCATATCCTCCATCTTCATGCCATCCATCGCGCCATTGCCCGATGGGGGAGCCGATTGCGCCGTTGCGATGGCGGACAACAGGACAACAAGCGCAACAGAGAATGTACTGGCGGCGCGCATGGCGTGACTCAAATCGCGATACAGGCTTGCACCCGGGGACAACCCTGCCTACTATACCCCTAGGGAGTATGCAAGCATGGCCACCGGACATCCAAAAATATTGACCCGGCTCTCGCGCATCGAAGGCCAGGTGCGCGGCATCGCCCGCATGGTGGAAGAGGATCGTTATTGCATCGACATTCTGAACCAGATGCAGGCGATCAAGGCCGCCCTCAAAAAGGTCGAGGAAGAAATCCTCAAGGGCCACGCGTCGCACTGCGTTGCCCACGCCATCAAGAGCGGCAGCGTCAAAGACCAGACGGAAAAATTTTCCGAGCTGGTCGAACTGTTCAGCCGCTATGGAAAATAAGCCGAACCCGGTGCGCGATCCGGTTTGCGGCATGATGGTCGATCCGGCGACGGCCAGGTTCCAGTCAGGCCAGGGCGGCGTGACACATTATTTTTGCAGCGCAGGGTGCCGGTCGAAGTTTCTTGCCAACCCATCGGCTTACATAACGCCGAAGGTTGCGCCAAAGCCGGCGGCTATCGGCATCATCTATACTTGTCCCATGCACCCGCAGATCCGCCGGGACGCGCCCGGCAATTGTCCCATCTGCGGCATGACGTTGGAGCCGCTGACGGCAACGGCGCAAACCGGTCCCAGCCCCGAACTGACCGACATGTCCCGCAGGTTCTGGATCGCACTGGTGCTGACCTTGCCGGTGTTTGTGCTGGAGATGGGCAGTCACATCCCGGCACTGGGCCTGGCCCGCAGCATTTCGATGACCGCATCGACCTGGATACAGTTCGCCCTCAGCACGCCGGTCGTCCTGTGGGCGGGCTGGCCGTTTTTCGCGCGCGGCTGGGCCTCCTTGCGGAACCGTTCGCTGAACATGTTCACGCTGATCGCGCTGGGGGTAGGTGCCGCTTATCTCTACAGCCTGGCCGCGACCTTCCTGCCGGACCTGTTTCCCATGGAAATGCGGCACGCAGGCATGCTCGCGGTCTATTACGAAGCCGCCGCGGTGATCACCGTCCTGGTGCTGCTGGGACAGGTTCTGGAACTGCGCGCCCGCGAACAAACCGGCGGCGCCATCCGCGCGCTATTGAAGCTGGCCCCAAAAAGCGCCCGGCGCATCAATGATGATGGGCAAGACGAAGAAGTCGCCCTTGAGCAGGTCCAGGTGGGCGACCGGTTGCGTGTGCGGCCCGGTGAGAGCGTGCCCGTCGATGGCACGGTGATGGAGGGCAAAAGCAGCGTCGATGAGTCCATGGTGACGGGCGAGTCGATGCCTGTCGCGAAGGCGCAGGATGCCAGGCTGATCGGCGGCACCATCAATGGGACCGGCGGCCTGGTCATGCGCGCCGACAAGATCGGGTCGGACACAGTTCTTGCCCGCATTGTCCATATGGTGTCGGAAGCCCAGCGCAGCCGCGCCCCTATCCAACGCCTCGCCGACAGTGTTTCGGCCTGGTTCGTGCCCGCCGTCATTGCCGCCGCGATCCTGGCCTTCGCGGCCTGGATGATCTGGGGCCCGGCCCCCGCCCTTGGCTACGCTCTGGTTGCCGCCGTCTCCGTCGTCATCATCGCCTGTCCTTGTGCGCTGGGTCTGGCCACGCCCATGTCGATCATGGTGGGCATCGGCAAGGGCGCTGGCGTGGGCGTCCTGATCAAGAATGCCGAGGCGCTTGAGCGATTTGAAAAGGTCGACACGCTGGTGGTCGACAAGACCGGCACCTTGACCGAAGGCAGGCCGAGAGTTGTCGCGGTTGTGCCGGCAGACGGCTTTGACGAGACCGGGATCCTGGCGCTGGGCGCAAGCCTGGAGCGGTCCAGCGAACACCCTCTGGCCGCCGCCATAACCGCAGCCGCGCAGGACCGCAGCATCGCGCTTCAGGATGTAACCGACTTCGCGTCGGTCACCGGCAAGGGCGTGACGGGTAAGGTGGGCGGACGTGCCGTGGGTGTGGGGACTGTCCAGCTACTCGGTGCGCAGGGCATGAGCGCCGGCCTGAACAGCCGCGCGGACGCGCTGCGCCGGGACGGTGCGACCGTCATGTTTGTTACCGTCGATGGCCAGGCAGCGGGCCTCATCGCGGTTGCCGATCCCATCAAGGCATCCACCGCCGCCGCGCTGGACAGCTTGCGGGCAAATGGCATCAGGATCGTGATGCTGACCGGCGACAATCGCCTGACGGCGCAGGCCGTCGCCGCCAGGCTCGGCATTACCGACATCGAAGCCGAAGTGCTGCCCGAACAGAAAAACGCCATCGTGCGCCGCCTGCGCAGCGAGGGCCGTGTCGTGGCGATGGCGGGAGACGGCGTGAATGACGCGCCCGCCCTCGCCGAGGCCGATGTTGGCGTCGCCATGGGCACAGGAACCGATGTGGCCATGCAAAGCGCCGGGATCACGCTGGTCAAAGGCGATCTCACCGGCATTGCACGCGCACGAACATTGAGCCGCGCCACCATGCGCAACATCCGCCAAAATCTGGTCCTTGCTTTCGTTTACAATGTCCTGGGCTTACCGGTGGCTGCCGGCGCGCTCTATCCGGCGTTCGGCATCCTGCTCAGTCCGGTGATCGCAGCGGCGGCGATGAGCCTCAGTTCGGTTTCGGTGATCACGAACGCGCTGCGATTGCGGCTCGTGCGGCTCTGACGCTTGAAGACAAAAAGAAAAGGCCGGATGCGAACATCCGGCCTTTCTGTCTCTTGAAAGACGAAAGCGAGGTTAGATCGCTTCCTTCAGTTCCTTGGAGGCGCGGAACGCGACCTTCTTGGACGCCTTGATCTTGATGGCTTCGCCGGTGGCGGGATTGCGGCCCATGCGCGGACCGCGCTTGCGCACAACCAGGATGCCCAGACCATTGAGACGGATGCGAGCACCCTTCTTCAGGTGCTTGGTGATCAGGGCAATGACGTCTTCGATGATGGCATTGGCGAGCTTCTGCGACAGCTCATGCTTCTCAGCGAGCTGAGCGGCGAGCTGGCGGGTGGAAACAGTTTCAACTTTTGCTTTGGCGGCAGTGGCCATGGATTTCTCCCTCTATAACGAATCAACGATGAGCCCGATTTTACGGCATTTCCTGCAGGAACAAGCGGGGCCACGTCAAAAAAGCGCAAGAAATACGGGCCTTTTGCGGTTATGCACCGGAAAAGGCCGCAAAACGGGGGTTTTTGCGCCTTAAAAAGCAATCAGGCCGCGGCGGATATCCGGCGCGGCCTGATTTGGAAGGCTTTAAATGCGACTCAGGCGGCCGCTTCGGGGCTCTCGGCGGCGCTGTCGGTGCGCTCGCTGATGCGGGCGGACTTGCCGGTGCGGCCGCGCAGGTAATAGAGCTTGGCACGGCGCACCTTGCCCTTGCGCACCACCACCACCGAGTCGACCAGCGGCGAATAGATCGGGAAGACGCGTTCCACGCCTTCGCCATAGGACAGCTTGCGCACCGTGAAGGCCTCGTTGATGCCGGCGCCCTGGCGGGCGATGCACACGCCTTCAAAGGCCTGGATGCGTTCGCGAGTCTTGTTCGCCTTGGCCTTTTCGTCATAGGTGACGTCCACCACCTTGACGTTGACCTTCAGCGTGTCGCCGGGGCGGAAATCGGGAAGCGGCTTGGCGCGGACGGTGGCCATCTGCTCGGCTTCAAGGGTCTGCAAAAGGTTCATTTTCTTCGTCTTTCGGTGCGGAAAAGCGGCAATCGAGCCGGGGCATATAGCCTAGCGTTTGGTCTTTTCATAGAGGGTCCAAAGGTCGGGGCGGCGCTCCTGGGTCAGGCTTTCGGCCTCGCGCGCGCGGAATTTGGCGATTTCCGAATGATTCCCGTTGTTTAGAACCTCCGGAATGGGCCGATCCTCGAACAGTTGGGGGCGGGTATAATGGGGGTATTCCAAAAGCCCCGCGGCAAAGCTTTCATCCTGGGTGGAAGCATGGTCCCCCAGCACCCCGGGGATCAGCCGGACGGATGCCTCTATCAGGGCCATGGCGGCGATCTCGCCCCCGGCCAGCACAAAGTCGCCCAGGGAGATTTCCTCGATGGCCCGGGCCTCGATCACCCGCTGGTCCAGGCCTTCAAACCGCCCGCACAACAGGATCGCGCCCGGTCCCGATGCCAGTTCCCGAACGCGCGCCTGATCCAGGCGTTTGCCGCGCGGTGACAGATAGATCAGCGGACGACCATTCCGTTCCACCGCATCGATGGCGGCGGCGGCAACATCGGCGCGCATCACCATGCCCGGCCCGCCGCCCGACGGGCTGTCGTCCACGGTGCGGTGCTTGCCCAGGCCATGGTCGCGGATGTCGCGCGCATCGAGCTGCCAGAGATCCTGCTGCAGCGCCTTGCCCAGCAGCGAGATGCCCAGCGGCCCGGGAAACATTTCCGGGAAAAGCGTAAGGACCGTCGCCGACCAGCTACTCGACATGGTCGTTGTCTTCATCGTCTTCGGGCACCGCGACAACGATGTAACCGTCGGCGATCTTGATCACCGGCACGGTCTCGCGCGTGAAGGCCAGGTGCACGCTGTCGCCGTCACCCCGAACCAGCTCGATCACGTCGCTGGCGCCGAAATTGTGCACGGCCACGATCTTGCCGATCACCCGGCCTTCGCTGTCGCGCGCTTCCAGCCCGACCAGGTCGGCATGATAGAACTCGTCTTCATCCGGTTCGGGCAGCGCATCGCGGGACACGAACAGTTCGGTGCCCTTCAAGGCTTCGGCGGTGTTGCGGTCCTTGACCTCCGCAAACGCAATCACCGCCTCGCCCGTTTTGGCGGGGCGAAAGGCGGTGATCGTGAACGTCCGGCCATCCCTGGCGTGCAACTTGCCATAGCGCGGCAAAGCGTCGGGCGCTGCGGTGAAGATTTTTGCCTTCACCTCGCCCTTGAGCCCTTGCGCGCCCATGACGGCGGCCAGAAGAACGTCCGCGGGCAATTAAGCCGCCGGCGCTTCTTCCGCGGGCTTGGCCGCGGCAGCGGCGGCAGCAGTGGCGCGTTCCTGTGCCTTCTTCTTGGGCTGGGCCTTCTGCGGATTGTTATGCACGCGGGCCTTCACCAGGCCGGCATTGGCCAGGAACTTGTGCACGCGGTCGGACGCCACGGCGCCCTTGCCGATCCAGGCCTGGGCCGATTCCAGGTTCAGCTTCAGGCGGTCGGCATGATCGGACGGCAGCAGCGGATTGTAGAAGCCGATCTTCTCGATGAAGCGGCCGTCGCGCGGATTGCGGCTGTCGGCGATGACGATGTTGTAGTGCGGGCGTTTCTTGGTGCCGCCGCGGGCCAGACGAATGCGAAGTGCCATGTTGTGCTTTTCCTTGCGTTTAAAGAGTTAAATCAGTTGCTGTTAACGCCGACCCGGAAACATTCCGGGCGGTAATCCACCGGGCGATCCACCGCCCATGCCGGGCATCATCGGCATGCGGCCGCCTTTGCCCATTTTCTTCATCATGTCCGCCATCTGGCGGTGCATTTTCAGAAGCTTGTTGACTTCGCTGACATCCACGCCGGCGCCGGCGGCAATGCGCTTGCGCCGCGAGCCATTGATCACATCGGGATCGACGCGCTCTTTCTTGGTCATGGAGGAAATGATGGCTTCCTGGCGGGTGAGGATCTTGTCATCCATGCCCGCGGCATCAAGCTGGTTCTTGATCTTGCCCACGCCGGGCAGCATCGCTAGCACGCCCTTCATGCCACCCAGTTTTTTCATCTGGTTCAACTGCGAAGACAGGTCGTTCATGTCGAACGTGCCTTTCTTCATCTTGGCGGCGATTTTTTCCTGTTCCGCCTTGTCGAGGGTTTCCGCCGCTTTCTCGACCAGCGAAACGACATCGCCCATGTCGAGGATGCGGGCGGCGACGCGGGCGGGATGGAAGGCTTCGAGCGTGTCGAGCTTTTCGCCGGCGCCCAGGAACTTGATCGGGGCGCCGGTGACGCTGCGCATGGAGAGGGCGGCGCCGCCGCGGGCGTCGCCATCGACGCGGGTCAGGATGATACCGGACAGTTTGACCCTGTCGTTGAAGTTCTTGGCGGTGTTGACCGCGTCCTGGCCGGTGAGACTGTCGGCCACCAGCAATGTTTCGTGCGGGTTGGTGGCGGCCTTGATGGCGGCGATTTCGCTCATCAGCTGTTCGTCGATGGACTGACGGCCCGCGGTGTCGAGGATCAGGACGTCATAGCCGCCGACCTTGGCGCTGGCCAAGGCGCGCTTGGCGATGCCGACAGGGTCCTGTCCGGCCACGATGGGCAAGGTGGCGATGCCGGCCTGTTCGCCCAGCACGCGCAACTGTTCCATGGCGGCGGGACGATTGACGTCGAGCGACGCCATCAGGACTTTTTTCTTTTCGCGGGTCTGGAGCATCAAACCCAGTTTGGCGCTGGTGGTGGTCTTGCCCGAGCCCTGCAGGCCGACCATCAGGATCGGCGCGGGCGGCGAACCCAGATTGAGGGCGGCATTGTCGCTGCCCAGGGTTTCGACCAGGACGTCATGGACGATCTTGATGACTTGCTGGCCTGGTGTGACCGAGCGGATGACATTCTCGCCGATGGCGCGGGGGCGGACCTTTTCGATAAAGTCCTTCACCACCGGCAACGCCACATCGGCGTCGATCAGGGCGGTGCGCACTTCCGCCAGGGCAGCATCAACATCAGCCTCGCTGAGCGCGCCGCGCCCGCGAAGCTTGTCGAATACGCCGCCGAGGCGGGATTGAAGACTTTCGAACAACCTCAACTCCAAACAGTAGCGCCCCAGGGGGCGCCACGCGCTGCCTGGGGTCGATCCCCCGCGCCAGGCGGGGGACCGGAAAGGCCTTTGGTCTTTCCGGAAACGGCGGGTTTCTAAGGCTTTTGGGCCGGAAAAGTCAAACTCAGCCCTTTAAACCCAGCTTTTCCGCCAGATAGACAAAGCTAAGGCCCCACATTTCGGCGGCCTGTTTGTGATCGGCGGCGGCGGCGTGGCCGCCATCGGTGTTTTCGTAAAACAACACATCATGGCCCTGGGCTTCCATCTTGGCGGCCATTTTGCGGGCGTGCACGGGCGTCACCCTGTCATCGCTGGTGGCGGTGACGAAGAAGACGGGCGGGTATTTCACGCCGGGCTTGACGTTCTGGTACGGCGAGTAAGTAAGAATGTAGTCGCGCATCTTGGGATCGGCGGGGTCGCCATATTCGCCCTCCCACGACGCGCCCGCGCCGATATGGGTGTAGGCGATCATATCGACCAGCGGCACTTGGCAGACCACGGCGGCCAGCTTGTCGGGGATCTGCGTCATCACGGTGGAGACCAGCAGCCCGCCATTGCTGCCGCCCATGATGCCCAGCTGTTTCGGTGTGGCCAGGCGGCGCGCTTCCAGGTCGGCGGCGACGGCGGCGAAATCGTCATAGGCGCGCTGGCGGTGCATTTTTAGCGCCGCTTCATGCCAGGCGGGGCCGAACTCGCCGCCGCCGCGGATATTGGCCACCACATAGATGCCGCCATGCGTCAGCCACAGCCGCCCGAAATTGGCGGAGTAGGACGGCGTCAGCGAAACCTCAAAGCCGCCATAGCCGTACAGCACGGTGGGCGCGGGGCCTGTGAGGTTTTTCGGCCGCGTCACGAAATAGGGAATCTTGGTGCCGTCTTTGCTGGTCGCTTCGAATTGTTCGGTGACGAGATTGGATGCGTCGAAACGGGCCGGCAGGGATTTGATCGGCTTGGGCGCATCATCGCCGGCATCGAAATAGAGCGTGGTGGGTGTCAGGTAATTTTCAAAGCGGAACATGGCCTCAGGCCCGTAATCATTGGTGGAAACGATTTCCGCCGAGCCTTTGCCCGGCAGCGTCAATGCCTTGTTGGTCCAATGCGCGCCGTCCGTGGTGAAGACATGCACCGCCCCCACCACATTGTCGTAGATGGCGGCATAGAGCTTGTCGCGTTGATCCGGACGATCGGGCAGCCAGCCATACCAC
>Ga0118677_10015347_pt1 | contig 10649 bp, 9 predicted proteins | sample AliMusrvi5mmetaG_FD_86154 | JGI IMG/M metagenome (GOLD analysis project Ga0118677, IMG submission 86154)
GCAAAGACTGTAGAGTTTAAAGAACGTCTTGAAAAAGGCGCTACCTTACAAGACCTTTTGCCAGAGGCTTTTGCTGTTGTTAGAGAGGCTTCACGCCGAACTTTAGGTCAACGTCATTATGATGTTCAGCTAATTGGTGGAATGATTTTGCACGATGGAAACATCGCTGAAATGAAAACCGGAGAAGGAAAAACGTTGATGGCAACTCTCGCGGTTTATTTAAATGCAATTTCTGGAAAGGGAGTTCATATTGTTACCGTTAATGATTATCTCGCAAGAAGAGACGCAACATGGATGGGTCAAATATATTATGCACTTGGGCTTTCAACTGGTGTTGTTAATGAAGGCGAATCTTATATCTATGATCCTTCTGTTGTTTTGGAAACCAAAGGAGAGGGGGAAGAAGAGCAACTAGAGAAAAAAGAAGATGAAGTTGGAGCGTTTAAGATTGTATATGAGCTTCTAAGGCCGTCGGATAAAATATCGGCATATGCTGCGGACATTACTTATGGAACAAATAATCAATTTGGTTTTGATTACTTACGCGACAACTTAGAGCAAAGAGCTGAGGATTTGAGACAGAGAGAATTTAATTACGCAATCGTAGATGAGGTTGACTCAATTCTTATTGATGAATCAAGAACACCTTTGATTATTGCAGCGCCTACCGCCGAGTCTGGAAACTTGTATGTAACTTTTGCCGAAATATCAAAACATTTGGAAAAAGATGTGCATTATACAGTCGATGAGAAGTTCAAAACAATATCTGTAACTGACGCTGGAATTGACGCTGCGGAAAAAAGTCTTGGAGTAACTAATATATATAGTGAAGGTGGTGTTAAATATGTTCATCATATGGAAACTGCAATTAGGGCAAAGGCACTATTTCATAGGGATGTGGATTATATCGTAAAAGATAATGAGGTTATGATTGTTGATCCTTCAACTGGCAGACTTCAGCCAGGAAGAAGATGGTCAGAAGGTTTGCATCAGGCAATTGAGGCAAAAGAGGGCGTTGAAATTAAAAAGGAATCAAGAACTTTTGCATCTATTACATTTCAAAACTATTTTAGAATGTATCCAAAGCTTGCTGGTATGACAGGAACCGGTCTTACCAGTCAGGAAGAGTTTTTAAAGGTTTATGGACTAGATGTTATTGAGGTGCCAACACATCGCCCAACTACTCGTATAGACAAAACAGATCTTATTTTTAGAACGGAAGCAGCAAAGTTTAGAGCTATTTCAAAAAAGATCAAAGAGTTAAATCAAAAAGGCCAACCGGTTCTGGTTGGTACTGTTTCAATTGAAAAAAACCAATTGCTTTCAGATTTTTTGAAAAAGGAGGGTGTTGCTCATACATTATTAAATGCAAAACCAGAGTTTGCTGAAAGAGAAGGAGAAACTGTGGCACAAGCGGGCAAGAAAGGGGCGGTGACGATTGCTACTAACATGGCTGGACGTGGAGTTGATATTAAGCTTGGTGGCGCTCCTGGCTCTAAGGATTTATATGAAGAGGTTAAATCTATTGGTGGACTATACATAATAGGAACAGAAAGACATGAAGCCAGAAGAATTGACAACCAGTTAAGAGGAAGAGCTGGAAGACAGGGTGATCCCGGGGAGACTCAATTCTATGTTTCTTTTGAAGATGATTTGATGAGAATTTTTGCTAACGATTTTCTGAAGAGCGCCCTAGATAGGCTTGGAGTTGAAGAGGATCAACCAATTGAAACAAGAATTGTTTCAAAGCAATTAGAGATGGCCCAAAGAAAGATTGAGGGAATTCATTTTGATTCAAGAAAACACACTCTCCAATATGACGATGTTTTAAATCAACAGCGCACAAAAGTTTATGCAAGGAGAAAGAGAATTGTTCTTGCTAAGCCTGATGAAGTTGAAACAGAGCTTGCAATGTTTCTAGCAACAGCAACAGATGAGGAAAAGATTGCAATTGAAAATAGGCGCGCTCAATTTAGAGGGCAAGCACTAGCAAATGGCTTTGCAGAAGATGATGCAGAAAAACCATTTCTATTTACTGCCAGAAATATTATGTTGCAAACCATTGATCTATTCTGGGTTGACCACCTTGAGATGATGGAATATTTGCGCTCAAGTGTCTCCCTTCGTGCTTATGGACAAAGGGATCCGTTGGTTGAATATAAGACTGAAGGATTGAGGATGTACAGAGATATGGAAAATGCAGTCTCAAATGAAATTACAAGACTGTTGCAATTGGTAAGCGGAGAAATTACCGTAACTAATAATCCAACCAAAACAGTTAGTCTGAGAGCTGATGATACATTAGGTGATTCAGCTATTGGCGGTTCAAGTTCTGGTCAAGGTGTTTATTCTGGTGATTATCAGCCCGGTACTGATACATTAGGTGGCACATTGATTCAAGCTGATGCTGGAACTGCACCTACAGGTATCTCTGTATTCAACCAAGCTTTTGGTGGTATTACAACCCCACAAAGTACTGCTCCTTTGTATTCACCCGGTATGTCCGTAAACTTCTATCGTTTTGGTAGCGGCGCGCGTATTCCATTGCCTTGTGATGCTTCTGTAGTAGCTTTGGCAGGTTCTTCTATCGTTGAAACTGTTTATTGGGATACAGTAAATTTCCGTTTAACAACAACCTCTACCGATAATTTCGCTGTTCCTTGCAAAATTTTGCGTATCAGTACTTCTGGTAACAAAATTGTAAGTTATGACGGGATGACAGGTAACGCTAACTGGTCTAATACCATTGTTGGTGGTTCTACTTCTGCTCCTGTAGCAGTAGTTCAAATCTAAGAAAGGAACTAGATCATGTCAGGTTTTGCACCTTCGTATGTAACAGTAAATCCGCATCACATGATGCCTGAGCTAATTATGCAATATAGCTTGGCTTCTGGTGCGTTTACAACTCTGGCAACAGAGAATCCTATGCCTCGCCTCGGTGAAGCTGACCTTTATGTTTATGCTAAAAAAGTTCAGTTGACAACTCAAGTATCAGCTAATCAATCAACGGCTAACCAGTTGCCTAGCGCATCTGTTATCCCTTCGATGATTAGTACTGCTACTTATCGTCTACAAACCCGCGCGCAATATGACAACTTCGATGAAGCGGCTACTGGTGCTTGGGGTTATGCCCTACCAGAAGCTCTCCGTTTAGCGGCTCGTCAAGGTATCGCTCAACAGTTGCGTAATGCACTTCTCTATGGCTATAACCCAGCCAATGGCGAAGGCTTGCTCAATACTGCTGGCGCTACACGCGTGAACTTAGGCGCAGATAGCAATGGTAATGTTGGCTATAGCACATGGGATTCAGGTCAATTAGCTCAGTTTATGCTGAACATGATTGGTAACTTAAAAACTACCACTCTGCAAATTGGTCAACCATTGCGTTTAGTTTTCCTAGCTCCACAACGCTTCATTCAACAAATCTCTTACGGCGGCATCGTGTCATTGACACAATTCCAACGTATCGGCGCTGGTGTAGAAACCGCCGCTGGATTAGTTGAAACTGTAGCTTCTTGGGCTGGTGGCGATGATGTTTCCTTCGCGGCTGACGATACTCTCGTTGGTCAAGGCTACGGCGGTACTGATGCAATCATCTTGGTTGCTCCAGAACTGAAAATCCCACGCGCTAATGCACAAATCAACACCAACGTATTTGCTACTTTGACGCCAAATCAAACTGCAACTACTTTGATGCTTTGTGACGTAGCCGCACCAACTGAAATTCCTACTCCATTGCCAGACGGCGGTATTACCACCCTCTACACAATGCGTAGCACTTCAGGTTGGGGTATCCGTCCAGAAGGTATGACAATTTTGTCAGCCGCTTATTAAAATCCTTCACGGGAAGTTGTAGCCGCCCTTCGGGGCGGTTTTTTAGCAAGATTTAAGAAACCAAGTGATGCTGGTTACTTTCTTTATGGGGGGTTGGAGGTCTAAAAAACCTCGCATCATCAATCCCCCACCCATCTAGGGGAAATATCATGGAATTATTTATTGCAAACTGCTCTAAGCAAGATTTTTTGTTTACTTATATGTTGCCAGAGAATCAAAGACCTTTTTCTCATAAAATCAGGGCTGGAGCGCAAATGCGTTTGGTTCAAACCCAAGTAGAAGCTGACGTTATTATTAAACAGCACCTTCCTTACGGCTTAATGGAAGCAACTCACGTCAAAAAAGGCTTTGGTGGGCTTTGCTATCGTTTTAGCAAGCCAATTAGCGTAGAAGCTATTGAAGCGGGTATTGGGCAATCGGATCAAGAAAATATTGATCGCGCCCAAGAAGCTAGAAGCATTACAGCGGCGGCTCAAGATCAGATCATTTCGCTCAAAGCCCAAGAAATGGGTATTAAGCAAAAAGGCGGTATTGAGTTTGAAGTAACTGAAGATAAAAAGAACGCCGCGGATCAAGAAGTAAAGTTTGACCAAAGAATTGAGGTCATACATGAAGGCGAAGGACAAAAAGGTCGTGGTAGACCAAGAAAGTCGGTATAAAAGAACTCCCTTCGGGGAGTTTTTGATTTAGAATGTAAAAAATATTTCTAGGATAGTTCTATGGCTGATCCAATCGTAAGTCCCCCTTCTTTAACAGGATTTATCGCGTGGGCGCAAGCCGTTATGGGGATACCCACAACTGCTATGTCCCCTGATGATCCGGGCTGGAACTATGCCTATGTAATCGCTAAAGACATTGTTCCGACTGATTTTGCTAATACAGTAAAGGACATTTACACTTTAACAGTCTATAACTGGGGCGGTAGCCAACTATTGCAGTTTCAACAAGACTATCCCGGTCAAACCTATTTCACCACATTACGCACCCAATTTGGCATTAATAACTTTGTAGCTGGCGTCATAAATGCCGCTGGCGATGTAAGCACCAATGAAGCGCTCTCTATAGGACACGGATTGCGCGATTTGAGCCTCTTAGACCTCCAGCGCATTAAAGACCCCTACGGGCGCGTAGCGCTATCCTATATGCAACAACTTGGCACTCTTTGGGGCTTAACTTGATTAAACTAGGTCTAGGCGTAATAGATGTTCCAGAGCCAGAAGGCGGAAGCACTTATTCCGTAGGCATGGACTTGGAAAAACGCTATGGCTTATTTTCAATGTTTTATAACTTCCGCGAAAAAGAAATATCCGAATTAATAGCTAAAGATGCCGCAATTGGCTTAGAAATGATGCTAAAAGGTGAATCGGTTGATATAGCAAGCGTATTCGCCGTAAGTTCCGAAGAAATTACCGACAAAATGCACAACTTTATTACTAATCAAGAAGTAGAAAAAGTTGCGGCTATGTATGGTGAACGAGGCATACCGACCCAAGCCGCATTAGATGGAACTAGCTATCGCTTTGAAAAAGGCGTAACAGCTAAACGCTGGATAAAAGGCAAACGCGGAGGCGGTAAAGTGGTTAAAAAACGCAACCCACGCCCATCCTTTATCTATTCTGGCGTATTTGAAGCTTCTTTAAAAGCGGAGATTAAATAATGGCATCAGCCGTAGAAGCCGCAACAGCAAAACCGCAATTAGGCGCTGGGTTAGCACAAGGCGTAGAAACGCTTTCAGGTAATGAACAAGTTACTTTTACCCTCTATGTGAAACTTGTATTGCCTTTAGATGGCTATGTTTTTTGGGTAAATGCTAGTCTTTTGACTGATTCTGCCCTTTTTAACGCATCGCAATATAACAAATTACTCTATAACAACTACCCTGAAGGCGTACCTTCAAGGCAGTTAGTAGCTAGTGGTTCATTCCATTTTAGTAGCGATGTTCAAATGTTGGAAGATCGTCAAACTGTTTTTAACCACACTACTTTTACTTCTTTGGTAGAAATAGCCGATTTCAACTTAATTAATCCTCAGTTTCAATATATAGCAACTTATCAAGGAATGCGATTTGCCTTTAATACTAGGGCAAACTTCTACAAACAAGCCGATCTATATCATTATCGTGGCGATGCTCTGTATTCAGTAATGAATACCCAAGTCATAGACACAATGACGGGATTTGATACTCAAAGCGTAATTGTTTCCAATAGCCTACCTATTTGGCTTAGTTTGAACCAATTTTTCCCTATGTACCCGTCTTATTTGGTAGATCAAAACATTGTTCCAGCTTATGCGGCTGTCGATATTAATCCAAGTCTAACTACTGCATTGCAAGATTTTCCACTATTAGACCCCAATTCCAATCCTTTTCAATTGGTCAAAGATACTGTAAAAATCACTATGTATGGTATCCGTAACCATGAAGCCCTTAATTTTGTGCAATATATACTTGATTACAGCCGAAATACCGACAATATTGGCTTAATGAATATGCCTGTAATGCAGGATGAAAAAATGACCCAATCGGAACTTGGCATCATGGCTCAAAAGAAAACCATTACTTTTGAAGTAAGTTATTACCAAAGTACAGTAAACGATATTGCAAGAAAATTAATTGAACACGCATTTATGGAAATTACCCCATTTACCCCATAGAATGACTTGCGGTAGTAAAATTATGTAGTTAATATGTTGTTATCTAAAACAAGTGTAAAAAGGAGTTACAAATGGCAATTACTTCAAACCCAACAGTTCAGAATGGCGCAGTTTCTACTGGTACTGGTACTCATTCATTTTTAAATATTACTGCTACAACAGCAATTAAATCGACTTCTGGTCGTGTTGTTGCAGTAAATGTAATCGTAGCGGGTTCTGCGGCTGGTGCAGTTTTTGACCATCCAACTACAAGCGGAATTGCTAATTCTAATTGTGTAGCTGTTGTCCCTGAAGCAATTGGAACTTATTTCTTTAATTTTCCATGTTCTACTGGCATTACTGTTGTTCCACCAACAGGCGCAACTATTTCTGTTAGCTTTAACTAATTAGGGGGCTTATATGCCAAATATTGTAAATGTCGTTGTCACTCAACAAGTGGCAAGCGCACCTAATCAGCTACAGCAGACAGGAGCGTTTGTATCACAAGGGGGTACAACTTTAGCCGCTGGTACAACTCAACTGTTAACTCAGTCAAGTGACTTAACCAGCATCCTTAGACCTGCGACTGATATTTCCACAATTACTTGGACAGGAAGTGTAGTAACTGTTACTACTACTACTGCTCATGGTATTCCAAGTGGCGATACAGTTCAAGTTGTTATTGCTGGTTGTACTCCTACAGGGTATAACGGAACTTTTGCTGGTACTGCTACTGGCACAAATACTGTAACTTATCCTTTAGTTAGTGATCCGGGTTCTTCTACTGTTGAAGGTACTTTGCAACTTTCTAATACCCTTGAACTTGCGGCAATGAATAATACTTTCTTTGCTCAAGGTTCTACAGTTTCCGTATTTGTTTTGGAATTAGGAACAACTACTGTTGCTGATGGCGTTACAGCATTAAATCTTTATATTGAAGAAAATGTTAATCATCTTCCAACTTCTCCAACTCCACAATTTTATAGCTATTTACTTCCTACAACATGGGATGTAAGCGATGCACAAGTAATGGCGGCACAATATGAAGGTACTACTGCACAAGTGTATTTTTATGTAACCACCACTTTAGCTACTTATTCTGGATGGGATGGCATTAAATCAGTATTTGCCGCATTACAAAGTCCAAGCGCACCAGCAATTGAATTTAGTACTGCCGCTATGTATTGGGCTTCTTTGTCTTATGATCCTAGCGCAAGCAATTTAGCGCATCCTTTTGAATATACTTATGTTTATTCAGTAACCCCTTATGTTTTGACTAATACTCAACAAGTAACTTTGTTGGCTAATGGTGTGAACTGGGTAGGTACAGGCGCACAAGGCGGTATTTCAAACACGCTGATTGAAGGCGGTACTTACATGGATTTAAACCCATTTAATTACTGGTATTGTGTGGATTGGCTTTCTATTAATGTGGCTCAAGCTTTATCTGCCGCTATTATTAATGGCTCTAATTTGCCAACAAATCCTTTGTATTACAACCAAGCTGGTATTAATACCTTGCAAAAGGTTGCACAAGCAACAGTAAATAATGGTATTTCGTTTGGATTGATTCTTTCACCTGCTAATGTAGTGGCAACTCCGTTTACTACTTATGTAGCACAGCATCCCGGTGATTACGCAACAGGTACTTATAACGGCTTGAGCCTGACATTTGTTCCATTGCGTGGATTCAGTTCCATTACGATCTACTTAACTGCAAGCAACATTCCAGTTTAAGGGGAAAAATAAATGGCAAATCCACAAATCCAACAAGGCACATTAAATCGGCTACTAGCTAGCGTAGTCTACGCTGACTTCACTCAACTGAATGTCACATCAGGCTATCTGGCTAAAGAAGCAATTAGTTTAGGCTTTGAAGGCGATACTTCTCAACTTATTGGCACTTTAACTGGAGCAGTAACCAGCCCAGAGCCATATATTTTTGGGACTGTAACAATTCATCTTTTGCGTACTCAAGCACTAGGTAATGCGTATAAGACTCAAATTGAAACCAACACCACTTTAGGTTCGGTAACAATTTACCCTGATACGCAAACTTTATCTCCTTTTCAATTAAACAATTGCGTTCTATCAAGCATCCAAGAAGTGCCGTTTGATGGTTCACAAGCCGCTTTAATTGTAAGATTAAGAGGTGTTTACAGTATCAATAGCGCGTTATTTGCATCAAGTTAAAGAAAGCTCCTTCGGGAGCTTTTTTTTGCTATCATATAAATTCTCTATGATGCGAGGACAGTATGAAAATTGATCGAAAACTTAATATCGTTATACCCGTAGAAACTGAATCTAAAGGTTTAATTTACGTTCATTCCACCCCTATTTCTAGGGATGTTTTTGAGCAATTTTATCTTGAGTTAGGTAAAGTATTTAGCCAATGCTTTGATTCTATTAATCAAGCGCATTTAGCCCTTACAGCCCCCCAGTTAGCTTATCCAGCATTAAAAACAATGGCTATTAAAGCTGGCAATTGGGAAGAAGTTAAAAAAGGGTTAATCAACGAGATTGTTCGATTAACTAATGTAATGATTACAGGTGAAAAAGGGTGGGAGTCTATACCCCTTGATTTAGCTATTAAACGCGAAATTTTGAATGAAGATGAGGAAAGTGAGGTGCTGTCCGCCCTAACTTTTTTTACTGCAATCTGTCGAGTCGCGCCAAAGGATTTAAGAATGTCCTTCTTGGAAATGGCTGGCTCACTAAGGAGTTGGGTTCTTACATCCTCGGACTCTACGGAATATCTGAATGGCTTGACGATATCAGCAAAAATCGTAGTTACTGGCAAGAAGGCGAAGGAATCGTCCATAGTATCTTAGACAAACTTAGTACTAGCGACTTTGGCGATTTTGTGAAAGAATACGGAGTAAAATGGTCTGATGCTGACGAATATAGGCAAAGGCATTTAATTCGGGCAATTAACAACAAATCGCTGTTTTAAGGATATTCCATGAGCGTTAAGTCAGTAATAGAAATTGACGTAAATGACGACAAATTCAAAGCGTTTCAAGCGGCATTTGACCGCTATCAAAAAATACTAAATCAACAGTCTAAGAAGTGGGAAGAAGTCAATAAAGTATTTGACGATATTACTAAAAAACAAAAAAACTTTAGTAAAGCTGTTAGAGATAGCGAAAAAGGTTTAAAAGATGCCGTTATTAGTACAGGCAATATCGCGCGTAATATGGCTTCTGCCGCGCTATCAGCGGCTAAATGGGTAGCTTTTGGTGCTATTGGTAGTGGTTTTGGACTTGGGGGTATAGCTTCCTCGGCTTCCGATTATCGCCGACAAGCACTAGGGTTAGGTATATCCACAGGACAGCTAAGAAGCGCAAATTTAGCTTATGGCAGGGTTTTTAACCCTGAATCAGCTTTATCTAATATCGCTAATATTCAAAATGACCCTGCAAGCAAACAAATATTAGCTCGTCTTGGAGGGCAAACAGGTCAAAATCCTGCGGATCAACTAGGTACAGTTTATAGAAGCGCAATTCAGCAATTTAAACAGTTTGGTCAAAACCCTCAATTTGCAGAAGCTTTAGGGCTTACTAAAATATTTAGTTTAGAAGATTTAAGACGAGGCGCGAATATGACCGCCAAAGAGCTAAATGAATTAGATGCCCAATTTAAAAAATATAGTGACGATCTAAAAGTATCTGATTCAAACAGTAAAGCATGGCAAGATTTTTGGTATGAATTAAAAAAAGCAGGTAATACGATTGAAACTTCTATTATTAAAAATTTAGCAGATTTAACGCCCGAACTACAAAAATTAACTAAAGCCGTTGCAGGAGCAATTGACGACTTTTTAAGTAGCAAGCAATTTAAAGAAGCTATTACCGATTTTACCGCCTACCTTAGTAGCCCTGAAGGTAAGCAAGCTATAGCCGATTTCTTTGAAGGTTTAAAAGACATAGCCGCATTTATAGGGACTATTGTTGGCAAAGTGCCTGATGTTAAACGAGGACTTACTATAGCTGGCGAAAATCTTTTTAGAGGCGGGCATCAAACAAATGAAGCTTTGCGATATTTTATGTCGCAAGGATTTAACCAAGTACAAGCAACAGGCATGGTAGCCAATTTGCAAGCCGAAAGCGGGCTAAACCCTAACGCAATAGGCGATAGCGGAAAAGCTTATGGAATCGGTCAATGGCATCCTGATCGTCAAGCAG
>Ga0118677_10015348_pt1 | contig 10649 bp, 9 predicted proteins | sample AliMusrvi5mmetaG_FD_86154 | JGI IMG/M metagenome (GOLD analysis project Ga0118677, IMG submission 86154)
GTACCGCAGCAGCCGCCGACAAAGGACACGCCCAGGTCCCGCACGAAGCCGGAAACGTGCCGGGCGAAGTCCTGCGGGGACAGCCGGTAGGCGAGGCGCCCGTCGATGTTCTCGGGCAGGCCCGCGTTGGGCAGCACCGACAGGGGCAGCGGGCAGATGCGCGACAGTTCGCCCAGCACGTGGTGCATGTCCTCGGGGCCCGTGGCGCAGTTGATGCCGAAGGCGGACACGCCGGGGAGGTTCGCGAGGGTCACCACCGCGGCCATCGGGTCCGTGCCCAGCAGCATCCGCCCGTTGCGGTCGAAGGTCACCTGCACGAACAGCGGCACCTCGCGCCCCGCCTCGGCCATGGCGTCCCGGGCCGCGAGGACCGCGATCTTGGCCTGCAGCGGATCCTGGCTGGTCTCGATCTGCACCAGGTCCACGCCGCCTTCCAGGAGGCCCTCGACCTGGTCGCGGTAGCACGCGAGCATCTCGTCGTAGGCGATCTGCCCCAGCGTCGGCAGGCGCGTGCCCGGGCCCACCGAGCCCGACACGAAGCGGGGGCGATCGGGCATCGCGATCTCGTCGGCGGCTTGCCGGGCCAGGAGCGCGGACACGCGGGACAGTTCGCGGGCGCGGGATTCCTGGCCATACTCGCGAAGGACGATCGCGTTGGCGCCGAAGGAATCGGTTTCGACGACATCCGCGCCGGCCGCGAAGTAGGCCCGGTGGATGTCCAGGATCACGTCGGGACGGGTCACGACGAGGATCTCGTTGAGGCCCTCGTGGCCGTCGAAGTCCGAAGCGGTCAGGTCCCGTGCCTGGATCTCGGTCCCCATGGCACCGTCGAACACCACGGGCCGCCGAAGGGCCAGGTCCAGGATGGGATGGTTCATCGTCTGCGCTCCCTGTCCACGGATTCGCCGCACCTCGTGGCCGTTCGATAACGGAACGGCGGCGGGAATGCAAGGGCATGGGGCCCCGCGAACCGGTCGCGCCTCGAAACCGGCTGCCGCGACGGGCATCCCCGGTCCCCGCCTTGCGCTCGGTCGGGACCTCCCGTATCGTCAAAACGTCTCCCAGGCTTTCGAGGCCGTCATGTTCAAGAGCCTGGCGCCCGGCTTCCTGTTGGCGACTCCGCACCTGACCGATCCGAACTTCAAGCAGGCGGTCGTCCTGTTGTTCGCCCACTCGCCGGATGGAGCCATGGGCGTCATCGTCAATCGCCCGTCGCAGCGCTTCCTGCGCGAGGTGCTGGATTCCGCGGGCCTGGAATGTCCCGAGGCGACCCTCCGGGGCCAGCGGGTGTACGCGGGAGGGCCCGTCCAGTCGGAATCCGGCTGGGTGGTGTTCGAAGGGGAGGACCCGCTGGGCGAGTCGTTCGAAATCGCCGATGCCCTGCGCGTCACGGGGTCCGTCGACGTGTTCAAGGCGCTGCTGGCGAACCCGTCCCGGGGGCGGCTGATGTTCCTGCTGGGCTATGCCGGCTGGAGCCCGGGCCAGCTGGACGCGGAAATCGAGGCCGGTTCGTGGCTGCCCGTGCCCGCGGACTCGGCGACCGTGTTCGAGGTTCCGGTGGAGGAACGCTGGCGCCATTCGTACCTCGCGTGCGGCATCGATCCGAACCTGTGGTCACTGACCGCCGGCGTCGGCTGACGCACCGCCCGGCCGCGACGCCCCCGCAGGATGCCCGCCCCGTGCTAGGATCACCCGATGAAATCGTCCCTTTCCGCACGCGTGGCCGCGGGCCTCGTCATCCAGGCGATCGTATTCTGCGGGGCCATGCTCTACCTGGCCCTGACCGCGGACTCCCTGCTCGTGGGAGTGTCCGTGCTGAAGGAGGACCTGGCCCCGATCGTCGAGGACCTGAACCGCCTCGTGATGGAAACCAAGGCCGCGGAAGACCAGTTGTCCTCGAGCCGGCCGGGCGACGCCGAGCGAGCGCGCATCCAGGTGGCCCGGCTGCAACCGTTCGAGCGCCTGCGGGAGGCCGCGACGATCCTGCGGACGGCGGCGGCGTCGGGAGGCGTGGGCAAGGCCCGGGCGGACGACCTGGTGGACGCCGCGGATGCGGCCGACGCGGCTGCGGCGATGGAACGGCGGCCCGCGCCCGGCTCCGATCCGACGATCCCGCGGAACGCGGAGGAAGCCATCACGGTGCTCCTGCAACGCATGGACACCGCGGCGAGGAGCGGGGCCGCGGCGGAAGTGGAGGCCGAGGCGCGGGAGCTGCTGCGGACGCTGCGCTTCGTCCGGGGCGGGGAGTTGCGCACCCACCGGCTGGCCACGGCCGCGCTGCAGGAGGCCGAGCACGACCTCGTGACCCGGCGATCCGAATTGTCGCTGCTGGTCATCATCGTGTCGGCAGCCGCGCTGGTGACGGCCCTGGTGGTGCTGCTGCTGTCGCTGCAGGCGCTGCGGCCGGTGGGCCAGCTGGTGGCCGCGATCCGCCGCCTGGCCGCGGGCGACTACTCGCCGGTGGCGATCCGGTCCCCGAAGGAACTGGCCGACCTGTCGGACGCCCTGAATTCGCTGGCCCAGGAACTGTCGCGACGCGCCACGGAACAGGAGCGGGCCCAGGAAGAACGGATGCGCACGGAACGCCTGGCCGTCGTTGGCCGCATGGCGTCGGTCGTGGCCCACGAGGTCCGCAATCCGCTGAACAGCATCGCGTTGAACGTGGACCTCCTGCACGAAATGCTGCAGGCGCCTGACCGCGGCGGATCGCGGGCGGGCGAGGTGCTGGAGTCGGTCCAGCGCGAGGTCGATCGCCTGTCGGAGATCACCGAGGAGTACCTGCGGTTCGGACGCATGCCCAAGGGCGTCCTGTCGCCGATCGACGCGGCGGGCGTGGTCCGCGACACCCGTACCTTCATGGCGGAGGAACTGGCGATCGCGAACGTCCAGGTCCATGCATGGCTGCCCGACGAACCCGTGCGGGTGATCACCGACGAAGGCCAGCTGCGGCAGGCTCTGGTGAACGTCATCCGGAACGCGGTCGAGGCCATGCCCGGGGGCGGGAGCCTGACGCTGGCCGTGCGCGCCGAGGGCGACCGGGCCGTGATCGAGGTGACCGACACCGGGACCGGCATTCCGGAGTCGTTCAAGGCGCGGCTGTTCGAGCCGTTCGCCACCACCAAGCCCCGCGGGACCGGGCTGGGCCTGGCGTTCGTGCAGCAGGTGGCCCAGGAATCCGGCGGCGACGTCTGGATCGAGTCGAAGGAAGGCAAGGGGACGTCGGTGCGGCTGAGGCTGCGGAGGGCGTGAGGTTTCGGGGACGGGGACGGGTACGGGGACGGGTACGTTACGAGGATGAACCGATCGGCAGGGGTGCGAAATGACGACGACACGTCGCTGGATCCTGGCGGCAATCCTGTGGCCCCTCGCCATGGGATGCGCGACCACGGGGGCGACCCGGGGAGGGGGCATGAAGGAGCCGGACCCGAAGGTGCTGGAGGCGAAGCGGGCCCGGTATGCCGACGTCGAGATCACCGTGGACCCGGCCACGCTGTCCGCGGAGGACCGGGCCGTGCTGGCGCCGCTGGTGAAGGCCAGCGCGGTGATGACCCGGATCTTCTGGAAGCAGGCCTCGACCGAGGGCCTGGAGGTGGAGGCCCGCCTGAACGGGCGGACCGACGCGGCCGGGAAGCGGCTGGCGGACTACGTGGACCTGAACGCGGGGCCCTGGGATCGGCTGGATGACTTCGAGCCGTTCTACGGCACCCGGGCGAAACCCGCGGGTGCGACGTTCTACCCCGAGGATCTGACCGCGGCGGCGTTCGCGGCGTGGTTGACGGCCCACCCGGGGGACCGCCCCGCCTTCGAGTCGCCGGTGACCGTGATCCGGCGCGACGGCGAGCGGCTGGTCGCGGTGCCCTACGCGGTCGAATACCGGGACGACCTCGTGCAGGCGGCGCGCTTCCTGCGGGAGGCGGCGGCCAGGACCCGCGACCCGAGGCTGGCGGGCTACCTGGAATCGCGGGCGCTGGCGTTCACCTCGAACGACTACTACCCCAGCGACCTGGACTGGATGGATCTCGGCACGGCCCCGGCGGACAAGGCGTCCCCGATCGAGGTCGTGATCGGACCCTACGAGGTGTACGAGGACCGCCTGATGAACCTGAAGGCGGCGTTCGAATCGTTCGTGACTGTGAAGGACGCGGCCGAAAGCCGCAAGCTGGCCGTGGTGGAGGGGTTGCTGGACGAACTGGAGGCGTCGCTGCCCATCGACGATCGGCACAAGAACTTCAGCCGCGGCAAGTCGTCGCCCATCGCGGTCGTCCAGGTCGTGTACGCGGCGGGGGACACGGCGGCCGGCACCCAGACCACCGCGTTCAACCTTCCGAACGACGAACGCGTGCGGGCGGCCCGCGGGTCCAAGAAGGTGCTGCTGAAGAACGTCAGCCAGGCGAAGTTCGCCCGCAGCCTGGTGCCCATCGCGAAACTCCTGCTGCAGCCCGCGCTGCAGGACCGGGTGTCGTTCGACGCCTTCTTCAATTTCGTGCTGCTGCACGAGGTCAGCCACGGCCTGGGGCCGGGAATCATCGCGAGGCCCGACGGGACGTCCACCACCGTCAACCTGGCCCTGCGCGAGGCCTATTCGGGCGTCGAGGAGTGCAAGGCCGACGTGCTGGGCGTGCTGAACAGCCTGATCCTGGTGCGCAAGGGCGTGCTGCCGGCTTCGGTCGGGCAGACGATGGAGGCCACCTACCTGGCGGGCCTGTTCCGGACGATCCGGTTCGGGATCGGCGAGGCGCACGGCATCGCGAACATGGTGCAGTTCAACTGGCTGCGGAAGGCGGGCGCGGTGACGCACGACGCGGCGAAGGGCACGTTCGGCATCGACTCGGCGAAGTTCGAGCCGGCGATGCGGGACCTGGCCCGCGCGCTGCTGACCGTCCAGGCCGAGGGCGACTACGAGGGCGCGAAGGCCCTGCTGAAGGCCTACGGCGCCATGCCCGACGAGGTGGTGGCCGCCCTCCAGCGCGTTCGTGCCGTGCCGGTGGACATCCGCCCGATCTATACGCTGGCGAAGGCGCTGCTGGCGGAGTGAGCCTCCGATCCGCAGACGGCCCGGTTCCCGTGACGCCGGATCGTGCCTCGGTTGCCCCCCGCAAGCAGTCATGCGACCATCCCGTCGGCACTCCATCCGGGGATTCTTCGAAATGGGGACGGCGGATCGGCCCGACGCGCTCGACAGGATCTCGATCGTCGTCCCCGTCTTCAACGAAGTGTCGGTCATCCGGCAGTCCTGGGAGCGGCTCCGCCAGCTTCCCGGGTTGGTGGATCGGGAGATCGAAATCGTCCTGGTGGACGACGGAAGCACGGACGGGACGACCGAGATCCTCGAGTCGATCGCATCCGCATCGTGGCCGGGCATCACGGTTCGCCTGCAGATCTTCTCCCGGAACTTCGGCCATTCCGCGGCCGTGCTGGCCGGGCTCCAGGTGGCGACCGGCGACCCCGTGGCCATCCTCGACGCCGACCTGCAGGATCCTCCGGAACTCCTCCCCCAGATGCTGTCGGTCCTTCGATCCGGCGACTGCGACGTCGTGTACGGCAAGAGGATTCGCCGCGCCGGCGAAAGCCTCTTCAAGCGTGCCACGGCCTGGGCGTTCTACAGGCTGTGGAATCGCCTGGTCGGCGTGGTGATCCCGGCCGACACCGGGGACTTCCGGGTGATGACCCGCCAGGTGTGCACCGCCGTGCTCCGCTGCGGCGAGAACGATCCCTTCCTGCGGGGGCTGGTCAGCTGGGTGGGGTTTCGACAGAAGCCGTTCCCGTACGTCCGTGATCCGCGCACCTCGGGACGGACCAAGTACACGCTCGGCAGGATGCTCGACTTCGCGGGCATGGCGGTCATCAGCTTCAGCACCCGCCCCCTCAGGTTGGCGCTGTACCTGGGGCTTCTGGGCCTCTTCGCGGGGCTCCTGCTGGGCGGGTGGGCCTGCTGGTGCTGGATCATCGGGAGCACGGTTCGGGGCTGGGCCTCCCTCCTGGCCGGACTCAGCCTGGTCCAGAGCTTCACGCTGCTCCTCGTCGGCATCCAGGGGCTCTACATCGCCCGCATCCACGAAGAGGCGAAGGACCGCCCCCGCTTCATCGTCCGGAAGGATTCGGCCGGGCATACGGAAAGCACCGGCTGACAGGAGCGCGACTCACGGTCAGTGGTGGTGCCCGCACCCGCACGAACCGCACTGCCCCGTCGCGCACCCGACGCAGTCGGACTTCGCCGTCGTGGTCATCTTCCCGCCTACCGAAAAGGCGGCGGCCGACGCCAGGCGGCGCACGTTGCGCTGCCCGCACTTCGGACAGGGCCAGGCCTCGGTGCCCGACGGCACCAGGTCCTCGAAGTCGACGTCGCAGTCCAGGCACCGGAACTCGTACATCGGCATGGGTCCTCCGATCGCTTCGCACCGGCCTCGGCCGGCAGCGGGCAATGATAGTCATCGGCGCAAGGCCGCGCCAGACCGGGTTTCGACGCCTGCGGTTGCCCCCGATGGGCCGGGGCCCCACAATAGCCCCGCGGGAGGCCCAACGTGCGAGTGACCGTCGAGCGCCTGGTGCACCTGGGGATGGGCCTCGGCCGGATCGACGGCCGGGTCTGGATGATCCCGCTGACGGCGCCCGGGGATGTCGTGGAGGCGGTCGCCATCCGCGAACGCCCGGGCCTGGTCGAGGCGCGCCTCGAATCGGTGCTGGAACCCGGGCCGGACCGGGTGCCCCCGCCCTGCCCGGTCTACGGCCGCTGCGGCGGCTGTCACCTCCAGCACATCGCGCCGGACCGGCAGTCCGCCTTGAAGGTCGCGATCCTCCAGGACGTCCTCCGGCGAATCGCGAAGATCGAGCCCCCGCCGCCGGAAATCCTGTCAGGCGACCCCTGGGCGTATCGCTGCCGCGTCGAATTGCACGGGGGCCCTTCCCGCAGCGGCGCGGGGCTGGGCTATTTCGCCCGGCAGTCCCACGACCGGGTCGAACCCGATGCCTGCCTGATCGCGACGCCCCCGGTTTCGGCCGCGATCCCGATCCTGCGGGATGCCCTCGCTCGCCTACGCCCCCGCGGGCCCGTCACGCTGGAGCCGGTGGCGGGCGCGGATGGCCGGGTCGTCGTGGTGGCCCGGGGCGACCTGGGGGACCCGGTGCAGGCCGCGCAGGCCCTTGCCGGAACGCCCGGGACCGTGGGCTGCCTGGCCTCCTTCCGGGGCCACGGCGGAGTCCACTGGGCGATGGCGGGAACGACGCTGATCCCGTTCCCGACGGATGACGGGGCCGGGGGGGTGACGACGCTGACGCTGGACCCGAGGGGGTTCACCCAGGCCAACCTGGGCCTGAACCCGGCCCTGGCCGCCACGGTGCGCGACCTGGCCGGAGTCGTTCCCGGTACGCGGGTGCTGGAACTGTTCGCCGGAGCCGGCAACCTGACGGTGCCGCTGGCCCTCGCCGGTGCCTGCATCACGGCGGTCGAACTGAACCGGGAAGCCCTGGATCGCGCCGGCGGGGAACTGAAGGCGCGCGGACTGGATGCCCGCCTGCGCGCGGCCCGGGTCGAGGATGTCGTGGCCGATCCGGACATGAGGATGCCTCCCCCGGAGGTCGTGGTGGCCGATCCGCCCCGCACCGGAATGGGTCCCGGCGCCGCCCGCGCGCTGGCCAGCCTGCCCGTCGCGCGCGTCGTGCTGTGCGCCTGCGAACCGGCCACCCTGGCCCGGGATCTGGGGCCCTTCCTGGCGGCGGGATTCCGCCTGGATCGCCTGGTGCTGGTGGACATGTTCCCCCAGACGTTCCACATCGAAACCGTCGCCTGCCTGGTCCGCCCCTAGAGTCCGCCTTCGTTGACTTTTCCCGGCCGGCGTGGATGATTCCCCGGTCCGGTTCGGGGTGTCCCGTGAAGGCCGAGATCGTCAAGGAGTTCACTTTCGAAGCAGCCCATCACCTGCCCGAGGTCGGGCCCGACCACAAGTGCTCGCGGGTCCACGGCCACCTGTTCAAGGTCGAGGTCGCGGTCGAGGGCGAGGTGGACCCGGTCCTGGGATGGGTGATGGATTTCGGCGACCTCGCGGTGGTCTCGCGGCAGGTGATCGGGGAACTGGACCACCGGGTGCTGAACGCCCTGCCCGGCCTTGCGAACCCCACGTCCGAAAACCTCGCCCGCTACCTGTTCGACCGCCTCGCGGCGAGGGTGGCGGGCGTGTCCGCCGTGACGGTCCACGAAAGCCCGACGTCGCGATGCACGTGGCGCCCGGTGCGTCCCATGGCGCCGGCCACGACCGAGGTCCGCATCACGGTGGGCGGCCTGCTCTTTTCGGCCGCGCACCTGCTGGTCCTCCCGCCGGCGATCCGCGAGCCGATCCACGGCCACGACTACCGGATGACGATGGTCGTGACGCTGGCCCCCGGGGTTCCCGGCGACATCGACGGTGTCCTCCGGAGCTGCGCCGAAGCCGTCGCCGCCGAACTGGATCACAGGTTCGTGCTGGCCGGCCGGCCGGCGGTGGGTCGCCTGGAGGAACGCGGTGATTCCTACGCACTGGTGATCGGCGACGAAACCGTCACGCTGCCCCGGGTGGACTGCGTCGTGCTGGATGTCGGCAACACCACGACCGAGGCCCTGGCGGCCTGGGCTGCCGCCCGGATCGCCGCCCGCCCCGAAATCGCGGCCTTGCACGCGACCCGCGTCGAGGTCACCCTGGTCGAGTCCCTCGATGCCTCCGCACGCGCGGAGGCGACCCTTGTCTGACCGTCCTCCCGGAGGCCCCATGTCGTCTCCGATCGCCCCCGGTGAAACCACCCCCATCGACCTGTTCGACCGGCTGCCCGACGAGATCGGGGCCTTGCTGAAGCCCATGGGCGCTCCGCCCTACCGCGGCATGCAGGTCTTCCAGTGGATCCACCAGAAGGACGCGGCCTCCTTCGAGGCCATGACCAACCTGCCCCAGGACCTGCGGGAGTGGCTGACGGCGAACGCCCTCCTGTCGCGCCTGGAACCCGTCGAGGTGCTCGACTCGGCGGACGGCTCGCGCAAGCTGCTGTTCGACGCGGGCGGCGGCCGGCGGTATTCGGCGGTGCTGATGCCGTCCACGGACCGCGTGACCCTCTGCATCAGCAGCCAGGTCGGTTGCCGCATGGGCTGCCGGTTCTGCCTGACCGCGACGCTGGGCTTCCAGCGCAACCTGACCGCCGCCGAGATCGTGGGCCAGGTCCACGCGGCCGGCCGCCTGCTGCCCGCCGGTTCCCGCGTGTCGAACGTGGTCTTCATGGGCATGGGCGAGCCGTTGGACAACCTGGACGCGGTGATGCGGGCGGTCCGGATCATCACGCATCGCGAGGGTCTGAAGGTCGCGCCGCGACGGACCACCCTGTCGACGGTCGGCCTGCTGGATCGGCTTCCCGAGGTCGTCGAATCGGGCACCGGGGTCAGCATCGCGCTGTCCCTGTGCGCGACGACCGACGACATCCGCGGCGATGTCGTCCCGGCGTCGCGCCGCCATGGCGACCTGCAGGCCCTGGTGGACACGCTGGTCCGGCTCCCCCTTCCCCACGGCCACTCGTTCACGATCGAGTACACCCTGATGGCCGGGGTCGGAGACTCCGTCGAGGACGCGCGGCGCCTGTCCCGGATGCTGGCGCTGTTCCCCAACAAGGTGAACCTGATCCCGTTCAACCCCTGGCCGGGAGCGCCGTTCCAGCGCCCGTCGGACGCCGCGATCGAGGCCTTCCGGCGTGTCCTCGCGGACAAGAATCACCGGGTGTCCGTGCGCGCAAGCCGCGGCCTGGACATCGGCGCCGCCTGCGGCCAGTTGGACGGGAAGGGACTGCCCGGAGGGAAGGCGAACCCAGAGGGGTGACCGTGGACCGGATCCTCGCATCCAGCCTGGCGCTCCTGGTCCTGGCGGCCGGGTCCTGCGGTGGCGGCGGCGGCAACCTGCTCCCGCGAGCGGACCTGTCGGGCGCCCGTGATGTTGCCGACAACGGCCGCGACGCCTACGGCGCCGACATCCTCCGCATTGTACGCGGTTAGCGCATTTTCGCTCTGTCGCTCGCGCTGTTGCTTTGCTCTGGCCATCCTCCGCCCGATGGGTTAGCCTTTCCGCCGTTGATTCTCAGTAGCACCGCCGACGGCAGGGCCAGACACGGCGGAGGTCATTTCCTAGCTGACGGGAGAAACCATGGGCGAGACAAAGACAGCGAACGGCAAAGCATCGGGCCTCAAGGCCATGGCCTTCACGATGAGAGTCATCAGCGGGGTGCTGACCGCCTTCATGCTGGTGCTGATACTGGGGATGGTCTGCCCGTACGTCAAAGATGCCTCGTCCTACGCGTTGATGCAACTGGCCATGGAACTCTACACCGGTGTGGCCCGCTTCACCAAAGGCGTACTGCCCACGATCGTCGCCGGATACGACATCGTATGGCTGATCGTGCTGGTCGCCGTGCTCTTCGTCAGGCGGATGGTACACCGTTGCGAAACCGCGTTCACCACGCGCGCCGAAAAGTTGGCCGTACAAAGTCAATATACGGAGTTGCGCGAGAAGATGCACTCCTCGGCCGAGGCGGATGCCCTCGAGGCCAGGATGAAATCGCTCAAGCCCGGCGACGCGCAAAGCCGCGCCGAATTGCTCAAGCTATTCGCCGAGACCAAGAAAAAGCTCGATTCGATGGTGCGGGAT
>Ga0118677_10015349_pt1 | contig 10649 bp, 7 predicted proteins | sample AliMusrvi5mmetaG_FD_86154 | JGI IMG/M metagenome (GOLD analysis project Ga0118677, IMG submission 86154)
GGTGAAGTGGATGGCGCATGGGACAGCTTGGCGAAGCAAGGCGTGAAGAGCTACGAAGTGCAAACGGTGCTCAATCCGCTGAATAATGATCCCAGCGTAGGCCCATGGACGCCGCAGCCGAGCGTTACCAAGTCAAAGTGCGCGCTCCTCGGCTTCACCTCTGGCGCGCGGATTTGGGTGCGGGTGCGTGGCATCGGCCCCGCCGGTGCCGGCCCGTACAGCGACCCGGCCACCATCATCGTGCCATAAGTCAAAAGTTCTCAACCAGCCCGGCCGGGAAGGCAACTTCCCGGCCGCGTTGTTTTCGGTAAGATGCAGAACTCCCACGCCCCCGCGTCAGCCCGCCGGCAACAGACTGTGGCTTACTTGGCTGGGAGGGCGATGGCGGCACATTGGTGCAGGGCGCGGCCATCGGTGTAGGTGGTGGTGCTGAGGACGTACACTTGCCGGCCGGCGGCGAGGAAAGCATTGCCGCTGGCCAGGCGCTCAGGCAAATTGTTCTCGTGTTCCAAGGCGGCGGTCCAGTGCGGGTCGGTGGCGAGGACGAAATTGCCGCGGCCGGGGACGATAAGAATCGAGAAGGCCAGCGCGGTGACCACGCGTTCGCCGGGCGCGGCCGGGACGGGCGGGACGGCGGCCACGGCGACGGGCGCCGCTTGGGATTGTTTAATCTCCAGACGGATCATGCGGGCGACAGCCTCGGGGCCGGCATCGCCCGCGACGGCGGCGACCCAGTCAATCAGCAAATTGCGGACGGCATTGAGGTCGGCGGCCTTGGCAATCGGTTCGATGCCGCCGAGCTTGCGCATGGCTTTGACCAGTGTGGAGACTTCCTTGAGGTAAACATTCTTCTGGGCGCCGGGAATGTAGTACATCACCACGAGATGGACGCGGACGCCGTCGGTTGCGCCGTAATCCACGCCGGCCGCGGACCAGCCGATGGCGCAGTAAAGCTCGCCGTCTTCGCGTTGGGCGCGGAAGTGTGGAACCGCGATGCCCATGCCGATGCCAGTATTGCATTCCTGCTCGCGGTGTTTGACTTCCTCGATGGCATCGGTGCCGACTTGGATATCGGGGTTGGCGTCGAGAATCCGCGCGAGAAATTCCAAAACGCGGTCTTTATTGCCACCCTCTGGCAATTCGAAGAGCCGGCCTTCTTGAAGGGCTGTTAAAATGCTACGCATGCTTAGTCAGTCCCAAACTTTCGGGCGAACCACATTTTCACGGTGTGGGTGAGCGCACTATACGCCAACAGGTAGCCGATAATCCACAGGAAATATATTGGGGGCAGTGGGACGAAGCCCAGCCAGTGTGCGAGCGGCGAGAACGGCAGCCACGCGCCAACTGCCATGATCACGAGCGTGCTGCCGAGCAGCGCGGCGCTCGGCCGGCTTTGGAAGAACGGAATCCGATGGGTGCGGATGATGTGGACGATCAAGGTCTGCGTCAGCAGCGATTCGACAAACCAGCCCGTATGAAAGAGCGCGGCTTGCGTGGTGTTGTCGGGGTCGGCTGCGCCCTTGGCGAGGTGGCAATTAAAGAAATAGAGCATCAGGAAAAACGTGGCGTAGTCGAAGATGGAGCTGATCGGGCCGATACAGATCATGAAGTTGCGGATGCTGGCGATGTTCCAGCGGCGCGGCTTGGCGATGTATTCCTCGTCCACGTTGTCGAGCGGGATACCGACCTGTGAGAAGTCGTAGAGGAGGTTGTTCACGAGGACTTGGATCGGTGCCATCGGCAGAAACGGCAGGAACGCCGCGCCACCGACCACGCTGAACATGTTGCCGAAGTTGGAGCTGGCGCCCATCTTGATGTATTTGACGATATTGCAAAACACTTTGCGCCCTTCGATGATGCCGTCTTCCAACACCAGCAGGCTCTTCTCCAGCAGAATGATGTCGGCCGATTCCTTCGCCACGTCCACGGCCGAATCCACCGAGATGCCCACGTCTGCCGCTTTCATCGCCAGCACGTCATTGATGCCGTCGCCGAGGAAGCCGACAACGTGGCCCTGGGCGCGCAAGGCGCGGATAACTTTCTCCTTCTGGTCGGGCGTCAGGCGGGCGAAGACGTTGCCCATGGCGACTTGCCGGGCAAATTCGGTCTCATTCATGGCGGCCAGTTGCGGCCCGGTAAAGATTTGGTTGACCACCAGCCCGACATCGCGGCAAACCTTCTGGCTCACCAATTCGTTGTCGCCGGTCAGCACCTTGACGGTCACGCCCGACCGCGCCAGGGCTTCAATTGCCTGCCGGGAACTTTGTTTTGCGGGATCGAAGAACGCGATATAGCCGAGCAGCGTCAACTCCGACTCGTCGGCCACGCTGAATGTCTGCTTCGACCGGTCAAACTCACGGTAGGCAATCGCCAACACCCGGTAACCGTCCGTGCTCAGGTTCCGGTATTCGTCCATCAAGTCATCGCGGATTAATTGAATCAGCGGGTTGATGTCCTCGTCCACTTGGTAGTTGTCGCAGGCGCGCGTGACCTCTTCGACCGCGCCTTTGCAGATCAAAACATTGCGATCCTCGAAATCAATGACCACCGACATCCGGCGGCGTTTGAAGTCGAAGGGGATCTCGTCCACTTTCCGGCAATTTCGCTCCACATCGATGTCCGAGTGCGCCAGCACCGCGCGGTCCAGCAGGTTGCGCAGGCCCGTTTGGTAGAAACTGTTCATGTACGCGTACCGAAGCACGTCATCGCTCTGCCGGTTGGTCACGTCCACGTACCGTTCGAGCACCACGTGGTCCTGTGTGAGCGTGCCCGTCTTGTCGGTGCAGAGCACATCCATCGCGCCGAAGTTCTGAATGGCGTTGAGATGCTTGACGATGACTTTCTTCTTCGCCATCTGCAACGCGCCCTTGCCGAGGCAGACGGTGATGATCATCGGCAACATCTCCGGCGTCAGCCCCACCGCCACTGATAGCGCAAATAGGAGCGCCTCGACCCAATTGTGTTTCGTGATGCCGACAATCAGGAACGTCAGGCTCACCATCACGATCATGAAGCGGATCATCAGCCACGTGAATGACTTGATCCCCTTCTCGAAGCTTGTCAGCTCGCGCTTGGCCAGCATCTTCTGCGACAACGCGCCGAAGAATGTCTGCGCGCCAGTCGTCAACACCACGGCGCGCGCGGAACCGCTGAGCGCATTGCTGCCCATGAAGCAGGCGTTGGGCGACTCCAACGGCGTCTTGCCGGCGGCTGGTATCTCCGCGCTCTTTTCCACCGGCATGGATTCGCCAGTCAGCGCCGATTGCGTCACGAAGAAGTCCTTGGCCGACAAAATCCGAACATCTGCCGGGATGAGGCTCCCTGCCGCCAGCACGACAATGTCGCCCGGCACGATCTCTTCCAACGGCAGCTCGACTTGTTTCCCATCGCGGATGACATCGGTGGTCGTCTTGACCAGCTTCTGTAATTGTTCCACCGCCCGCGTTGAGCGGGTCTCTTGGAAGTAGGCCAACGACACACTCAGCACCAACATCCCACCCACCACAACCGCCGACCGCGTGTCGTGCATCAAAAAGGAGACGAGGGCGATGACCAGCAATTGAATTGCCAACGGGTTCCGGCAACGTTCGAGAATGTCGCCGAGAAATGTGTGATGCCGGCCCGCCGCGACTGTGTTCAGTCCGACTTCACGCAATCGCTCCGCGGCAATATCCGTTGTCAGCCCGTCCCGCGAGCCGGCAAGGTCCGTGAATAGGTCAGCTTCACTGCAAGAGTAGAGTTTCTCGTTCGCCATGATAACTTCGCCACGCTCTTTTTAACTTTTCTCGCGCGCGCCGGCAACAGGAAGTTTCAATTTTGCGAAGATTTTTTCTCAGGACTCAGGACGCAACGCGCAACACCCGTGTCTCGTAGCCGCCCAACTCGACCGGCATTGACGAATTGAAGGCGACCTGCGCATCACGATAGGGATCCACCAACCACATCGCACCTTGGGCGGCAACCGCAATCGTGAACCGCATCGGCTCGCGGCCTTCATTGAACAGCAGATAATAATCAATGCCATCTTTCACAACGTGCCGGTAACGGAGATTCGGTTGCGCCGGCGCAACTCGCACATCAACCGACACAAGCTGATCAATCGCCGCAACCAACTCATCGTTCGCCACCTCGATAAGTCGCCCCATGCCGCGCAATCGTTCCAACACCGGCACCGCCGCCGGCAGCCGAGGACGGACGCCATCCACCACCAACGCCCGGTAACACATGCCCGCAAGATGGATACCGTCGTCGTCCACCTTGGCGACTTCCAAGAGATCGCGCGCTTCGAGGTAATTGAAATCGCGCTGGTGTTCCTGACAAACCTTGGCGGCGCGCCACGGCAGATGATTGCTCTCGCCGAGAATCGCGACGTGACAGATGTGCCGGCAATCCGTGTTCAGCCAGCACAGCCAGCGACAGTAATCGGCGAACGGCTTGAATTGGTCCCACCACGCGCTGTGCGGACCGACATCGGTTGGGCGCTCGTTCACGCGCGGACCGCGCACCGAGTAATAGAACGCGTGCGGGATGAGCAGGTTCACGCCGCGCACCAGACACCAGTCGGCCAGCCATTTCATTTCGGCGAACGTCAGTTGGTGGCCGTACGCGCCGCAGAATTCGTTGCCGTTGCGCCGCCGGCCACCGTGAATCATGGCCGATGACGAGCACTTGGCCATCGTCGCGTGTTCGCCCTCCAGCGCGCTGGGCTTGTCCGGCTCGACGTAGCGCCAGACCAAATCCTGGCCAGGCATCTGAAAGTAACGAAGTCGGCCGATGGCCTCCGACCGATCGGGATGTCCACACAACGCCACGCCGTGGGCTTCGCACCAGTCGTGGAGTGGGCGGTAATATGTCTCGTCCAGCCGCCGGTCAACCGCTTCCATATAATCTGCGCGGTAGCGTTCGACTTCCGGCTCGTCGTCGAACCACAACGCCGGCAGGTGCGGGGTGAAATCATAGCCGAGCAGCCGGTTGATGTGCGCCAAGATACCGGTCGTCCCCGGCTTAACTCCCCTCGTCGCTCCCCGGCCCAGCAGGTTTGGTTCATCAGTAAAGATGGCACGGATTGTCTTGCCGAAGTGCGCGCTGAACTCGTCATAGAATCGTTGATAGACCAACCGGATGAAACACGCCACGGCATCCGGATTGAGCAGATCGGCAGCCGGCGGACAATCCTCGCCTTTCCCGTCGTCAGCCAGGTAATGCAGTCCACGGATGTGGCTGGACAGGCTCGGCGCATCCACAATCCGCAATGATTCGCCGTTCTGCCGAGTGACGACGGCGACGAGGTGCTGGTCTGCCGGTAACTTCGCATTGCCGGCCACCGTCAGCCCACGACAGCGAAAGGTCGGATTGGCCGCCACTACCTGCCCGCATGACGAGCCGGACGGATACATCCCTTCGTCGTACAGAAACACAACCATCTGCCGCCTTGCCGCTTCCTCAATCACCACGCGCATGCAATGCAGCATCCGGTCCGACATCCAACCGATGGAGCGCGGCAAGCCAACGCGCATGTGGATCACGAACCCATGGACGCCATGCGCCGCGAAGTCGGCGATCTGCCGCAATAGTTCGGCTTCGTTCAGCTCGTCGTTCCAAAACCAGAATGGCACGAGCGTGAACTCGCGGGGAGGGTTGTTAATCATTGTTGCACTTGTCCTAATGGCATCCTCTGCTATCATCCGCAAAAATCTTGGACAAGGATAATTATCACCATGGCAAAAATCTCAATTCAGAACGGCAAGCTCAACGTCCCCAATAATCCCACCCTGCCCTTCATCCGCGGCGACGGCACCGGCCCCGACATCTGGGCCGCCAGCGTCCGCGTGCTCGACGCGGCCGTCGCGAAAGCCTACGCCGGCAAGCGCAAGATTGACTGGCTCGAAGTCTATGCCGGCGAGACTGCGTTCAAGAAATTCAACAACTGGTTGCCGGATGACACCGTCAAAGCGTTTCAAGATTATCTTGTCGGCATCAAAGGCCCGTTGACCACACCCGTCGGCAAAGGCATCCGCTCGCTTAACGTCGCGCTGCGTCAGATGCTCGACCTCTACGTCTGTCTCCGTCCAGTCCGATGGTTCAACGGCGTCCCCTCGCCTGTTAAACATCCCGAAAAAGTGGAAATGGTTATCTTTCGCGAGAACACCGAGGACATCTACGCCGGCATCGAGTGGGAAGCCGGTTCGCCCGAAGCGAAGAAGCTCATCGCGTTCCTCCAAAAAGAAATGGGCGTAAAGAAAATCCGCTTCCCCTTGACCAGCGGCATCGGCGTCAAGCCGGTCTCCAGCGAAGGCACCGAACGCCTCATCCGTGCCGCGATCAAGTACGCCATCGACAACAACCGCAAGAGCGTCACCATCGTCCACAAAGGCAACATCATGAAGTTCACCGAAGGCGCCTTCCGCGATTGGGCGTACGCCCTTGCGAAGCGCGAATTCGGCGCGGTCGAGATTGACGGCGGCCCGTGGTGCAAGCTCCCGAATGGCATCGTCATCAAGGACGCCATTGCCGACATCACCTTGCAGCAAGTGTTGACCCGCCCCGCCGAGTTCGACGTCATCGCCACGCTCAATCTGAATGGCGACTACCTCAGCGACGCGTTAGCCGCGCAAGTTGGCGGCATCGGCATCGCCCCCGGCGGCAACATCAACTATATTACCGGCCACGCCATCTTCGAAGCTACGCACGGCACCGCGCCCAAGTATGCCGGTAAAGACGTCGTCAACCCCGGCAGCGTCATCCTCAGCGGCGAAATGATGTTGCGCTACATGGGCTGGACGGAAGCCGCCGACCTCATCATTAAGTCGCTGGACAAGACGATTGCTGACAAGGTGGTCACATACGACTTTGCCCGCCAAATGGAAGGCGCGAAGGAAGTGAAGTGCTCCGAATTCGGCTCGGCAATGATCGAGAGGATGTAACCATTTCGGCCGTGGCAGGTATTGGATAACTGGCAGAGCCAAACTAACTCGCACCGTACTAGAGTGGATTACTTGTCAGCTATCACCGCTTGATGACGGAAGCAACTCACGAGATGGTCGTTGACCATGCCGGAGGCCTGCATGAACGCGTAGCAGATTGTCGTGCCCACGAACTTGAAGCCGCGCTTGCGTAAATCTTTGCTCATCGCGTCCGACTCGGCGGTGTGCGCCGGTAACTCGCCGAGTTGGCGGAACCGGTTGACTTGCGTCTTCCCGCCGGTGAATTGCCAGATGTACCGGTCAAACGAGCTAAACTCCTCCTGCACCGCGAGGAAACACCGGGCATTGACGATGGCCGACTGCACCTTGAGCCGGTTGCGGATGATGCCGGCATCGGCGAGCAGCCGGGCGATGTTGCGGTTGCCGTACCGGGCGATCTTGGCTGCGTCGAAGTTGTCGAATGCACGCCGGTAATTCTCGCGCTTCAACAACACCGTCTGCCAACTCAGTCCCGCCTGCGCCGCATCTAGCACAAGGAACTCGTAAAGCTTCCGGTCGTCATGGAGCGGCACGCCCCACTCCGTGTCGTGATACACCGTCATCAATGGATGCGCCAAACACCACGGGCAGCGCGCGGGCTCTTTCATGATTGTGGAGGGTTACACGTTGAACTTGAAGACCAGCACGTCGCCGTCTTTCACGACGTATTCCTTGCCTTCCATCCGGTAGAGACCCTTTTCGCGCGCGACGGCGACGCTGCCGCACTTGATCAGATCGTCGTAGGCCACGGTTTCGGCCTTGATGAAGCCGCGCTCGAAATCGGAATGGATCACGCCCGCGGCTTTCGGAGCGGTGTCGCCGGCGTGGATGGTCCACGCGCGCACTTCCTTTTCGCCTGCCGTGAAATACGTCCGCAGTCCGAGCAGATGATAGGTCGCGTGGATGAGTGCGCCGACGCCGGATTCGTCCACGCCGAGTTCCTTGAGAAACGCCTGCGCCTCGTCCGGCGCCAAATCCACCAAGTCGCTTTCGATCTGGGCGCTGATGACCACGGCTTCGCAGGCGAGATGCGTCTGCACATACTCGCGCACCTTGAGGACGTGCGGGTTGGTGGCCGCGGTGGCGAGATCGGATTCCTTCACGTTGCAGGCGAAAATCGTGGACTTGTCCGTCATCAGCCAGAACAGGCGGGAGATGGCTTTTTCTTCCGGCGTGAGGGCGAGCAGGAGCGCGGGTTTGCCGGAGTTCAGGTGCGGTTCGAGTTTCTTCAACACGGCTTCCTGGGCGAGCGCTTCCTTGTCGCCGCGTTTGGCGTCCTTGGCGATGCTGCCGAGCCGCTTTTGCACGGCTTCCAAATCCGCCAGCACCAGCTCCGTCGTGATGACTTCGATGTCGCTGACCGGGTCAATGTTCCCGGCGACATGATGAATGTCCGGGTCCTCGAAGCAGCGGACGACCTGCACGATGGCGTCCACTTCGCGGATGTGCGTCAGGAACTTGTTGCCCAAGCCTTCGCCCGCCGCCGCGCCTTTGACCAGCCCGGCGATGTCCACAAATTCAATCGCCGCCGGAATGACGACATTGGTCTTCACGATTTTTTGCAGCGGATACAGCCGCGCGTCCGGCACGGTGACGACGCCGACGTTCGGGTCAATTGTGCAGAACGGATAGTTCGCCGCCTCCGCCTTGCGCGAGCGCGTGAGGGCGTTGAACAAAGTTGACTTGCCCACGTTGGGCAGACCGACGATTCCAGCTTTTAGCATAAATTTATCAGGGTAAAAATTCCGCGACGCCATTTGGGCGCGGACATGAGGCGGGACTTGTACGCTGATGGACGGTCAGGCACAAGCCTGAAACACAACCGCGTGGCGAAAACATACAATCGCATAACTGGCAGGCTTAACTCTTACATAATAATCAGGATGGCGTCTGATTGCGTGGCTGGCGACACTGCCATAGGTTGACCGCCAAGAATGAATATGACCACAATCAACACAGCGAAAAGAATATCCCGACCACTTCCTGATCCACAAATCTTCCGGACAAGATGTCCGTACTCCCGAGTGCTAAGCCTGAGCGAGTAATCTTCGATTACCGGTTGCCAATACCGGTTGCTTTGCGTTACAAGGGGCGGCAATGACTGACCGGGAAATACTGCGCGGATTAGCTGCCCGCGTTCGCGCGCTTGCCGAACTGCCGGTCATGGCGGAGCGCCGGCAACTCTGGGCGCAACACAACGCGCTGCAACCCACCCGTCCGTTGATTCTGGTCTCGCCGGAAGGTTCGTGGCCAGAGGTCTTGCCGGATTCGCAGCTCCAATGCGTGGACAAGCAGTTGCGGGGTTGGGAATGGGCGTTGCGGTCGCGCATTTACCAAGCCGAGGTGATCCGCGATGATTCGATCATTGAGCCGTGCGCCGACTTTAGTTGGCACGTTGGCATCGGCAACTATGGCGTGGATGTGCCGTACACGCACGGGGATAACCGGGGCAGTTATGTCTGGGAAGCGCCGTTGAAGGATTTGGAACGCGACCTTGACCGGTTGCATTACCGGCAGTTGAGCGTGGATCGGGCGGCAACAGAACGCGACCTTGATCGCGCCCGGGATGTCTTCGGTGACTTGTTGCAAGTGCGCTTGCGCGGACAGCCGTGGTGGACAGTCGGGTTGACGTGGGAGGCGGTGAAGTTGATCGGCATCGAGGAGTTGATGCTGGAGATGTACGACCACCCGGCGGAATTGCACCGGCTGATGGCGTTTCTACGGGACGAGATGCTGCATTTCATCGACTGGTTTGAGCAGGAAGGGTTGTTGACGCCGAACAATGCCGGTAACCAGACTGGCAGCGGCGGAATTGGCTGCACCACGGAACTAAATCCCAGCGAGACCGGCACGCGGCTCCGTGATTATTGGGGCTTTGCGGAATCGCAGGAGACGGTCGGCGTGTCGCCGCAGATGTTCGATGAATTCATTTTGCCGTATCAAGTGCCGATCTTGGAGAAGTTCGGGTTGAACTACTACGGTTGCTGCGAAGGCTTGGAACATCGGCTGGAGCATGTGCTCAAGCGCGTGCCGCGGTTGCGCCGGGTCTCTGTCGCGCCGAAAGCCGAGCAGGAAATCATCGCCGACAAGCTGGCCGGTCGGTATGTCTTTGTCCGCAAGGCTGACCCGGTGCCGGTCTGTGTGGAGTTCAACGAAGCCAATATCCGCGCCGATTTGCGGCGGACGTTGACGCTGGCCAAAGGGCAACCGTTGGAATTGATTTTGAAAGATACGCACACGATCCAGAATGAGCCGCGCCGATTGAGCCGGTGGGTGGAGTTGGCGAGGGAAGAGACGGCACGCACATGACGTCACGGGAACGATTATTGACGGCGTTGAACAATGGTCGACCCGACCGGTTGCCTTGTCAGGTGCATGGTTGGATGTCGTACTACCTGAACCATTACCTCGACGGGATGGATTGGTATCAAGCGAACGCGAAGTTCGGCTTTGACTCCGCCATCTATGTCTCGCCCGATTATATTTACGACCCGCGTGACTTGGCAAAATGGGAAGTCAAACGCGTCGAGCTTGGGTTGGATGCCGACGGCAACAAGTTGTGGGACGAAACCATTGTCACGCCCAAAGGCAACCTGCATCATCGTGGCGCTTGGAACGAAGTTACGCCGTGGGAGACCGAAGACCTTATCAAAACCGAACAGGACTTCGCGCTGTGGGATGAGTTCT
>Ga0118677_10015351_pt1 | contig 10648 bp, 7 predicted proteins | sample AliMusrvi5mmetaG_FD_86154 | JGI IMG/M metagenome (GOLD analysis project Ga0118677, IMG submission 86154)
GCCCTCAATGCGAAGGTAGCAGACTTTATTGTCGTTCTGCCAGGGAACGTAATCCGAAGGGCCGATATGGATATTATCTTCATCGAGCGGGATATCCAGCTGGCTCTGAACGGCCGAGGTCTTGGAGATCTTCTTGGATTCCAGGCGCGAGCGGTTGAGCATGTTCAGGAAATCCGTATTGCCGCCGGTGTTGAGCTGGTAGGTGCGGTCGATCTTGACGCCGCGGTCCATGAAAAGCTTCGCGAGGGTGCGGTGCGTGACCGTCGCGCCGATCTGGGCCTTGATATCGTCGCCGACACAGGGAATGCGCTTGGCCTCGAACCTCTTTGCCCATGCGGGGTTGGAGACAATAAAGACCGGCATGCAATTGATCAAGCTGATTCCCGTCTTGAGACAGGCCTCGGCGTAAAACTCCGTGGCTTTTTGGGAGCCGACGGGGAGATAATTGATCAGGATCTCGGCGCCGCTCTCCCGGAGAACCTTCTCTACGCTGCAGGGCTTCTTGTCGGAAGGGAGGAAGGTCCGGTCAGCCTTATAATTGGCCATGTGCTCGGAAAAACCGTCCAGGATCGGACCCATCTCGACGCGGATCTTGCTCTTGGGAAGCGGGCCGATGGACCAGACGCAGTTCGGTTTGGCGGCAAGCGCGATATCCAGGCGTTCGCCCACTTTGCGCTTATCGATGTCAAAGGCCGCCACGACCTCAATATCTTCGGGAACATAGCCGGCCATCTCATAGTTCATCAGGCCAAAATTCTCGACGGGCTTGTTCTTGCCAGGTTTCTGGCTGGCTATGGCGCGGTAGTATTCGATCCCCTGCACGAGCGAGGCCGCGCAGTTGCCAACGCCGACGATGGCGATCTTGATCTTTCCCATGAAATCCTCCCCGTTGATTTGAATGAAGACAATAGGATTTTCAGTCCCAATACCCGACGGCTTCAACGAAGATGGCATTGGGGCGGTCCTTGTCAGGCCACGGGAAATAAAATCGTGGACAAGGACAGCAGATGGCGCAATATGATAGCAGTAAGTCCTTTAAAATCAAGAGAAACGAGCCGTGCTAAGCGTTTTAAGAGGCGAAAGTTACGCTGCTTGCGTCCTATAATCCTATCCAATTGCTCTTTTCCTGTTCCGTTTTTGTGTTAATATAACCCTCCCTTACGATAAACCGTAGAGATCACGCTCTTTTAGACCGCAAGGCTGAAAGGGTTCAATACTAAAGATTAAAAGGAGAAACCATGGCTTCTTATGAGGATTTCCAGAAACTCGAGATCAAAACGGCTCTGATCGAGACCGTCACCCCGCATCCGAATGCCGACCGGCTTTATGTTCTGGGTATCAAGGTCGGAGAGGTGCGCAAGCAGATCGTTGCCGGGATACGGGCTCACTATACCGAGGAGCAGCTCAAGGGGAAGCAGATCGTCATCATTGACAATCTGGATCCCGCGGTCATTCGTGGCGTGGAATCCCAGGGGATGCTCCTGGCGGCTTCCGATCCCACGATGCTGACCCTTGTCGTTCCTGATCGTCCCATTCCCGACGGAGCCAAGGTAAAGTAATTCCGTACGGCCTGGCGCGGTGATATTCTTGTCAAGGAACAGCGCTTTGTGCTACTATCCCACCCCTATGAGCGATCAAAACGACTCTCCACAGGACACAAAGCAGTTTGATTTCCAGCCGTTCCGGCCCTGGCGCTATGACCCCGAGCGCGTCGATATTTCGACCGTTTTGGCGCCGCCTTACGATGTGATCTCTCCGGAAAAGCAGCAGAAACTTTACGACAAGTCGCCTTTTAACTGCATCCGGCTGATCCTGAACAAAAAAGAGCCCACCGATACCGACCGGAAAAATTCCTACACGCGCGCCCGCGACGAATTTTCTGACTGGCAAAAGAAGCGGATCCTCATCCGGGATCAGGAGCCTTCCTATTATGTCTACCGCCAGACCTTTAAAGATCCCGCGACCGGTTCGGTGAAGAGCCGCTCCGCGCTGCTGGGCCGCGTCCGGCTCGAACCGTTCGACAAGGGCATCATCGTGCCGCATGAGAAAACCCTGAGCGGCCCCAAGGCGGACCGGACGCAGCTTCTCAAGACCGTTCAGGCCAACTTGTCGCCCGTTTTCGGACTTTATAAGGACGAGGGTTTTGAAGTCCGCAGCATCATCCAGGACCCGATGAACTCCCGCACCATTTTTGAGGCGGAAGATGATGACAAGATCGTCCATACCCTTTGGGCTATTTCAGATCCGGATATCCTGGAGAAGCTTCACAACAATCTGAAAACAAAAACAGTTTATATCGCCGACGGCCATCACCGCTATGAGACGGCGCTCGAATACGCGCTCGCGCAGAGGCTGGAACAAAGCACCTCCAAGTTCGTGTTCTTTCCCAAGTTCATGAGCCTCGCGTCGGACTATATGTACATGGCGCTCGTGAGTTTCGATGATCCGGGGTTCATCGTCCTGCCGACGCACCGGATCGTGACAAAGCTTGGCATGACGGACAGTGAGGCCATTCTCAGGCTCGAGGAATATTTCAAGGTGGAAAAGGTCACCCTTGCCAAATTGAAAGAGATGACGGCTTCCTATGATCAGGAAGGCAAGGTTTTTGGCCTGGTTCTGGGGGAGGGATGTTTCCTTCTGACCATGATCGAAAAGGCGCAGGCGAGAGCGCGGATGATCCAGGGCAAGCCCGATGTCTGGTACGATCTCAACGTGAATGTGCTCGCCCATCTGATCTTTGCCGAATTGCTGGGACTGAAAGAATCCCGCTGGGAATCGGTGCTCCGGTTTGAGCACACGGTCGAGGGAGCCGTGGCGCCCCTTAAAAAAGGCGAGGCCGAAGCGGTTTTTCTCCTGCAGCCTCCCCGGGTGGAAATGCTCGAGAAGATGGGCGCGGTCAACGAGCGCATGCCTCAGAAATCCACCTATTTTTATCCCAAGCTCGCGACCGGGCTTGTCTTTTATTCGCATAAAGAATAATTCCAGGACCGTCAACGCCCCTGACCGTTTCCCCGGGACCTTATGCCCCTTGTGATCAAAACGCTCCGTTCTTCCAGAACCCCCTGGGAGATCTTTCGGGTGGTCCACGTGAGTTCCCGGTCCTGTTTTTTCCTCGATTCTCCCCAGTACGCACCGCCGGATCAGGTCTTTTCCTATATCGGGATGGATCCGGTCCTGGAAGTCCGGCTGGAACGCCAGACGCTCCGCGTGCAAGGCGAAGTGAGCGGACAATATCCCGCAGATGAACTTTTTCCAGTCCTCAAGCGGCTTCTCGGGAAATATCAAACCCGCGCACCTCGCGAAGTTCCTTTCTTTGCCGGAGGCTTTGTCGGCTATTTCGGATACGAGGCTGCGGACCTCTGCGACAAGATCACCCTGCGCGCCAAGCCGGGGCCGGACGTTCCGAAGGTCTTGCTGGGCCTTTACCGGAATGTGATTGTTTATGATCATCAGAAGCGGATTTATCACATGGTGATAAATGAAGCGCAACGCGCAACGCGCAACGCACAACGTGAAAAACTGCGAAGCTATTTCAGAGGAGCGCCGGAAATATCTGCGAAGAATTTCAAGGCGAAGAAATTGACCGCGGAGATGACGAAGGGCCGGTTTAAGACCATGGTCCGTCGCGCGAAGGAATACATCGCGGCGGGGGATATTTATCAGGCGAATCTTTCACAGCGTTTTTCTTTCGCGTATGAAGGGTCCGGGCTGGAGCTCTACGGCAAGCTTCGAGCGATCAACCCGTCGCCTTTCTCCTGTTTTTTCAAGGCGGGGGATCTTGAGATCGTCAGTTCGTCGCCCGAGCGCCTGATCCGGAAAAAAGGCCGGGTTTGCGAAACCCGGCCGATCGCCGGTACTTGTCCCTGCGTGTCCGTCGGGCAGGCGGCACTCCGCGGTTCCGCGAGGCGGCTGAGACAGTGGCGCAAGAGGCTTCTTGAGAGTGACAAGGAGAAAGCCGAGCATTTGATGCTGGTCGATCTTGAACGCAATGATCTTGGGCGCGTCTGCGACTATCGCTCGGTGAAGGTCGAGGAGTTCATGACGCTGGAGCGTTATTCGCATGTGGTGCATCTGGTTTCCAAGGTGACCGGGCATCTCCGGAAAGATAAAGACGCTTTCGACGTGATCCGGGCCATGTTCCCCGGCGGGACGATTACGGGCTGTCCCAAGATCCGTTGCATGGAGATCATCGACGAACTCGAGCCCGTGCGCCGGGGTGTTTATACGGGGTCGCTCGGGTTTATCGGCCTTCGCGGTGAAATGGATCTCAATATCGTGATTCGCACGATCCTGCTCAGGAAAGGGAAGGGCCACCTTCAGGTTGGCGCGGGGATCGTGCACGATTCGGATCCTGAGAAAGAATATGAAGAAACGCTTCATAAGGCGGAGGCGCTGGTGAAAGCGCTCCGGGAAGCATCCGTATGACGCCTAGACACGCGGTCACCAAGATAAGAGCGGCGACGTGGCAACTTTGTGACAGGTGACTTGAACATGGATTACAAGATCTACCAGGACGGCAAAGAAGTCAGCGGGAAGCTTCCGATCGCTTTGATGCGAACGGAGGCGGCCGGCATTTTTGAAAGCCTGCGGGCTTATAACGGGAAAATCCTGCACGAAGAGGATCATCTCGCCCGGCTACTGGAATCGGCGAAAACCGTGGGGTACAAGCCCGTTCCTGTTTTAAAAGAACTCCGGCAGGCGTTGAAGATGTCTCTGCGTGAAGCGGGCGCGAAGGAGTGCTATGTCCGGCTGACTTTGTGGGAAGGAAAGACGTTCGTGATCGTGGGACACCGGCAACATCCTGCGGAGATCTATGAAAAAGGCGTGGCGCTCAAGACAGCTTCTTTCCCGCGCGGCGGGCCGGGCACCTTTCCCTGGCAGGCCAAGGCCTCGGCCTACCAGCAGGCGGTGCTCGCCAGCACCGAACCTCACGCGGAAAAGATCTACGAATGGTTGTTCCTGGATCAGGAGGGTTTTCTCACCGAATCCCGCGTCGGCAACTTCTTTCTCGTGAAATATCCCTGCAAAGACCGGGTCTTTGCGGAAACAAAGACCGGGTCTTTGCAGAGTGAGGGTGTGATTTTACTGACACCGCCGGAGCATCTAATCTTGAATGGAGTGACCCGGAGGTTTGTGATAAAATGCGCCCGCGAAATTGGGATCCAGGTCCGTGAAACCCCGATGACCCGGCATGAATTCTTCAACGCGGAAGAGGCTTTCCTCTCCAACACTTCATGGGAAATACTTCCGGTCCGCGAACTGGACGGACGCGTGATCGGCGCCGGAAAGCCGGGTCCCGTTACTTCGAAACTACACTGCCATTTTAAGAGGAGGGTTCAACAAGATGTCACGTCACGCCGTCCGCCGCGCGCTCATTAGTGTTTCCGATAAAACAGGCCTCATTCCTTTTGCCAAGACCCTGCGCAAACACGGCGCGGAGATCCTCTCCACCGGCGGCACGCTGAATGCCCTCAAGCAGGCCGGTGTTCCGGCCATGGCGGTGGAGGATTACACGGGATTTCCCGAGATGCTCGACGGCCGCGTCAAAACCCTCCACCCCAAGATCCACGGAGGACTTCTTTTTCTCCGGGGCAAGAAAAGCCATCAGAAACAGGTCAAAGCCCACGGGATCAAGCCCATCGATCTCGTCGTCGTGAACCTTTACCCCTTTGAGGAAGCCACGAGCAAAGGGAACCTTAGCCTCGATGAGGCCAAGGAATTTATCGATATCGGCGGGCCGTCGATGCTCCGCTCCGCGGCGAAGAACTATCAGTCGGTGACGGTGATCACGGATGTCGCGGATTACGAGCGCGTCGCGTCGGAACTCGACAAACACAAAGGCAGCGTCACGGACGAGACCCGCTTCGCGCTTTCCCAAAAAGTTTTCGAAAAGACCTCGGCTTATGACGCAGTGATCAGCCAGTACATGGCCAAGCACAAGAAAAAGACCGGGGAGGAGCCAGCCCTGCCGCCGCAATTCGTGTTCCATTTCAAGAAGGCCCAGGACCTCCGGTACGGCGAGAACCCGCATCAGAAGGCCGCGTATTATATCCCGACGACGCACAAGGCTTCCGCCTCCTGGACGCAGCTGCACGGCAAGGAGCTTTCCTTTAATAACCTCATGGACGTGGACGCGACGCTCGACATCCTGGCCGAATTCAGCGCGCCGGCGGCGTGCGTGGTCAAACACAATAATCCCTGCGGCATCGCGCAGGACACGCAGGTCCTTGTCGCCGTCGAGAAAGCGATCGAAGGGGATATTCTGTCAGCCTTCGGCGGGATCGTCGGGATCAACCGGTGCTGCGACCGCAAGATCGCGGAAAAAGTCCTCGAAAAGCTCGCCTTCTTTGAAGTGCTGGTCGCGCCCTCCTTCAAGCCGGGAGCGCTCAAGCTCCTCAAGGCCCGGAAGAATCTCCGGCTGATCGAAGTCCATCAGTTCCGCGATGAGAATCTCTACGACGTGAAATTCCTGCGCACGGGCATCCTGGTCCAGGAAAAAAACCGGCCGATCAAAGATCACATGGCGGCGCTCAAAAAGACTTTGAAGTTCGTTACGAAAGCCAGGCTCACGGAGGCTGAAACCGAAGAGTTGATCTTCGCGTTCCAGTGCTCCAAGGTCGTGAAGTCGAACGCCATTGTTCTGACCCAGGGCAAGCACACCGTCGGGATCGGTGCCGGGCAGATGTCGCGCGTGGACTCGGTGCAGATCGCGATGCAGAAGGCGGGGTATCTGGCGGAAGGCGCGATGCTCGGGAGCGACGCCTTTTTCCCGATGCCGGATTCCATTGAAATGGCGGCCAAGCACAAGATCAAGGCCATCATCCAGCCCGGCGGTTCGATCCGTGACGCCGATGTGATCGCCGCGTGCGACGCCGCGGGGATCGCCATGGTTTTTACCGGCGAGCGGCATTTCAAGCACTAAAAGGCCCACGGGCCGCGCCACCCGGGCCACGTGGTCCGTGGATCGTGGCCCGTGGCGAGATCTTTAAATGAACTACTCCCAAGCGCTTCGCTATTTAAATTCCTTTACCGATCTTGAAAAGCTCAGCGCGCTCCCCGGCAATTCCTTTTTCAATCTCCGGCGGATGGAGCATCTGCTTCAAATAAGCGGCCATCCCGAGAAAAAGCTTTTCCCCATCCTGATCGCCGGCACGACGGGAAAGGGATCGACGGGTTTTTTTCTGGAATCGATCCTCAAGGCGAACGGGATACGGACCGGTTACTACCACTCGCCGCACGTGGAAACCTCCCTCGAAAGAATACGCGTCGGAGGGGAGTGGGTTTCCCCCAAGCTTTGGGCCGAGGGACTTTCGGAGATACGGAAACGGCTGAAGGCCCGGCCGCTTGCCGCGAAGTTCGGCCGGCTGACTTATTTCGAGATCCTGACATTCCTGGCGATCGAGATCTTCGCGAAAGAGAACGTGAAGATAGGCATTTTTGAGATCGGACTTGGCGGACGGCTGGACGCGACCAATGTCCTCAAAGCGCCCCTGGTGGTGCTGACGCCTATTCATCTTGACCACGAGGCGTTCTTGGGAAATACGGTCGCGAAGATCGCCGCTGAAAAAGCAGCGATCATCAAACCGCGCGGTCATACCGTGATCGCCGGACAATGCCCCGAAGCTCTCCGAGTAATACGCCGGGCGGTGAGGGCAAACCGAGGCGTTTTGTGGAGGGCCGCCCCGGTTTCCGGAGTTCCTCTCGGGCTTGAAGGAAATTTTCAAAGAATGAACGCCGGCACGGCACTGAAGGCGGCGGAGGTTCTGAAAAAGCATTTTGATCTCACGATCTCTCCGGAGCTCGCCCAAAAGGGACTGCGTTCCCGGAACTGGAAAGGCCGGATGGAGAGTTTCCGGCGCGGCGGGCGGCGGTTCATACTGGACGGCGCGCACAATCCCATCTCGATGAAGGAACTGGTCCGGTCTTTAAAAACCGCGGGAGCAAGGGATGCTTGGCTTGTGTTCGGCGCGATGAATGACAAGAACAGCCGCGAGATGCTCCGGGTGCTGAGCGGCCACTTTTCTAAAGTGATACTGACCGGGATCGCGGGGAGCCGCGCCAAACCCGTCGCGATGCTTCTTGAAGAAGCGAAAGGACTTTTCAATTGTCTTCTTACCGCTCAAAATGCGGAAGAGGCTTTTGCCCTGGTGAAGAGAGCGTCTCGTCCCGGTGCGAACGTTGTCGTGACGGGATCCTTTTATTTGGTTGGAGAAGCGAGAAAAATCATGAAAACGAGCCACGGGCCATGAACAGAGAAAGAGGACACGTGGCTCGTGGCTCGAGTAAAGAATATGTCCAAACTTGATCTTGATGACACGATCGCGGCGGTGGCGACACCGGCCGGCGAAGGGGGTATCGCGGTAATCCGCGTGAGCGGCCCCCGTGCGTTTGTCGCGGTCCAACCTTTTTTCGCGACCCATGAAAAATCAGCTCTGAGCGACAAGCCCGCCAATACGATCGTCTGGGGGAAATTTCTAGATCCGGCAGGATCTCCCGTGGACCAGGTGCTCGTCAGCCTTTTTCGCGCGCCTCAATCCTACACAGGACAGGATGTGCTTGAGATCAGCTGTCACGGCGGTCTCGCGGTCACCAAAAAGATCCTCGGAATTCTCCTCACAAAGGGCGTGCGCCACGCCGAACCCGGAGAGTTCACGCGCCGCGCATTCCTGAACGGAAAGCTCGATCTTACGCAAGCCGAAGCCGTGATCGACCTGATCCATGCCCGGAGCGGGCGCTCTCTCGAGATCGCCATTCGCCAGCTCTCCGGTTCTCTCTCCCGGGCGCTGAAGGCGCTCAAGGAGGAACTTCTGAGACTTTTGGCGCACATGGAGGCCTCCCTCGATTTTCCTGAGGAGGATCTGGAAGTCGATGTCAAAAACGGGATGCGGGATCAATTCACCCGCGTTCAGGAAAAGATCCGTTCGCTTCTTGCCGGCTTTGACCGCAATCAGCTGATCCGCGAGGGAGTCCTTGTCACGATCGCGGGAAAGCCGAATGTCGGAAAATCCTCCCTTTTTAACGCGCTTTTGGAGCGGGACCGGGCTCTTGTTTCGGACCTGCCGCATACCACGCGCGATCAACTGGAAGAGGCTCTGGAGATACGGGGTTTTTATCTGCGGCTCCGGGATACGGCGGGACTGATTTCCGCGCCCGGGCACCCGCTGGATAAAATGGGGATGGACCGCACGCTTGAAGCGCTCAAGGAAAGCAACGTTGTTCTCTACGTGGTGGACGGCTCCGCGCCTCTCGATGCGTCAGACCGTCACGTCTATCAAAAGATCCCGCCGGAAAAAAAGACGATCGCGATCATTAACAAATGCGATCTTCCCTTCCAGGCCGGTGGCAGGGATCTCGAAGAGCTTCTCGGCACAAGGCCGCGCATCCTCCTTTCCACAAGGACACGCGAAGGCTTCGCGGAGCTCGAGGAAGCGATCGCGGGTTTTCTCGAGCAGGAGACCTCTGAAGCCGGGGAGCAGATCACCAAACTGCGCCATAAAAAAGCGCTCGAGTCCGCGCTTACATCTTTGGAGCGCGCCGAACGTTCTTTTCTCGGGGAAATGTCCCTGGAGTTCGTGACGCCGGACCTTCGTGCGGCGCTTGAGGCCATGAAAGAACTGACCGGAGAGGTCTATTCCGAGGATCTTCTGGACGTGATCTTTTCGGAATTCTGCATCGGCAAATAATTTAGAAAAATTTTCGAAAAAAAAACGGAATAAGCGTTTGACTTCGAAAATTTCTTTGTTAGAATTCCATTCGCCGTTCGATCCGACATAAAAAAAATTGAGTTTGATTCGCGGCGAGCAGGCATTCTAAAAAAATCTCCGGACATCGAGGACCACCACAAAAAATTTTCGCAAGCGCAGTTCCCGGCTTTCCAATACCCGAGTCGCAAGCCTTAGCAGCAACGACAGAAAATAACCCGAAAAATCTCGAATAAAAAAAGCCGAAAGCGATACTATATGTAGTGTATGGCCTCTTTAGAGGCAACAACATATAGTTATATTTAATAAGCTTTTAAAAAGTTTAATGGGAGAAACAGCCAGATGAAGACAGAGAAGCTCGTGCCTGCGCAGGACGCCACGCTATCCGAAAAAGGGGTTACCTTCAGAAGATTTTTTACGAAGCCGGATGTTCACCCCCTGGACGAGGTCAAATACGTCAAGCGCAGCTCGGTGATCACGAATCCCGACGGCTCGGTGGTCTTTAAAATGGAGAACGTGGAGGTCCCTGAGAGCTGGAGCCAGCTGGCGACCGATATTATCGTATCAAAGTACTTCCGTAAGGCGGGCGTGCCCGGAACTGGAACGGAAATGAGCGCTCGGCAGGTCGTCAGCCGTATCGCCCACGCGATCAGAACTTCGGGAGAAAAACTCGGAGGTTATTTCAAGACTCCCGGGGATGCGCAGGTTTTTGAAGAAGAGCTCCTGCATCTCTTGATCCAGCAGAAGTGCGCGTTCAACTCTCCGGTCTGGTTCAATTGCGGTCTTGATCTTTACGGGATCCAGGGCGGCGGCGGGAATTTCTATTGGGATCCGGTGACGGACACGATCCGGCAGGCGACGGACTCTTATTCCAGCCCGCAATGTTCCGCGTGCTTCATCCAGTCGGTGGACGATAACCTGATGTCCATCTTCGATCTGATCAAGAA
>Ga0118677_10015352_pt1 | contig 10648 bp, 8 predicted proteins | sample AliMusrvi5mmetaG_FD_86154 | JGI IMG/M metagenome (GOLD analysis project Ga0118677, IMG submission 86154)
CTTCCACCTCCCGCTCGGGACAGAATTCGCGTGGGTTCCTGGCGGGCCTGCCGGAGATCCGGGCATCTGGGCGGACACGTTTCCGAAAGCTCTGAAAAGCGTTCTCGGTTGTCGGTTTTTATATTGCCGGGTCAACAACATGCGTCCGGATAACGACCATGAGGTGAAGCGGCTTTCCGCCCTTTGGCGCAAACCGGAATTCCGGCTGCACACCGGGCTATCCCTGTCCTACGCCCCATCTGCCGGGGAACCCGAGCGACTCGGGCGCATGAGCAAAAACTGGAGCCGGAACTTCCGACGCGCGCAAAAAACCGGAAATGTTGTCCGGCTGTGGGACTCTCCTGATCCTGATGAAATGCACTCCATCTACCGTGAGATGCAGGATTACAAGTCCCTTGGCGAGCAATTCACGCGCGAAGCGCTGGCGTCCATCCTTGAGCGATTCGGAAGCCGCTGCATCGTTGTCCGCTGCGATGACAGCGAGGGGAGGCTTTTATCGTTTCGTGGGGCTTTGCTTTTCGGCGACCGCGGCTGGGATATCTTTGCCGCGTCCACAAACGCTGCACGTAAAGTCTATGCCTCCCATGCAGCATTCTGGGAGCTTATGAACCGCTGCGCGGAACGCGGCGTGACTTGGTATGACATGAGCGGGGTTGATCCCGTGCGGGGCAAGGGGGTCTATGACTTCAAAAAGGGAACCGGCGCTGAAGATTTGATATTTCTCGGCGAATGGGACACGGCGAGTTTTCCTTTGCTTCGCAGGTTGGCAAACCAGGTCGTGAAGTGGCGGATCCGCTCGGTATGAATTTCCGGATGAGTCCGATAATCAGCCGTTGCTTGACGGCCTGCTGCAAAATTATCCGCCCGTTTCTGCGGAAAAGAAGCGGCAACAGAATTCTTATGTATCACGCGGTCGGGACGCCGGTTCCCGGCGACGCCCTCGGCCTGTATACTATTTCACCCGCCCGCTTCGAATCCCACATGCGGATTCTGGCTGCAGGGCACCGGGATTCCATAAGGCCTCTCGAAGGCGGCTCCCTGAAGGATGCGAAGCCGGGCATCATGCTTACTTTTGACGACGGATATCTCGATAATCTCACCCGCGCATATCCTGTGCTTTCGCGCCTCGGTATCCCGTTTACCGTCTTTGTGACGACCGGACCTGTCCTTAAGAACGAAGACGGATATCTCGGCAAAAAAGAACTCCGTGAATTGAGCGCATTGGACGGGGTAACCATCGGCGCGCACGGGGTCACCCATGTCCCGCTTGCGGAATGCGGAGTGCGGCAATTGAAGGAGGAATTGACGGGAAGCAAAGCCTGTCTGGAGGATCTCCTGGGCCGCCCGGTGGATGCGTTGTCGTATCCGCACGGCAGCGTCAACCGGAGGGTCCGGGATGCGGCGCAGAATGCCGGATTCCGAATCGGCGCGACCAGCCGTTTCGATCTCAATCCGCCCGGACGCGACCCTTTGCTTTTGTGTCGCACGGACATCTGGGCCGGCGACTCGGACAGTGTCTTTTCCGAAAAGCTCGCGGGCGACTGGGATTGGAGAAGGTGGCGGCACGCGGATCCGGCAAGGACCAGAGCCTCCTCATGAGTAAAATAAGCGTCATTATTCCCTGCTACCGTGATGCGAAGACAATAGGCCGCGCCCTGGAGTCTGTCTGGGCGCAGACGCGAGCGGCCGACGAGGTGATTGTCGTGAACGACTGTTCACCGGAAAAAGACGAAATCGAAAATGTTGTCCGGGGATTTCCCGGCGTGATTTATGTGTGGAATGAATCCAATGTCGGGCTTGCGGCATCCCGGAACATTGGAATCGAGACATCGCGATGCGAGATCGTCTCGTTCTTGGATGCCGACGACGAACTTCACCCTCAGAAAATCGAGTTCCAGGCGGAGGTTCTGCGGAAGGGCAAGGCTGTCTCCTGCGCGAACAGGCGGATCGGCCCCGCAACAAGCCCGGTTTCGATCAAGAAATACAAAACCATCGGGCGTGTCCGGGAATTCAGCGAAAGCGTCAGGATTATTTACAGAAACCGATTAACCGGGGCATCCCTGATGGCTTACAAAGAGGATCTGAAAGCGGTTGGAGGTTATGATTCCTTCCTGCGTTCTTGCGAGGATTACGATCTTTGGCTGCGACTGCTGGACGCCGGATTTTCCGCGCTTCATATCACATGCCCCCTGTATTTTTACCGCCAAAACGCCGACGGGCTGTCGAGAAATGCCGCTTCTATTTCCCGTTGGGAGATGGAAGTGGTCAAAAAGGCATTGAAGAGGAAAAATTATGCCTCTCCTTTCAGAGGCGAAGCGGCGGCGATTTGGTCGTTCTGGACACTCAAACACATTCTCAGAAACCGCACGGCCCGGTCGAAAGATCTCGACACGCAAATTGATCGGGATTTAAGCGACCTGGCACCCTCCTCATTGGAAAAAATGGTGATGGGGGGGCTTCGGGCTATCCTCAATCACCGCACCCGATGAAGTCGCTCTGCATCACGCTGACCAGCCCGTTTGGACTGAACGCCTTTTTGCTCGGGCATATTGAGCGGTTCGCCCGGGACATGCGCGTGGTCGTCTGCGTGAACACAAAAGAGTCCGACATTCCCATCTCGCTTCCGGGCCGTGTGGAATTGATCTACGTGGAAATCCGTCGCGCCATTTCGCCGTGCCATGATCTGGCAGCAGGCATCAAGCTTTTAGGAATCTACGCAAAGCACGGGTTTTCGGCCGTGTTTACCGTCACGCCAAAAGGCGGGTTGCTTGGCATGGCGGCCGCGCTTGCCGCGCGCGTTCCCGTGAGGGTTCATTGCTTTACCGGGCAGGTCTGGGCGACTAAGACGGGGCCGGGGCGCCTGATCCTGAAGTCCGTTGACCGCCTGATAGCCGCGTGCGCCACACATGTCCTGGCCGACAGCCCCTCTCAGCGGGACTTTATGGTCTCAGAAGGAGTCGTATGCCAGCGCAAGGTACAGGTTTTGGGCGACGGATCCATCTCGGGGGTGGATGCGGGCCGCTTCAAGCCGGATCCGGCACAGCGCGCAAAGGTTCGCGGGGAGCTCGGAATCCAGCCGGATTGCCCGTGCCTTCTCTATGTCGGGCGGATGAAAAGAGAGAAGGGCGTCCCGGATTTGCTTTCTGCCTTCCGCAGCTTGCGGGAGGAATTTCCGGATCTTCATCTGATCCTGGTGGGGCCCGATGAGGATAACCTTCTCGTGGATGCCGCGAGCCCGGGGCTTCACGTTGCCGGCTATGCGAAAGATGTCGAAAAATACATGGCGGGCGCGGATATCTTTTGTCTGCCCAGTTACCGGGAAGGTTTCGGCTCCGTACTCATCGAGGCTGCCGCAGCCGGATTGCCCTCGGTCGCTTCGCGGATTTACGGCATCACGGACGCGATCATCGACGGGGAGACTGGCCTGCTGCATCAACCCGGAGATTCGTCGGACCTCGCGCGAGCCTTGAGGGTCCTTTTGCGCGATCCGCAAGCGCGGCGGGCCATGGCGGAGGCGGGCCGCCTGAGAGCACTTGAGAAGTTCTCCTCCAGTCGTGTGGAAGACCTGTTCGGTGCCTATTTGATGAACATCATTAGCCTGTGATTTATTTAAGCGAATCCCGGTTCCGGACGTTCATGAAGAGGCTGCTCGATCTGGCACTTGCGGCGGTTGCGCTCGCGGTTTTCTCCCCGTTCCTCCTGCTTGCCGCCTTGGCGGTGAAGCTGACATCACCAGGGCCGGTGCTGTTTTATTCGGAAAGGATCGGCCGCAACAACAGCCGCTTCATGATGATCAAGTTCCGGTCCATGCGGACCCATGCTCCCCAAGTGGCCACCCACCTGATGTCCTCCCCCGCACGTTATCTGACGCCGATCGGGAGAATTTTGCGCCGGACCAGCGTCGATGAACTCCCTCAACTCATCAACGTGCTCCGCGGCGAAATGTCCCTCGTGGGACCGCGCCCGGCCCTTTTCAACCAGGACGATTTGGTTGCGCTGAGAACACAAAAAGGGATACAAACCCTGGTGCCCGGGCTGACGGGATGGGCACAAGTGAACGGTCGGGACGAACTCCCGATTACGGCCAAAGTCCAACTCGATGAATATTACCTCAAGAACCAATCCCTCCCGCTCGATGTGAAAATCCTATGCCTCACCGTTTTTAAGGTGTTTCGCACGGAGGGTGTCTCCCACTGAGCGCACCAGAGGGAAATCTTATGAGATCAGAAAAACATGGGGCCCCCGCCCAGTATTTGCGGAATATCATGCTTGCGGCCACATATGCCGTCATCATTTTTGTTTGCCTCTGGTTCAGCGTGCTCCTTCGGTTTGATTTCGAGGTTCCGGGAAGCTACTGGAAAGGGTTTCAAACAACATTGGTCTGGCTGGTTCCCCTGAAGCTCGTGACGCTCATCCTCTTCGGCCAGTTCCGCAGCCTTCTCACATTTTTCAGCCTGTCGGATGTCAAGCGGCTGTTCTTTGCGATGGGTCTCGCCGGATTGGTTTCACTCGGTTTCTGGTATGTTTCGGCCGGCACACTCGTGGTCCCCAGGGCGGTCATCCTGACCGATTTTATTCTTTCTTCCGCAGCGCTTGTGGCACTGCGAACAGGCATGCGGATTTATCGCGAGCAGATGGTGGAATCCGGCACGCACCCACAGACAAACCGGAGGAGGGTCGCAATCATTGGCGCGGGCTCGGCCGGCTCGGCTCTTTTTCGCGAAATTCTCTCCAAGCCCGGCCTGGGAATGGATGTCGTTTGCTTCGTGGATGACGACCCGGCAAAAATCGCCGGGACGCTTCACGGGAGACAAATCGCGGGCAGGCGAACAGATTTGCCGCGCCTGATCGAAAACCTGAACATCTCAAGGGCGATCATAGCCATGCCGACGGCATCCCCGGCTGTCATTCGTGAGACGGTCGGCATACTCAATAATGCCGGGATAGAGCACGACATCCTTCCCTCGGTGACTCAAATCCTTCACAAGCAGGTTTCAGTCAGCCATCTCCGGCATGTTGAGCCGGAAGATTTGCTCGGAAGGAAGCCTGTGGCGCTCGACGAAACGGGAATCAGCGAGCTCATCAGGGGGAAAACGGTGATGGTAACTGGAGCTGGTGGAAGCATTGGCAGCGAGCTCTGTCGGCAGGTTGCTTTTCATTGTCCAGCGAGGCTCGTTCTCGTTGATCGGAGCGAGCCGAGTCTTTTTCAAATCGAGCAGGAACTTCGTATTCTGGCTCCCGCCCTTTGCATAGAAGCTCTCGCCTCGAGCGTGACACAACAGCAAAGAATGGAAGACACCTTTCGCCGGTTCCGTCCCGCAATCGTATTCCATGCGGCGGCGCACAAACATGTGCCACTTATGGAAAACCAGCCGATCGAGGCGATTTTGAACAACTGTTACGGGACGTTTGTGGTCGCGAAGCTCGCTGCGGAAAACCAGGTTGAAAAATTCGTTCTCATTTCCAGCGACAAAGCGGTTAATCCGACGAACGTGATGGGCGCCACAAAGAGATTTGCGGAGTTGGTGATTTCCGAGCTCAACCATCAAAAGTCGGGCACCGCATTTTCTGCGGTCCGCTTTGGCAATGTTCTTGGTTCGTCCGGCAGTGTCATTCCAATTTTTCGGAGCCAGATCAGCGCAGGTGGCCCCGTGCGAGTTACCCACCCCGACATCACCAGGTATTTCATGAGCATTCCCGAGGCCGTGGGACTCGTGCTCCAGAGCGCATGGCAGTCCCATGGCGGGGAAATCTTTGTTCTGGACATGGGAGATCCCGTCAAAATTGTGGATCTCGCCCGCCAGATGATTGAGCTATCTGGACTCAAGCCGGATGTGGATATCAAAATCGAGTTTTCCGGGCTTCGTCCCGGGGAAAAACTTTTCGAAGAACCCATCCATGCAAACGAAAATGTGTGCCGCACGGCCCATCCCAAAATCCTTCTGCTCAGAGATCAAAACACCTCCCGTGCTGATCCGGTTATTGATGACTTGTCCGTGTTGATTCGGGCCATGCCGGCATGGGAGGCGGACGCGATCAAAGAGTGGTTGTCCGCCAGAATTCCTGAATACCACATCTGGAACGCAGAATTGGGTTCGCTTCCGTGACTTTCATTCAGGAAATCGGTTTCGCCGCCCGACAGATCCCGGAAGATAAAGTCTGGAGAAACGGACAGCAAACCCATTCAATCTGATTTTATGTCGAACTTTTTATTTGCAGCAACGAAGTCCATGCCCGACACCCTTGAAAATATCTGGGGAGCATCCACACCCAAGTGGATTTTCAAGTCCGTGTGGGGCGTGGTACTTTCTGGTTTTTTTCTTTTCGCCGGACGGTTTGCTTTTGTCGGGCTGAACTTTCACGGCTTGCCGGCTCAACCGGGAAACCTCTGGTTTTTGGGACTCGCCGGCATTTCATTTGCAACAGGCTGGCTTCAAACCCGCCGTGCCGGGTTGATTTACGCTGCCGCCTTTCCGGTTTTGCTGACCGTGAACAACTTGGATTTACTGCCGTTTGCGCAAATACCAAGTCATTGCCTGAATTTTCTTGCTGTGGGCTGGTTGCTTCGCATTTTCATATTTCGCAAAGAACAGGAAAGGGCTTTTTTTTCATTCTGCCGCTGGTCTGACTTTCTCGTGGGTTGTCTGGGGGCGGCCTTTGTTTTGGCAACGCTATATGGACTTGCGCAGCCCAATTGGAGGAACAGCCTTTCGATAGCCTTCAGTATTTTCGGCTGGAATCGGATCCCCGACGAGTTCGAAGCCCTGTGGATGGGACAGAATCTGCTATTCGGAGTTGTTTACTACATGATCCTGAGGCATGCGGTCGAGCATCGGGGATTGCAGGCCGCCCACAAGGTCATTCTTTTTCAGATTTTTTTTGTGACCGCAGCCTGGCTTGTGAATCTGATATATTGGAAAATCGCCGGCTTGCCTGAAACCAACACGATCAATTATTTTCCTTTTCTCATCAAGCACGATGCTGCTGCATTCGGCCTTTTGGGTTTCGGTTACATGCTTGGGCTCGTGCTTTTTTCAAGCATGAAGCGGACTCTGAAACTTCTTCTCGCCTGTTCTTGTCCCGTTGTCTTCGCTTTGGCTTTTTTTACCGGTTCCAAGGCGGGATGGTTTATTATGCCCGTCGTGTTGGCGAGCGCGTTGATTTGCTGGAACTGGAAAAAGGGACTGGTGCTGTGTTTGGTTTTCGCCCCGCTGCTTGTGATGGCCGGGCACCTGTCAAATGCCGGACTTTTCACCCAACACATTGCAAACAATATGTCGGAAATCAATTCCGATATGAGCAAAGACAAAAACTTCACATACCGCCTTCAAATGTATGAGGACGCGCTTCGGATCTGGGCAGCGCAGCCGGTTGCCGGGGCTGGGGTGGGGGTCTTCGGTTCGCTCGCGCCTTTGATCCGCGAAAAACTTCATTCGCATGCAGATGGCCAAGGGCCCTGGGTGTCCGCGGTGGACTACAAAGTGGAACCATATCTTTTCGCTCATAACGATTATTTGGATCTTCTCTATTCGTTGGGCATTGCAGGGCCTTTGGTGTTCGTTTGCTTTTTGTTTATTTTGATGATATTGACCGGCTTTCGTGCTTCCGAAGAAAAACACTCGCATCCGAACATGGCTGCTGGTTTGTTTTTTGCTCTAATCAGTTATTCTCTGTTCTGCCTGTTTGATTCCCGGCTTTGCCAATTTAACAGTGCTATTCTTTTTTGGGCATATGCCGGGGTGGCCGCGGCGCTCGCCACCCCGGGAGTTTACGCGCAAAAAAGAATTTCGCGCTGGGGACTCTGGCCGGTTCTTGCCCCCCTCGCCATCCTGCTTGTCGCGCCATTTCAACTTGCCAGCGGCGAATTCATGCGGAACCGCGACTATGGCATCTGGAACTTTCAGCTTAAAGATGAAAAAGGGTACTTTCTTCTCGCAAAAGAGGCGCGGTTTTTTGTGCCAGTTTCCGATGGCATCGCAGCTCTGGCGTTCCGACTGCCGCAGGACTCGTCAATGGAAAAAATGGAGATTCGAATCGCTATCAATGAGACTCAGCCACAGACACTTGCGGTGATGAAATCGCAGGAAACCGTAATCCCTTTTAATGTTGCAGCAAAGGGTGGCTCCTTAACTCAGGTGAATGTGATTTGTGAAGCGTGGTGCGGTCGAGGAGCGTTTGGCTCCCCGTTAGGGGTGAAGCCGTATGCGCTGGCAATGCGAAAAATTCAGAAACAAACAGAACCACCCCAATAACATCAGAAGTCCATGTTTGATCTTTTTAGCAAACTGAGAAATACCACATCAGTATTTATGCGCCAATGCGGGTCGGATATTAGCGATAAACTTCCGGTTGACATTCATTCACACATGACGTGCACGGGGATCGCAGCGGCACTTTTGAATAAAAAACCATTTCTAGTGTCACGATTAGGATGGTTTGAGACCTACTCGATAGGCTACAGGGATACGCATGCCAGACTCTCAACGGGTTTACGAAATAAAATGTGGAATACTCCAGGCATATTCCCAGCCACCGACCAAGAGTTTGAGAGATTCTATTCGCAATACACACGTGCAATGAAGGAGATTGACATCCTAGCTCTCATGAGATGTCCGTATGAAAAACCCGTCGTCACCCGACATGCTCCGAATGCTTTGCTCTGTGAATTAGGCGATCTTGAACCATACTTCCATCCCGTTCCTTGGTCTCAATATCTTGTAGGATTACGGGTGCTGGTAGTCCATCCTTTTGCGGCCTCGATCAAGGCGCAGTATGCTAAAGCACGAGAGCGTCTTTTTGTTGATAAAAATGTTTTGCCGGAATTTGATCTTGTGACACTCAAGCCGCCGCAAACCTTGTGCGGCAACTCGGATGGCTATCAGTCGTGGAGTGAAGCGCTGGCCGCGCTTCAGGAAAAAATTGGTGGGCAAACATTTGATGTCGCGATCACCGGGTGCGGAGCTTACGGCTTACCGGTCGGGGCATTTGTTAAAATGAATCTCAGGAAAGTCTGCATTCACCTTGGCGGTGCAACTCAGATGCTTTTCGGCGTGCGAGGAGGACGGTGGGACTCGATGGGAATCTTTCGACTTCTTATGAACGAACACTGGTCCAGGCCATCTCCCGAGGAGCGCCCTCCCAATTGGCAGAAAGCTGAAGACGGATGCTATTGGTAGTGATTTCCGAACGTAAAAGCGCGTTTAATAAAGTGGTGGATTTTGAGGTATGGTTTGGTGTTGATCGCCGCACTTCCGAGTGCGGGTATGTGGCAGCCGCGTCATTACTTGAACACAGAGAGAAGCATTCTTTTACAAACATTCAAGTCGCATATGTAAAAGGGGAGGAATCACCTGCGGATTGGTGGGAAAGCCGCCTGAAAAAACTGGGATACGAATGTCAGGTCAAGCAAGTTCCAATAGATATTGCCGAGTTTATGCAATGCAAGCCGCTCTTTGATTCCCATGCTGCATTTTTACGTTTGCTGATCCCCTTTTACTCCCGTACAAAGCAAATGGTTTATACTGATGTTGATGTAATTTTTCAGGAAGATATTGCCCATTTGGTTTCGGAAACTCATTTGAGGGACTCATGCCTGGCTCTGGTTAAGGCCGGTGTTTGTGCTTCACGGCCCGAGCGTGAGCATAGATTGTTGGCTGATTATGGCAAAGACGGGGAACAGGATTATTTTTTTTCCGGCCTGGCTGTCATCGCCCGGGACCGGTATATACAACTGGAGGCTTTGCAAAACTGCAAGGTGCTAGTCGATCAACACGCTGGAAGGCTTGATTTTCACGATCAAACTATTTGGAATTGTGCTATCAATAATATAGAGAAGATTCACTCACGTTGGTGCCATCCTGCCTATCCGGGAAACACTGCAACTGCGTCTTTTGAGCTTGGTATCGTTCATTTTGTCGGGAGCCCAAAGCCATGGGATTTGCTGGGTGAACTTTATCATCCACATTCTCAAATATGGCTGAAGGCTGCAAGTCGAGCCGGATTGAAGGTTCCAGCCATACGCAAGTATTTTCATCTTGAATCGTGGCGGCGAGCATATCGAATTCGAAGACAGTATCGTTGTTGGTTTCCCAGCAAGTAAGGCGTTTCGCTGTCAGAAATGGACGGACCACATCAGTAGAATTATGGCAAGCAAACTCCGGAAGGCATTTTCTTTGGTTTTCCCAGAGAAACACACCGTTATCCGACACGAACCCACTGGGAAGCCACGCGGATGCGTGGCGATTTCTTATATTGCATGGCCATTCGTCGAAGGGTTTGATTCGCCGAAGGCCCGCGGTCATACAAACGCTTATGAGGTGACAGCGATGGCCGAGGCTTTTCGTGATATCGGCTACCGGGTTGAGATCACTGAATGGGATGATGATGCGTATGTGCCGCCGCCCGACTGCCGTATTGCGATTGATATTCATGGAAATCTGGAGCGCTGGCATGGGGCGCTTTCCTCCGGCTGCAAGCGGATACTGCATGCGACCGGTCCGCACTGGTTGTTTTGGAACCATGCGGAACTGAGCCGACTTTATTCGGTGCAAGCCAGAAAAGGGGTTGCCCTCAAACCCCGCCGGCGGGCCGAGCCTTCGCGAGGTGTGGAAGTTGCGGCCGAAGTGGTTGTTCTTGGAAATGAATTTAC
>Ga0118677_10015354_pt1 | contig 10648 bp, 9 predicted proteins | sample AliMusrvi5mmetaG_FD_86154 | JGI IMG/M metagenome (GOLD analysis project Ga0118677, IMG submission 86154)
GTATTAAAGGGTTTCGTCCTGGATTGGACGATACAAATCTTCTTTATCCGATTTTTCTACCCATATTTGGTGTCTATAACTCCATTCGTCAGCAAAGAGGATGTCCAAAAAGTCTATTTTAACCGCAAAGTGCGCGAAGATAGCGCAATGATCGCAAAGATAAGATGCTGTTTTTATGGTCTTTGCGACCTTTGCGAAATTCCTTTGTGACCTTTGCGGTTTATTTCTTCAACTTTTTAGACAACCTCTTGTTAAGAAGGGATATTAAGCGATTCTATTTAATCGGTTCGATATCGAGGACCATAAATGTATTTGGCAGAATTGGAGGACGACGTTGACCCTGTGCAGCTACTCCAAACTCGGCAGTAGGTAAATAGAGATGATGAGTGATCTTGTCAACAGCAATAGTTTTAGCGCCAGGCATTGTTTGAACCGTCTCCAGCACCTTAAAAGTATTGGCATTAACCTCCTGCATAACTGTAATCGTTCCTTCACCGTTTGAACTGTAAATCAGCTTTTTTGCCGGATCAAAGGCAACGCCGTCACAGCGGTCTCCAATAGGCAATGTCGTAATCACTTTTCCTGTCTGTGCATCTGTAACCACCATCATTTTGTTACTGCATACACTGAATAACCTGTGAGTTTCGTTATCTAAAGCAAGTCCGCTTGGCTCCTCTCCGGGAGCAATTGACCAATTGTGAATTAACTTAAAGTCTTTGGAGTCGATGACATTTATAACACTTTTATCTTCGATATTCACAAAAATATTTCCTTTGCCATCCGAAGCAGCAAATTCAGGTTTTCCATCCAATGGTATGGTTGCGACGACCTTGTTGGTTTTTATGTCAATAACCGATGCATTTGAACTTCGGCCATTGAATGTGAAAATCTTTTTTGAGAAGGGGTCGAACATAATGCAGTCGGGATTCGCTCCTGTTACCTTAAGTATTTGAATGGTTTTCAAGGTTGTCAGGTCAAAAATCGTTACAGACGAGTCACGGCCATTGCTGGTATATCCTCTGTTGATTTCCTGAGCCAATGCAATTCCATGGATTCCTTTGGTATCTGGAATTGATCCGATAATATTCCCGGTTTTAATATCAACTACAACAGCTGTAGTGGCATGTGAAGCATATATTCGTGATGCAGCTCCATCGACAGTGATATAATCCCAGCCACCTTCACCACCAACGGGGATCTTCCTGGCAATTTTATAGTTCGATTGTGCGGTCAGACCTAAACCATTAAAAATCAGAGATACCCAAAGCAGAACATAGAAAGTTTTTTTCATGATATTATTGTTTTTATAAAAGTGTAATTTGTTACTAAGACATTTGATATTGGTAATTTAAATTCATTCTTTTTTGAGAGGTTTTTTTGAAATCATTTTTCCATTTGAATCAAATGTGAGCTCAAGCTTAACTTTCCCTTTGGAAGCTTCCATTTCATAGGTCGACATCCCTTTTGCATCGGTTGCCTGCTCAATTTCATTGAATTTATAACCAGCAAAATCTTTTGTTAGGGTTGTCATAGCCCCTTGCGGAAGTTCCGCTTCCCTAATTTCAACCTCCGATTCAAGGAATTTTCCCGTAGCATCAAACAGCGCTGAAGATTCCACCTTGTTCAAAATAAATTCAGCTTCAAATTCTCCGGGCTTTTCAATACTCCACTTCACCTTTTGGGCAGCAGGATATTTGGCTGAAAATGCTGCCTTAACTGCGACAGGAGTTTCAACCTTTGCCTTTTGAGCATTACTGCAAATCGCTAAAGTAATGCAAATCAATAATGTCATTAATTTCTTCATCTTTTTGTTTTTAAATTGATCATTGTAAAGTTACAAAGAGACTTTGTAGAAAATTGGGATTAATCAGGAGTATACTGAAAAATGTCACATGACATTTAATGTGAAACAGTGAAACGAGTCTGTATAAGAATAGCTCAACCGGAGTTGACTGTTTTTACAGATTTCATGGGCTATGGCAAGTCCCAATCCTGTTGAATCTTCAGAATCACCGTTTTTTACAAAGCGTTGAAATATTTTTGAGGGTTCGGTAGTCAGGGGATTTCCACTATTGCAAAAGGTGATCTCGTTTATTCCTGAGGTAATGACTATTTTTCCAAATTTGATGTTGTGTTTCAGGGCATTGCTAAGAAGGTTATTAATCAGTATATCAGCAAGCACAGGATGAATCACAACAGTGACCGGTTTGTCAAGCCGAACTGATAATTCAATCTCCTTCAATGAAATCAACTCTTCGATATATTCCAGCCGCTCCTGAATCAAAGTGCAAAGGTTGATCTCACTTTTTTCGACAAATTGTTTATTTTCTATTTTTGATAAAAGGAGCAAAGCATCATTCAATTTTGAGAGACGGTTTACCGATTCGAAGGAGTCGTAGATTCGTTTGTGCTGCAAACCTGAGAGCGCTGTATCGTTTAATACCAGTTCAAGTTTCGATTTAATGATTGCCAAAGGTGTCTGAATTTCATGTGAAGCATTTTCGGTAAACTCCTTCAGATTGATAAAATCGGCTTGCATCTTCTGAATCATCTCCTCAAGGGTACGGTTTAACTGGTCAAATTCGTAAATTCCTGTTTTATCGAAGGTTACGGGATGTTTTTCACCAATTTTCCATGAGGTTACCTTTATAAGACTATTCAAAAATGGTTTCCAAGCTTTTTCAGATAACCATAGGTTGATTAAAAATAGTGTAAGAAGCGATAGCGAGAACAAGGTAATCATAAAATAAAAAATGACTGCCTCCAAATCTTCCGATTCAAGCAGTGATTGAAGAATGGTTACTTCAAAGTTCTCTCCATTTGCAGATGTAGCAAATACCAACTTTCTGAAGGGAATCAACTGCTTTTCATCTTCATCCCAGGCTATGGTGTCTGAAATAGCAGCATATTTCGTGGACTGGATGATTTTCCTGATCCGGATGTAACGATCGGGTGATTCGTAAGCGGTATAATCACTTTTGTTTTGTTGTAAATATGAGTTTACATTTGTCATTTTTGACTTAAGCATCTCGCTGATATTCTGGTCTATAACTTTTCCAAGCACGAAATAAAAAATCACTCCCGCGACCGAAAAAAGCAGAAGTATGAACAGTAAAAAACGGATATTAATTTTAGTCTGCAGTCTCATTTTGTAGCGCCTGAAATTGTGAAATTAGTACTTAAACCTGAAATTTGTAACCGGTTCCATATACATTCCGAAAGTAATCGGTTCCCGATTTTTCAAGAAGTTTACGCCGAAGATTCTTAATGTGTGAATAGACGAAATCGAAAGAATCTGAACTATCTGCGAAGTCACCCCAGAGATGTTCTGCAATTGATTCCTTGGTAAGTACACGACCCTGATTTGCAATAAAAAAAAGTAGCAGATCAAATTCCTTTTTAGTGATTGAAAGTAACTCAGCATGGACAAAAACCTGACGGTTTTCGGGTAGGATTCTGATATTATCAACTAAGATCTCTTTCAGACCATCAAATTTCCTGCGGCGTAGTAAAGACTTTATGCGTGAATTAAGTTCCGGAAAGTGAAAAGGTTTGGTCAGGTAGTCATCGGCCCCTAAATCGAGACCGGTGATTTTATCATCGAGAGAATTCCTGGCTGATATGATAATTATACCCGTTTCCGGGTGCTTCATTTTTAGTTCTCTGATAAGGGAGAGCCCATTTCCATCGGGTAAACCAATATCAACCAGCATACAATCATATTCGTACAGGTTTACTTTTTCAATTCCCCCCTCCAACGTACCCGATTGTTCACAGCGATATCCCTCCCCTTCAAGGTAAGTGATGATGGTATCGCAGAGCATCTTCTCATCTTCAATCACCAGTATCTTCATCTGATTTCTTTTAATCAAAAGTAAACCTAAATTTTGTGGAAATTTGGGATGAATAGTCGGAATTAAAGATGTTCTAAAATCACAATATTTTAATTAATTTTATATAAGAATTGGATACAATTAGATTTAAGCACACTATTAATTGAAAATTATGAACTTACAATATATTACAGATACGAAAGGACATAAAAAAGCTGTGCAACTTCCTATTAAAGACTGGGAACAAATACAAATTGACTTAAAGGAACTGGAAAACCTGAGAAATAAAAAAGCATTTATATATGATCTTAAGGAGTCAATTGAGGAGGTAAGACTTGCTAAGGAAGGTTTAATAAAATTACAATCGGCTAAGGATTTCTTAAATGAACTTTAAAGTTGAAGTTTCATCCAGGTTTAAAAAGCGGTTCAGGCACCTGCAAAAAAAATTCCCGTCTTTAAAATATGAACTGGAAGTATTGGTTAATTCTCTTGAAACGAAGCCCAAACAAGGTATACCAATTGGCTTCAATTGTTTCAAAATTCGGTTAGCCATAGTCTCCAAAGGAAAAGGCAAATCAGGTGGTGCAAGAGTTATTACTCATGTTCAAGTTACTAAAACAACTGTTTACATGCTTACTATTTATGACAAATCAGAGCAATCGAATATATCCGAAAATGAAATTAGGGAACTTCTATCATTAATTATTTAATTGTATTATGATAATTGTAGAGACGCACGTCCGTGCGTCCTCTACAATCCTACGCATACTCCAATTTTACAGCCAGTCTTTTTTGTCTCAAACCAAGCCATGAAAGCAATACAATCCAAACCATTCCATTCACCAGGATTGCCGTAACAATCAATAAGACAGTTAAAAAGGAGATATCGTTTCCAGAGGTAAGGAAATTCGGAAATACAGCTACAACTGCAGCAATAAAGCCGATGAGTAGTCCCCAAATCAGTAAACTGGTGTATTCGCGGATCAGCAAACCCATGATTTGCCTTTGTGTAAAACCCAGCGATTGCATCATCGCAAGCTCTTTTTTTCGTTCGATGATGGTCCGCGCCAGAACAACAGCAACCCCTACTGTTCCAAGAATCAATCCTAAAGCGCCTAAAGCCAAAAAGATAGAGAGATAGGTATTGGTCACCGAATTGAACTCCATGAGCCGCTGTACGCAATTGGTCATCTCCCATCCGTAGTCGCGGAATACATTTTGAAGCTCCTCCCCTGTTGATTTTGCCTGTTCTTTCGGGACATCGATTAAAAACAGGTTCGAACCACTTTTGGTGGGGAAATTCTTCAGAAAATTATGATCCGATATCAATACATATCCCTGAAAAATTGATGGTGACATTCCAGCTATCAATTCAATCCTGAGGGTGTCTCCCATTTCGTTTCGATAAAATAACGTATCTCCAATGTTCATACCAAGCCCCCATTGGATTACCGTCTGGTCGGCAATTGCAGGAACAACTCCGTTGACAGTAGGCGCATTCAAGGCTTCCCAAATGTGATCCGGTTCTGTATCAGCGCTATGTGTAGCAAAGCTAAAACGCTCCTTTAATAAGGTGGGGTCTACTCCCAATATTGAAGGATTGGAGACACGGTTCAGATTTAAACAACTGGCATCATCGCCCTCCAGTTTGCTGAATTGAACAGCGCTGAATTTGGAAGTGATTCCTTCACTTAACCGACGATCCTTATCATTCAGGCTATATAAAACCGGGACAGATGTTTCTGCAAGGTATTGAAATCCACCTGTTCCACTTGTCTTTTCATTGGCAGTTCTCAATAAATCCTGACGGTTGGCCCCCGTTGAAACAACTATAAAAGTTCCCAGAGCAAACAAAATCACCACAGTCAATGATCTACCCAGATTCTGGGAGCTGTTGCGATCGATGAGCTTTTTAATAGAAAATTCATCCTTCGCTACATAACGGTTCTTACAGGAGACATAATCTGCCAATAACAACAGTCCGGTTAACAACAGACCACCGGAAATAAAGAAAAGAGATGAATTAAGGTGATCAGAATTCATCATTTGAGCACCAAACATTCCTACAGCTGTCGCGAGTGAAACAAACATTAATCCCTTTTTGATGGCAGAAGTCGTTGTATTCTGAGGTTGATCCTGCCGGCGCTGTAGTTCAACAGCACGACGCTTAAAGCTTCGGTTAACTGAAAACAGGATGGTAAGTATGGAAATGAAAACACTAATTGCCAATCCTATGATCAGCGTCGATGCTTTTATATCAATCAGAAGAACCGAGGTGCGCACCACTTCCCACCAGAGCGAATTGAGCGCGATGAAGATCACTTTGGTATAGAAAACAGCGATCAATAGACCGAAGAGTGCCCCAATTAAGGCATTAACAAATCCTTCGCATAGCAGCAGGAACCGGATCTGGCTGTGTTTGAACCCGATCAACAGCAGCGTTCCGATTTGCGACTGACGGTTTTCGAGGTTTAAAAGAAAGAGTAAAGCGGTCAGTATCACAGCGGCCAATAACAAAAAGAAACTAAGGCTCAGGAATAACTGACTGAAATCCACCCCATCACGGGCAGCCTTTAATCCATTGTCTCTTACAGCCGTTACCATTATACCCAAATTCTGGGGTTTGACAGATGCTGAAAATAGTGAAAGGTAGGTTTTCTCCGTGAAATCCTTTTCGTTGATCCGGATGGCAGTATAGTTTCCGAACCGGTTCGACCAGATTTGATGCGCTCTTTTCAGTGAAATAAAGGCTTTTGGCGTTCCTTTGTACTGATTCCAATAGGCTTCGTCCTTATCCCGGATCGATCCGAGCCGGATGGGAACACCCGCTTCCCATTCGCGGCAGTGACCAGCGTCAGACATACCGGGAAGCAGCGGCATCAAATCTTTATCGGCATATTTCCCTTCTATCGGGACGATCTCCTTAATTGCGAATTTTGTCCCCTTTTCGACCAGCTGCCGCAAAGGACCTATTTCGTAATATTTGACTGTTAGCGAATCACCGATCCTGGCCTTCAGGTCGGAAGCAACCCATGAATTAATAATTATATCATTATCTTTAAGCGTGTTATCATCGGTTGTTGAAATGAATGAATAAGGTGTTGATGCGCCATTGAACTCCAGACTATTGGCAAAATAGGTCAGAATAAGATGCGAATTCTGAAACGGTTTGAAGGCATTTACGATCTGATCATCAATAAATACCCTTTCGGAGGTAATCTCTGTTTCGTGAGTCAGGGGAATTGCCTTTGTTTTTAATCCTGCATCATCTGGAGTAAAGCAAACATCGAGTAACTCTTTAATTTGCTGATTATCTGAGTTAGGTGCCGAAATCAGCAAGCGGTTTGCCTTACCTTTAATCTTCATCAAATTGTTCAGTTTCGAAAGCGAAAGGAAGAGGTTATATGGTGCAGTCTGTGTATTTTTAAGATTAAAGAACCCCATATTGTGCTGATCTGCAATCCCTTTAACAACCGCGCGAAACGATACGCTTGTTTCTGCATCCGATACAAAGGGCGCATTCAATGGGATGAGACTTGCTTTTTTAATCCTTGCCAGGAAATTGTCCCCCTTTTTTAAGTGAAGTCTTTCTGCCAGATTTGCGCTGATAATTACATCATTTCCAGTTAATTTAGTGAAAGAAGGAGATAAAGCGATTTTCTCAAAGCTGTCGTTAATACCGTTAATCTGAACTTTATTGACCCGCTCATTACCACCATCGGCAACTGCGATCCCTTCAAGCAGGAGTGCAGGGGCAACAGCAAATCCCCCTTTAGCGGCGAGCTCAACGGCCAAATCAGACCGAAAAAAGCGGTCAACGGTCGATACCAGATAGGTCGTGTTGCCCAAACGGTAAAAGGCCGACTGCTCAAGACTGAATTTTACCGAATCGCCAATGATCAGAGATCCGGTTAGTACTGCAGTGCTGATTGCCACACCAAGCATGACCAACAGATTTGCCCTAATATAGTAAGTAAAGCTACTGAATATCAGTTTTAAACGTGTCATTGCAAGTGGCCGTTTTTTAAATTGTAAACCAGATCCATTTGTGCTGCCAGCTCAGACGAATGGGTTACAAGAATAAGAGAGACCCCCTCTTCGCTGCTGATGTGGTTCAATAATTCAGCAAGGTGTCCGGCATTTTGTTCGTCAAGAGCGCCGGTTGGTTCATCGGCAAGAATCAGTTGCGGTTTGTTGATCAATGCCCTTACAACGGCTGTCCGCTGACATTCTCCACCGGAAAGTTGTGATGGTTTTTGATTTCTTTGTTCCCAGATCCCGACTTTTCGAAGTAAATGTTCCGCCCATACCTTTTCCTCCTTACCAACTACCTTTTTTATAGGCAGTACCGGTAACAGGACGTTTTCCCAAAGTGTGCACTGCGGCAGCAAATGATGCATCTGAAAAACAAAACCAAGTTCACGATTGCGGAAATGGGCCAGTTTCTCCTGCGAATAGCCGGTAATGTTCTCCCCGTTGAAGTAAATCTCACCTGAGTCAGGCTGATCGAGCGTACCAATCAGATTCAGCAAAGTTGTTTTCCCCGATCCGCTTGGACCCGAGATGGCTATTTTCTGATTTATTGAAACTTCGAGGTTTAATCCGTCGAGAACTTTTCTGAAATTGTTTTTCAGCGGATCGCCATACCCTTTGGAAATATTTTTGAGACGGAGAATCATCGTATATGCGAATTTAAATTTCTATAAACTTCGATCATCTCTTTGGCGTGATCATGAATATTGAAATTCTTTTCGACCCCTTCCCTCGCCTTATGGCTCAGTTGATCGAGTTGCACATTGTCAGACAATAATTGGGTCAATGCAGTGCAAAGTGATTCAGGTGTGTTGGGATCATAAATGATTCCTCCACCCGAGAGATTTACAATTTCAGGGAATGCGCCCAGTGCCGGCTGAACGACAGGAATACCAGATGCCATCGACTCGAGCAGATACATTCCGAAAGCCTCGCCATTTCTGACAGGCACAGAAACTACTGAGACCAGGTTAAAAAAAGATCTTCTGCCGTGTTCCTCAAAATCATCAATAAATTCGACCTGTGTATCGAGGTTTTCTTTGGAGAGTTTCTTTCTGATCTTTTTGATATAACTGCTGTCAGCGCCTGTGGAACCACCTGTAAGAATGAGTTTTACATCTTCAAAACCAGCCTGCTTCTTCAGTAGAATAAAAGCATCGACCAGTAGGTCAAAACCATTTTCGTGGCACATGCGTGAAATATACCCGATATTCCTCCCCTTGGCCAGAGCCGGATTGAACTCGTAATCAGCCGGATCGACACCCAGGTATAGACTTTGAATTTTTTTGGAAGGTATTTTCATCCGCTGTTGCATAACCTTGGAGAAAAAATGGCTTACACCGATAAACAGATCCACATCTTTAGCCTTTTCGCTCATGAGGTTCCATATCTGTTCCCTGAAAACAGGTTTCATGGCATCTACCCAAACATCCTCATCCTGTAATGAGCAGATGATTGGCGCATTGAGTCTTTCTTTAATCCGATGGGCCAAACCGAGCAACAAAGCATTTGAGATATGAACCACATCCGGTTTACAATGCTCAGCCATCCAGTCAACCAATCGTTCCAGCTCCTCCTGCTGTTTCCCGTCCTCGCCAAGCAGCATTGAGACAGTCATCTCTTCAAGCCCTTTTGCATTGGTAGAACCGGCCTGAGAGGCCGCTAACTTTAAGATTGGCTTTGAGTTAAGTAACCTGTCAACCCATTGTGGCGCCTTTCTGAAAATCGGATAAAGCTGCTTCAGATAGATACTTACAGCGCCATAAAACACCGGGATCTCCTTAATATCCCGTTCATCAGCAAAAATGGGAAGATACATCGGGATTTTAATCACCTGATGTCCCTGTTCGCGTAAAGCAACAAAATATTTGCTGTCGCGCAGGCAGTTGCCGCAGTAAAAACTACCTCCGGAACCTGGAATAATCTGGACAATATTCATGAATTAATGGCAAATTGGTGTTATTACAATAAGGATTACTTCAACCAAAAGGTTTACCTGTAAAAATAACAAAAAATCATCATCGATGATTTCTCAGTTCCGGAGGAACTCTTGATATTGTAGCGAGGGATTTAAATCCCTGGAACCAGGAAATAAAATTTAAAATGAGTGCCTTATTTGCCAAAGCAATAAACCATTCCGTCCAAAGCGCAAACCACCATTAAGTTTTCGATTACTGCGGGATTATGGAGGATAGAATTGCCTATTTCATATTTCCAGACCATTGATCCGTCCGAGAGCTTAAGCATCGCCATATCACCGCGCATATTGGCTGTCATCACTTTATCTTTAATAATAACGGGCGAGGCTTCTACCCTGTTCCCGCTGTTAAACTTCCAAATAAGTTTGCCGGAATTTTTGTCTAAACAATATACAAACTTATCACGGTTGCCGGAAATAACCTTATCGCCTGACAATGCTGCAGAGGCTATAAATGGTTGTTTTAGCTCTTTATTCTCCCAACTCCAGAGGATTTTTCCGGTTTGAATGTCCACTTTCGACAATTTACCATCATAGTCACCAATATAGGCCATCTTATCACTGACAGGACTTGAGCTTGCAACATATGTAGCAACATTTATTTTCGAATCAGCTTTCCCTGTTTTGATGTCAACAATATGCAGGAAGCCATCACATCCACCAAAAATGGCTTTCCCGCTGAAACATGCAGGAGCCCCATTTATGAAGTTATCTGACTCATATTTCCACTTAATTTCCCCGGTTTGAGCATCAACACAATGGAGATTATAATCATAACTTCCTACAATTAACCACGTTTTAGATC
>Ga0118677_10015355_pt1 | contig 10648 bp, 1 predicted proteins | sample AliMusrvi5mmetaG_FD_86154 | JGI IMG/M metagenome (GOLD analysis project Ga0118677, IMG submission 86154)
GCATTAGTTCTGACACGTAAATGGGGCTGTGGTGGTTCCCTTCACTGCAGTACCAACCAGTGCGGGTCCAGGGTTTATTTCAACATGGAACGAAGCACACAATGGGCCAAACCTTGGAAGCATGGTGAATGGCTATAATCCTAGTACCTATCAACCATTGCTCTCTGGCAACTATTATTTTGAATTTGCAAAGAATGCCACAGGTGATGCCTTTAGTAACAATGGACATAATGTGCGATTTTTTGATATCAGTGTGGTTCAGAACTCCTCCATTGTAATTGATGGCAGGGTTTGGAGCAAAGCATGGCAGTTTAGTGATGTATCGGGTGGCCCCAATATGGAAATGTATATATACGCAGATGACGGAATAGTGACCAAATTGAATGTCAATGGATGGCAAGGCGGGGACTACTTTGTCAACTGCAACCCATGGGGTGCCAAACATACCGGAGTTTGGGCTACAGATAGGAAATCCTTTGAGTATGGTAGTAATAGTCCTACTGATTATCCAAAATATAAGGAGTTCCTGAACGATCCCGACCAAACTATTTTTCCAACAGGTACATTAGGTCAGATTTGCCCTAGCGGTTTTTCGAGTATTGCAAACTGCGATGGATCTATAGATTTTCTGATCAAAGTAACCAAGTCAGGAACTGTTACATTGCACATCAACACGACCAACCCTACTTGTTCGACAGATGTCACAGGCGATGTAACAGGTTATTTGGATTGCTCGACTTGGGATACCATTCATTGGAACGGTCTCACCAGTTGTGGAGCGCAAGTCGGAAACGGAGCCAACGTCTCTGTGGCAATTGATTATTTAAATGGACTGACCAATCTTCCATGTAACGACATTGAAAAATCCGACCAAGGTATCAAAGTTGACATTGTAAGACCAGTGCCGTCCACTGGTACTACAAAAATGGGAATTTATTGGGATGATACAAATATTCCTTCGGGATCAACTATGACCACATACCCAGGCTGTATCTATACAGGAACTGGAAGCCCAACGGGATGCCACAATTTTCCTGATGGGAACGTTAGAATCATGAATTCTTGGTGGTACTACCTTACACCAGGCAATGAAAACCTCAACTTGAGTGTAATCCACATGCCTGAAACCCCGACCACAACTCCAACAGGCATGAACCCTGTCTGCCAAGGTGCTACCAATGTTACCTACACCATACCGACTATCACTTCAGCCGAAAAATATATTTGGACATTGCCCGATGGTTCTGTGGATACGACCATTACCAATTCCATTGTCCTCAGTTTCCCGACTGTTGCATCAGGAGGTACGCTCAAAGTCCATGGTCACAACTCCACCTGCCTCAACGGATTGGATTCACCCGTGCTGACCATCGTCGTCAACCCCGATCCAGTCCCTGCCATCACTGGGCTTGATGCAGTATGCCAACCGACAAGTTCTTCTTACACACTCAACGGCACAGTGACAACTTACCAATGGACTGTCAGCAACGGCAATGTGGTGACAAGCGGTGCCACTGGGTCTACAGCTACCATCAATTGGGTAAACTCTGGTCCAGCAACAGTCTCGGTTTCTACTACCTCGCTCACCTGCCCCCAACGTATCTCGACCAAGGATGTAACCGTTGATCCACAACCCACTGCCAACTTCAGCTTTGCCAACAATTGCGCAGGTCAGGCAGTACATTTTACCGATCTTTCTACGGTAGGTGCAGGCGGTAGCATCACCGCTTGGTCTTGGGATTTTGGGGATGGTTCCTCCGTCAATGGGATTGCCAACCCGACTCATACTTATGCGTTGGGCGGCACTTATACGGTTACGCTTACTGCAAAATCTTCGCAGAATTGTTCGTCTACCAATCAATTGCAAGTTCCGATTATCTCCCCGCCTACTGCCGATGCAGGTCCTGCTACTGCTGTAATCTGTTCCTCTGGAACCTACACTTTGCTGGCATCCAGCGTTACCAATAGCCCATCCGTACTTTGGGCAAGTTCAGGTACAGGAAGTTTCAACGACAATACTCTTTTGCATCCGGTCTATACACCATCTGCTGCAGACAAAGCAGCAGGTTCAGTCACCCTCACCCTTACAGCAGACGGCAACGCTCCCTGTGGCCCTGTAACCGATGCACTTGTCCTGACCATCAATCCACTGCCCACCTCCAACGCAGGACCCAAAGGCTCCACCTGCCAAGGCACAAACTACAATGTGACGGGTGCCTCGGCCACCAACTTCAGTTCGGTGCTGTGGACCCACAATGGATTGGGCACGTTTATCAACCCCACAACTCTTACACCTACCTACGTCCCGACCCCTGCCGAGACCGGCAATGTCACCCTGACCCTCAAAGTCACCGGGAACAACACCTGTTCCACCGAGATTGCCACCTCCACCCGCGTGCTGACCATCAATGCCCTTCCCGTGATCAATGCCGGGGCCGACGCCACGATATGCGCTGCTTCGACTTATCCCTTGAGCGGAACGCAGCAAAATACCTCTCCTTGGCTTTGGACCACCGCAGGCGACGGCACCTTCACGAACCCCAACCTTCTTAATCCAGTCTATACTCCCGGTACTGTGGACATCGCCACGGGCAATGTGGCCCTTACCCTTACGGGCAACGGCACCGGTGCCTGCCTCGGCCAGACCGCCATAGACCAGATGCTGCTCACCATTGACCCCATGCCGACCTCCAACGCAGGCCCCGATGGGGCTTTCTGCGTACTGAACCCCATCCCCGTTACTGCTGCTTCGGCCACACACTACACCTCCGTGCAATGGACCGGTGGCGATGGCAGCTTCGACAACAGCAGCCTTTTGTCCCCCACCTATATGCCAGGCAATGCCGATTTCAATGCAGGTACCGTTACCCTCACCCTGCTTGTGCATGGCAAGCTGAGCTGTTCCGCCCAGACCGTGAGCGATACCCGCGTCTTGAGTGTTTCGCCCTATCCTTTGGTCAATGCAGGCCCCGATGATTACATCTGCAGCAATGTCACACAATACACCCTTCAGGGCAGCGGCAGCCATTACAATGCGGCCAACATCCACTGGGCCGTCCTTGGCGGCGACGGCACCCTGAGCAGCACCACAATCCTGAACCCCGTCTATTCGGCAGGCCCCATTGACCTTCACACCGTTGACCGCAACATCCGATTTGTGCTGACGCTGCAAGGCACCGGCAACTGCAGCGGCGTCACTGTCCGCGATACCGTGCTGTTGAAGATAGACCCCACCCCTGTGAGCGATGCAGGCCCCAACGGGGAGATCTGCGGACAGCGCCCCTACCAGCTTGCTGCTGTAGCCCAGTTCCAGAACAGCATCCACTGGACCAGTTCCGGCACAGGCACTTTCAGCAATGCCAACATTCTTGACCCAACTTATACCCCCAGTCCTGCCGATGTGGGCAAGGCCATCATCCTGACCCTCGACCTGTCTGGCTGCAAGAGCTTGATAGGGGACGACTTCATGCAGTTGGTTGTCCATCCCGACCCTTCGGCAACAATGAGTGGCACCACGGGCATCTGCGAAGGAGGCACTACCCCAGTCCGCATCGCCCTGACCGGGACCCCCCCTTGGACCTTGACCTATACCAACGGGCTGAACCCTACCACGGTCACCACGAACATCAGCCCTTACGTGTTCACAGTGAGCCCAACTGTTTCCACCACTTGGTCGTTGACAGCCGCCAACGACAAGTTCTGCAATGTGCCCGCCGATTCCATCCACGGGGTTGCCGCGGTCACCGTGCATGCCCTTCCCGAAATTTATGTGGTCACCGGTTCCAACGGCGGCTTTTACTGTGCAGGAGATACCGGTGTGCTCATCGGTTTGAACAACTCCCAGATAGGGATGAACTACAACCTTTTGCTCAACGGGCTTGGCACGGGCAACACGGTGGCAGGCACAGGCTCACCGATAGAATTTGGGTATGTGAAGACCCCCGGCCTCTACTCCGTACTGGCCAATAACCCGGCAGGCAACTGCTCTGCCATGATGAACGACACCATCACGGTTATCATGAACCCCATCCCCGTGACCGATTTCGCCACCAACACGGTTTGTTCGGGCGACACCACCTATTTCACCTTGTCGGGTGCCTATCTGAGTGCCACCAGCACCTGGCACTGGGACTTTGGCGACGGAAGCTTTATGACCAACAACAGCCCTTACAGCCCATGGCATGTTTACCCCACTTATTCCACCTATACGGTGACATTGAGTGTTGTGGACACCAACGGTTGCCACTATACCCTGAGCCATCCTGTTGAAGTGGTCCCCCATCCGACAGCCTTTTTCAGTGTTTCAACACCGACCTGCGTGGGCAGCAAGGTCCATTTCACAGACCTGAGCACCACCCTCAATGCATCCTCTGGCTATTTGCAGCAGTGGGTCTGGGACTTTGGCGACGGCAGCCTGCGCGACACGGTCACTTTCCCTGCCAGCCCGAATGTAGGTCATACCTATCCGGCATCCGGCACCTATACGGTGACCCTTTCTGTGTCCACCAGCAAAGGCTGTGGTGCACAGTACACCACTTCGGTCACCGTCGGCAACGGTCCGAAAGCAGGCTTCACCTACCAGGGCAACTGCCAAAGCCTTGCGACAGCCTTCACCGACCACAGTGGAGAGAACTCCGGCGGCCAGATCACTTTGCGTCAATGGGATTTTGGCGACCCTGTCAGCGGTTCGCAGAACAGCAGTACCCAGATAAACCCATCACACACTTATGCCACATCAGGCGACTATCTGGTCAGCCTTGTGACGGTGAACCTGAACGGGTGCAGCGACACGGTACGCCACAGCGTCCATGTGAAGCCGGCCCCTTCTGCGGACTTTTTCAGCAGCCCCGGCTGTCTGGGCAGTGCCTCCCGTTTCCTTTCCGACAGCACGCTGGTGCTCCCTTCAGCCACCTCTTCCTACCATTGGGACTTTGGCGACGGGGGCAGTTCTTCCTCCCGCGACGCGTACCACACCTACCTTTCGGCAGGCACTTACACCGTTGTTTTCACGGTCACCGACACCTCCGGCTGCCAAGGCAGCAAAACGAAGCTTCTGACCGTGTCCCCGCCCCCTGTTGCCCATTTCACCTCGCCCACCGACAACTGCCAAGGGGCCACCGTTGCATTCACCGACCTGAGCACCAATGCCCCGGGCGGCTACCTGACCAAGTGGGTGTGGAGTTATGGGGACGGCAGTGTGAACGATACCGTTTTTTACCCAGCTTCCCCCAATACCTCACATGCCTATACAGGCACCGGCAGTTTCAACGTGACGCTCACAGTCTTCAACAATGGGGGCTGCAGCCGTTCCGAGACACGTACGGTGAACATGCTTTCCTCCCCACAGGCCGCTTTTTCCAGTACCGGCCACTGCAAGGACAGCCCCGTTTCCTTCACCGACCTGAGCACTGTCAGCGGCGGTCAGGCCGTTTCCTGGCAATGGGACTTTGGGGACCCCGGCTCCGGCACAAGCAACAGCAGCACCCTTAAAAACCCACAGCACACCTATACTGCCACGGGCACATACGCGGTCAAGCTTATTGTGGGCAGCGGCGGCAACTGCAAGGACACCCTTTCCAAGAACGTCACGGTAAAACCCGTCCCGGCGGTGAACTTCACGGCCCATGGGGCCTGTGCGGGCAATACCGCCACCTTCCTTCCCACGGGCATGGCCGTTGCCACCATTGCCACCTGGCACTGGGACTTTGGCGACGGGGGCAGTTCTGCCCAGCAGTCCCCCGGGCATGTTTACAGTGCCCCTGGCACCTATACGGTGTCCCTGACGGTCACCGATACGGCAGGCTGCAGCAATGCCCACAGCACTGCTGTTGATATTGTCCCCTTGCCCACGGCAAGCTTTGTTTACGGCACCCCAAGCTGTCAGGGCAGTACTGTTCTGTTCACCGACCTGAGCACGGCAGGCAGCGGCCTTGGCCACCTGTCCAAGTGGCACTGGGACTTTGGGGACGGCAACACCCAGAACATGGTATTCCCAGCCCCTGCCACAGTGCCGCATACGTATTCCAATGCAGGCACCTTCAATGTCACATTGACGGTACAGAGCAGTGACAGCTGCACCAACAGCATTTCCCGCACGCTTACTGTTCTTCCTTCCCCGACGGCAGGCTTTGTGCACAGTGCAGGCTGCAAGGGCAGCCCTGTCTCTTTCCAGGACCAGAGCGTGAGCAACACCACCGGGAACATAGGCAGTTGGCACTGGGACTTTGGGGAACCCGGCACGGGCACATCCAACACCTCGGCACAGCCACAGGCCTGGCACACCTATTCCACTGCGGGCAGCTATGTGGTGAAGCTTATCGTGGCCATTCCCGGGGGCTGCAGCGACACCGCCCAGCAGACTTTGGTTATCGCCCTGCCCCCGGTTGTTGACTTCACCCCAACGGCAAGCTGCAGCAGCGACAGCAGCAAGTTCACCTCCAGCACTTTTGTCAATGCGGCCACGGCCCAAAGCCGGCAGTGGCAGTTCGGTGACGGTGGCACCTCCACAGTTGCCGACCCTGTTCATATCTATTCCCTGCCCGGCAGTTATTCTGTGACCCTTACCGTTACCGATACCTCTGGCTGCAGCAACTTCAAGACCAAGTCCATCACCATAACCCCCGGCCCTGTTTCCGCCTTCGGTACCGGCAGTCCGGGCTGTTCCGGCCTGCCGATAACTTTCACGGACCTGAGCAACGGCAACGGTGGCACGATGGACCAGTGGCACTGGATTTTTGGCGACGGGCACGACACCACTTTCACCACGGCGGTGCCCAGCTTTGAGCATACCTACCCACAACCCGGGACCTTCACCGCCGTCCTGCATGTGCATACCGTTCAGGGCTGCACCCATGCATCGCAGCATACGGTCACCATCTCCTCTTCCCCTGTTTCGGGCTTCACCTATCAGGGCCTTTGCCAGGGCGGGTCCACGCAGTTCACCGACGGTACCCTGTTGAACGGGGGCAGCAGCCTTGTGCAGCGCAGCTGGGACTTTGGCGACCCATCCTCGGGCATACAGAACAGCAGCACTTTGGCCAACCCCCAGCATACCTACGTCCAGGCAGGGCAGTATGCGGTACGCTTGGCCACGGTCAACGCCTCGGGCTGTTCGGACACATTGCAGAAGACTGTGACGATCTCCCCCAAACCCGGGGTTGACTTTTACCACGACAGCCTGGTCTGTTTGGGCAGCACGGTAGGGCTATATACCGACACGGTGGCCACCAATGTACATGCAGTGCCCTACTACGAATGGGACTTTGGTGACGGCAGCCCCCATGCCCATACACGGAACGTTCAGCATGCATATTCCGTTGCGGGGGACTACACCGTCACATTGGGCATACAGGACAGCAGCGGCTGCACCAACAGCAGGTCGCGCCCTTTGACGATACATTCGGCCCCAGTTTCCCTTTTCACCTATCAGGGCATCTGCCGTGGTGCTGCCACCCAGTTCACCGACCTGAGCACGCCCCCCCAAGGGGACACCATCGTGGGCTGGTACTGGGACTTTGGGGCCAGTGGCACCGCCACGGACACCTCCACCAAGCAGAACCCAAGCTATACCTACACCCACAAAGGCACATACAGCATCAGCCTGACCACCCGCACGGGGCACGGCTGCTCAAATACCAAGGTGCTTCCTGTACAGGTGTGGGACACCCCTACCGCGAAGTTCAGCTATACGGCCAGCCCCTGTGCGAACGGTCTGGTAGAGTTCCAGGACTCCTCATGGACATATCAGGGGACGGTCAACTCATGGCAGTGGGTCTTTGAGCCGTACCAGTACGGAACAGGGGCCAACCCAAGCCATTTGTACTATGCCGTTGACAGTTGCTATGGTGTACGCTTGGCAGTGAGCGATATGCGGGGCTGTGTTGACACGGTGCAGCGCAGCGTGTGCGTCCCACCGCCATTGTCGGTAAGCTTTGCCCATGGGCAAAGCTGTTACGGGGAACAGACCAGCTTTTCCCCGCAGATGCTTGCCCCAACAGCGGTGGCAGATTCGTTGACGGCATTCAGTTGGAATTTTGGCGACCCGTCCACGGGCACGGGCAATGTGTCCACGGACAAAGTGCCTTCCCATGCTTTCAGCAGTGCGGGCTTCTATACGGTGTCCCTGACGGCCACCGACCGTTTCGGGTGCACGGCCAGTTCGTACGGCAGCATGCAGGTGTTCCCGCTGCCTGTTGCACGGTTCAGTTATAGCACAGGGCATTGCGACAGCACGGTGCATTTCACCAGCCACAGCACCGACAGCGCCAATGCATTGAACAGCTACATCTGGCAATACGGTGACGGCACGACAGACACCGTTGCCACGGCGACAGTGGCACACAAATACCTGCACCCGGGCACATACGTGGCCACCTTGCGGGCAGTGAACGCCAAAGGCTGTGAAGGTTTTGTCCATGACACCGTCCACCAGACCGCCTGCATCGTGGCATTGTACCAAGATGCCTCCAATCTGCACTGTCAGGGACAGGCGATGAGCTTTGCGGACCTGAGCAGCAGCCAGGACACCATCAGGCAATGGAAGTGGGACTTTGGGGACGGGACGGCACCGGATGTTTATACCGCATACCGCCCGACGGTGTCCCACACCTATCAGGCTGCGGGCACTTATGGCATAAGCCTGAAAGTAAGCACACAGGCAGGTGCACAAAGCATCAGCGACAGCACCCGCACGACGATTGTAGTCAGGCCGCGGCCCGGTGCAGGGTTCAAGAGCGAAGCGGTATGCCTTGGCACCACCAGCATGTTCACGGACACCACGCATGCCAATGGATCGGCAGCACTGCTTTACCGCTGGGACTTTGGGGCAGCGGGCACACAGGACACCTCCACGCTGAAAGACCCGCAGTACCTTTATACAGTGCCCGGCACCTATTCCCCACAGCAGATCGTGGGCAATGAGTTCGGGTGTTCTGACACAGCAACGACAAGTTTGGCGGTGAACGGCCTTCCGAGGGCAGGGTACGGCAACAGCTTGGCCTGTGCGGGGCAGCAGACGTATTTCTTTGATGCCTCGAAGCCCTATATTGCACCTATCCAAACGCAAGGGTGGACAGTGCGCGACAGTGCAGGGTTCATGGGGGGCATGCAGGGTGCGGCACCGTGGTTCCGTTTTGACAGCACGGGCATCTACAGGGTGATGCTGACGGTGGCAGACACCAACGGGTGCACGGACACCATCGCCAAAACAGTGACTGTAAAACCATCGCCCCAAAGTGCGTTCACCTATACGAAAGATGTTGGGGACATGCAGGGACAGGTTCAGTTCACCAATGTGTCCATTGGGGGCAAGGAATATTTTTGGGACTTCGGCAACGGGGCTACATCCTATCAAGAGTCGCCAACGATAAAATACGAAGCCGATGGCAAATACACGGTTATGCTGGTGACAGTGAACACGCAAGGCTGCCATGACACGGCCACACAGGTTTACGAGCTGCTGTTCAAGGGTCTGTATGTCCCGAATGCGTTCTCACCGTCTGGAAGCCAAGCAGGTCCACGGACATGGAGGCCTGTGGGCGTGAACCTGGGCACCTACCGTGCCGAGGTTTTTGACAGGCAGGGGGTGATGCTTTGGAGCAGCACCGCGCTTGACGACGCAGGTTCACCGACAGAAGCCTGGGACGGAAGCTACAAAGGCAAGCTCTGCGGGCAAGGGGTGTATGTGTGGAAGATAACCGCAGTCTATCGCGATGGGACGGTGTGGAACAACACGGATATTGGGGACCACCATGGGCTGGTTGAGGACAAGTGGGGGACGGTGACGCTGATCAGATAAGATCAGTCGAGTTTCTGAGAATCTTGACAAAAGCAGAACGGAGTGTGGTCAATTGACCACACTCCGTTCTGCTTTTTGGTTGCCAAAACTGATGAAATAAAGAAAATTACAGGCAGTCAAAAAAATACATTCCTGAAGCCCTTTTTGCAATCAATGCACAAGCGAGTAAAAAACATTTGCAAGAGGTACAAAAAACGTATCATTTTAATAAGCAAACAAGTACACGCAACAACTTCTGCAATTCCAGTAATAATCAATACCATTGTGGTAGTCCAAATTCATTGAATTCTTTGTTATTGCTTGCATTGCATAAAAATTTCATGACACTAGGCATAACAGTTAAAGCCCTAGTAATTAATGGTAAATGTCGAATGTTTTACCACAATTCCTATTCCTTTAATCCTTACGCTTTCAATTGTTTCATTGCAACTCCCCAATCTTCAAGATGATGCACCGAAGTCAGTTTGCCATCAATAACCGTATGGAAATCAATGGTCATAATTTTGAACGATTTGGTTCCATCAGTTGGCAGGCCCATAAAATCCCCATTTGGTGTTCCGCTGGCAATGCTTCTTACTATATATTTAATTCGAGTTTCTTTATTTTGTTGGGCATTGTTTTCTGGAAAGTGCAAAGATAGTTTCCTTTCTGATGAGTAGTGTTTGCAAAGTTTCGCTCTCATTAACTTTGGAATTCTGCATTTTGGAGGCGTAGATGTGCTTTATGCTTTTATCGGTTTTTGATCTGGTTTTATTGGTTAGGGAAAGCCGATTTGCAATTCTTATTGATGGTGATGATGATTGAATAGCAAGGTCTGAAAAATGGGAAAATGCATTCTCTATTGAAAAAATG
>Ga0118677_10015358_pt1 | contig 10647 bp, 9 predicted proteins | sample AliMusrvi5mmetaG_FD_86154 | JGI IMG/M metagenome (GOLD analysis project Ga0118677, IMG submission 86154)
AAACCGAACCCATCTTCCAGGATCTCGAGCACGCCTTCCCCGAACATGAGCCCCGACTGCTGGGCCTGGCCCTGGAGGATCTTGAAGATCAGGTCCTGGCGTTTCAGACCGGCGATATTCTCGATCTTGAATTTGTGCGCCATTTTCTGAAGCTCGCTGATCTTCATCTGTTTCAGGCTGACCACGTCGAGCGGCTTCTCGCCGGACTTCTGCTGCTGGATCGCTTTTTCCAGCGCTTCTCCGTTGGCAGCCACATCTTCCTGGACGACCCGGGGCATACGCGGCTTCGCGGCGTTGCCGTCTTCTTCCCGGTGGTGATGGGTGTGGGTTCTTTCGCGAGGTTCCCGGGTTTCTCTCGTTTCTCTCATCATGTTTTCTTGGCTCCTTTGGAAAGGTTCACGAACTTGTACCAAAACCGCTCGATCTCCCTTTGTGTTTGATAAATAGTCTTTGAATTGTCGATCACATAATCCGCTTTTTGCGCCTTCAGGGATTCCGGCATTTGGGCCCGTTCCCGCGCCCGGACCTCGGCCTCCGGAAATCCCTTATATCTCAGACGTTTCAGCTTGACGGTAGAATTGCAGGTCACGACCAGGACCTTATCGAAGAGCGTTTCGAAGCCGGCTTCAAAGAGGAGCGGCACTTCCACGAGGATCACTCTCTTTTCGGACGCATCGATCTTTTCTTTAATCTTTTCGTACACGTACGGATGGACCACGGCCTCGAGCTCCTTGCGACGCTTCGGATCGAGGAAGACGATGTCCGCGAGCTTTTCCCGGTCCATTTTCTTACCTCCGGGATGAAGCGCTTCCTCAAAAAGCTCGATGATCGGGTCAAAGATCGGGCTGCCCTTTTTCATGGACGCGTGAGCAATATCGTCGGCATCGATCACTTCCGCACCGAAATTCTTGAAGCGCTGAGCGACCGAACTTTTCCCGACCCCGAAACCGCCCGTGAGTCCGACCACTATTTTGTTTGCCATAAGCCTCTAGACCTGTTCACCGGATTTCCAATAACCAAGATACAATTGCCAAGCAATGTTTAATATCCAAATTTCAGGTTGCTTGGTTATTGTCTCTTGAAAATGGGTTATTCGTTTCAGTTCTTGTACCACGTCTCCCCCACGGTGATATCCACCTTGAGAGGGACTTTTAATTTGTAAGCGCCTTCCATCTCTTCCTTGACGAGCGCCGCGAGCGTGTCCGTCTCGCCGGCGGGCACGTCAAACACCAGTTCGTCGTGCACCTGCATGATCATCAGGCTTTCGCTCTGTTCTTTCTCAAGGCGCCGCTGGATCGCGATCATCGCGATCTTGATCAGGTCCGCCGCCGAACCCTGGATCGGCGCGTTGATCGCGGAGCGCTCCGCATACTGGCGCAGTTGCGCATTGGAGGCGCGGATATTCGGAAAATACGAACGCCGCCCAAGGATCGTGGTCAGGAATCCGTCGGCCCTGGCTTTTTCCTTTTGCGCGTCCAGGAATTCCTTCACCTTGGCGTAACGCGTGAAATAATTCCTGATGAACTGGTCCGCTTCCGGGATCGGCATGTTCAGGTCCTGCGAAAGTCCGTAGCTGGTCTTGCCATACGCGATGCTGAAATTGATGGTCTTGGCGGCATTCCGCATCTCGCGCGTCACCTCTTTTTCGTTCACGTCATAAAGCAGCGTGGCCGTATAGGTATGCACGTCGCGATCCTCTTCGAACGCCTGGGTCAAGCCCGGGTCTCCCGAAAAATGCGCGAGAATCCTCAATTCGATCTGCGAATAATCCGCGGAAAGGATTCTCCCTTTCCCCCGGCCTCTCGGCCGCGCCACGAAAGCCTTGCGGACCAGCCGTCCCATCTCGGTTTTGATGGGGATATTCTGAAGGTTCGGGTCCGAGCTTGAAAGCCTTCCGGTATCCGTGGTCGTCTGGTTGAAGGACGTGTGCACGCAATGCGTCGCGGGATTCACCATCTCCGGCAGCGCGTCCAGATACGTAGACTTCAGCTTGGCGCGTTCCCGGTATTCCAGGATTTTCCTCGGAAGTTCATGGGAAAGAGCGAGTTTTTCAAGGACACTCGCGTCAGTCGAATACCCTGTTTTGATCTTCTTCAAGGCCGGCAACTTTTTCTGAACGAAAAGCACGTCTGCAAGCTGCTTCGGCGAATCCAGATTAAATTCGGTCCCGGCATCCGCGTGGATCTCTTTGACGAGCGCGTCGATCTCGTGACCGGCCTTCTCCGAAAGCTTTTTCAAAAAATCCAGGTCCAGCGCCACACCGTTTTGTTCGATCCGGGCCAGCACTCCGGAAAGAGGTAATTCGACCTCTTCGTAAAGCTTGGCCAGCCCTCCCTCTTTCAGCCGGGCCGTGAGAAGCGGCACCAGGCGCATCACGCAATCCGCGTCCTCGCAGGCGTAAGCGGTGATCTGCTCGAGCGGGACCTCGTCCATCGTGATCTGCTTCGCGCCTTTTCCGATAAGACTCTCGGTCGTGATCTTCTTCACGCTCAGGTATTCGATCGAGAGATCATCCAGATTGTGGTTCCGCTTCAAAGGATCCACAAGATAGCTCGCGATCATGGTGTCGAAAGCGATGCCGGAAAGCCGGACACCGTGGCGCGCCATCACGATCTCGTCGTATTTGATATTCTGCCCGTATTTGGCGGTCTTGCCGCTTTCCAGAACAGGCCTCAAAGCTTTCAGGACCTCCTCTAGAGGAAGGCCCGGGCCCTGATGCTTTTTGGAAGCCACGGGAACGTAAGAGGCCGTCAAAGGCTCCAGACAGAAACTCATGCCGACCAGTTCCGCCTTCATCGGATCGATCGAGGTCGTTTCCGTATCAAAGCTGAAGGCCTTGGCCTTTTGCAGCGCCTCAGCCAGGTCCCTGAGATCACGGACGGTCTGCACCGCCTGATAGCAACGCTCCCCGGCTTCTTTTTCCGCCTGAGGCGCGATGCTTTTGAGAAGACCCCGGAACTCATAACGCTTGTAGAACTCCGCCAGAGCCACGGGATCGGGACCTGTCGCCCGGATCGCTTCCCAGTCGATCTCCAGCGGCACTTCCGTGTCGATCGTCGCGAGGCTTTGGGAGAGTTTCAGATCGTCCACATTCTCCCGGATCTTCTGTCTTTGTTTTTCCGAGGGGATTTCCTCGAGACGTTCCAGAATACCCTTCACCGACCCGAATTCCTGCATCAGTTTGATGGCCGTCTTCTCCCCGATCCCGGGCACTCCGGGAATATTGTCCGAGGCGTCTCCCATCAACGCCAGAATATCCACGACCTTGTCCGGACCGAGACCGCTGAAGCGCTCCCGCACCTTTTCGGCATCATAGACGAAATTCTCTTTATGCGGCTGGAGGATCCTGACCCGCTCGTCCACCAGCTGGAAGGCGTCCTTGTCCCCGGTGATAATAAAAACCTCGTAACCTTCCTTCTTCCCCTGTTTCGCCAGGGTCCCGATGACGTCATCCGCCTCGTAACCCGCCTTTTCCAGGATCGCAATGTTGGAGATCCTGCAAAACTCCTTGATCGGCTCGATCTGGCTCACGAGCTCTTCGGGCATGGGCTTTCGATGCGCCTTGTACTCCTTGTATTGCTGGTGCCGAAAGGTGGGCTCTTTCCGGTCAAAACACATCGCCACATGGTCCGGCTTCTGCTCTTCCAGGATCTTCCGGAGCATGGTCACGAACCCGTAGATTGCGTTCGTCGGCTCGCCCTTGGAATTCGTTAGGTTCTGGATCGCGTAGAAAGCCCGGTAACACAACGAATGCCCGTCCACCAGGAACAGTTTCCCCCCTTGGGACTTTTCTTTCGGGGTCGGTTTTGTCATTTTAAGATCTAGTTGGACTTGAATGTTCGGTCCCGGGTTCGTTTTTCTTTTAAAATACGCGGAAAGAGCTAAAAGAGGCGGTATAAATCTCTGGGATTAAGTTAGAAATGGGTCTCTTCTGCGTGGAGTTTTCTTCATTTCCCTGCTCAAAGCGGGCATAGGATACCCAAGCCCCCCAATACGGTCAAGCTTTATTTTGTTGCGGCCCCTTCCGGGAGCCGGCGTAAACGCCCCCCAAGAGGCACGGACGGGCCCTGGGGAGGCTTTTTTGAAATCTTTCAGAAATTCCCCAACCTCAGGCCTCGTTGACCGTTAGGGACACGACGCCCTTAGCTTCATCGGATTTCATTTCGAACTTCTTTTGCTATCGGCCAATCACGGGTCATGCGAGATAAAATGCGGGGACGCAAGCGGCGCATTTTTAGCCGCTGGGCGCCATGACCACAAGAGGCGCTCGCATCTGTCTTGTGACCCAGCCCCATGTTTTCTTCAAAGTCTTGCACGTTTCCTCGGCGATCTTCCAGCCTCTCTGAAAAAGCCAGGCCGCGAGAAGCGTCATTCCCAGCATCCAGAGCCGGAGCAACCTCTCGAAGACCTCCGGTTTTTTACTCCAGCACCGTTTGCTTCCCACGAGCGCACTCAGCCGCTTGAACACCTGATTTTCGATATGCCACCTCTGATGCGCCAGTTCGCGAAGATCGTCGCCTTCCAGGCCCAGAGCCGTTGTCACCACCCAGAACTCGATCTCCTCGGGACGTCCCTTGGCGGGTTTCAGATGCTTCTCCCGCACATGCGCCACAGTAAGAGGGTGTTCCAGATCTCCCCACGAAAACCCCTCCGCCCAGCGGATCTCGTATTCAATTTTCCGAACACGATCGATGTCTTTGCTGCAACGCACTTCGCCACGGATCTTTCGGCCTCTCGGGAAAAACAGGCTTCGTGCGTCCTTGATGACAGTGAACGTTTCACCGCCCTCCGTCTTCACGAGTAGATGGCTCCCCAATTCGCGGCACAGCCGGAAGTCCTCGCGGTCCAGGTAAAGGGCATCCGCGGCCACGATATTGAAATAGCCGCTCCCGAGAGTGCCAAAGGCGCGTTTCAAGAGCCTCCTTCCTGCGCCCAGTTCATGGCCGCGTCCTTTGTAAGGCTCCAGATCCACCACTGAATCCACACCGCCGGATGTTACGAGGACATTCGCCCAGAAATTCCCGAAGGTCGAACCGTCCAGCACCCCGACCCGGATCCGTTTGCCGGTTGAAAGACGAAATTCCGAAAGCTCTTCCTCATCCAGACGGTCCTGTGCTTGGTAGGAAAAGTCCCGGAGCTGCGATGAACGCATCCCTTCCAGCACACGTTTGATCGAGGTATCGGAAGCCACGCTCTTTCTGGCGCATCCATAAGAACGCCGGAATTCCGGCAAGCGGGCATCTTCATCCACCGCCAAAAGACTCTTCTGTCCCAATGCGGGCATTTCCAGAACAAGCCGGAAGACATCGCCCGCGGGGATCACGGGCCGCTTGCGCGGGTCCCGCACTTCATTCTCGCATGTTTCCATCAAAAAAATCTTGCTGCAATACTCCCGGAATCGGCCGATATTCATGGTAGCTCCCACGGCGCAGAGATTGGAGGTTGCTCAAAGAGAAAAGAGAGAAACACTCCACTCTGCGCCCCCTATCTTTTTCGGCCATTCCCCTTACTTTCTCTTTTCTCTCTTTGCCGGACACAGCAATTCCCTGGGGTCAATTAGAAGTTGGGGAATTTCTGAAATCTTTTGAGCTCCTTGCATTAAAAGGAAGCTTGTCATCTAATGTCTCCCTGTCGCAGGACGCTATCAAACACACGATCAATAAGGGGGTCTTCTATGAAAATGAAGAAAATTCTGGCATTATCTTGTGCCGTCGCAATTCTTTTCTCCTTCACCGGCTTTGACTGGGGCAACTCGGACGAGCAGAAACAGGAAGTTAAAAAAGCCGCGGCGCCCGCCCCCGCAGCTTCGACCGCGGATGGTCTGACGGCCCTTAATAATCTTCTTGGATCCGGAACTCCCGCGGAGCGTCAGGCCAAACTGGACACTCTTGTCCGCCTGAGTCAGGTCATGCCGGTCATGCAAGGCGGCCCCGCACCCGCACCCGCGGCTCTTGCGGCAACAGCCACTGCAACCCCCGCAGCCACGAAGCAGACCACAACGAAAAAATCCAGTCGCTGGTAGATCCGGGCCTAAGCCCTTTTACAAAAAACCCCCGTGCTTCGTAAGGAAGCACGGGGGTTTTTGTTTTATGTCCTGAAGTCCCTCTACCGGAAGGCTTACTTTTTTCCTTTGGGAGGCTGGATCTTCGAGAGCTGAAGCGCGAGCTCCCGGGGATCAACGGCCACCTCTAGCGCGGCCTCATAGCCGATCACTCCCTGAGCGTACAACTGCTTCAGATTGTCATCGAGCATGATCATGCCATAGCGCGCCCCGGTCTGAAGCTCCGAGAGGATCTGATAGGTCTTGCCTTCGCGAATGAGATTGCGCACCGCCGATGTCGCGAACATGATCTCGAACGCCGCCACGCGGCCTTTCCCGTCCACCCGAGGCACCAGCACCTGCGAAATGACCGCCACGATGGTAGCGGAGAGCTGGACGCGGACCTGGGCCTGCTGATGCGCCGGAAAAACGTCGATGATGCGATCCACGGTACGCGCGGCCCCTGTTGTGTGAAGCGTGGAGAATACCAGGTGGCCCGTTTCCGCCGCGCGAATGGCGGATTCCATGGTCGCAAGATCCCGCATTTCCCCGATCAGGATCACGTCGGGGTCCTGCCTCAGGGATTTCACGATGGCCTCCGCGAAACTCGGAACGTCTTCTCCGACCTCGAGCTGGGTTACGATGGATTTCTTGTGCTTGTGGACGAACTCGATCGGGTCTTCCGCGGTAATGATATGCCGTGGGAAATTTTCGTTGATATAGTTGAGCATGGTCGCGAGCGTGGAGGTTTTCCCGGACCCGGTAGGCCCTGTCACGAGCACAAGTCCCCGGGGGAGGCTGATCGTCTCAATGAGCTGCGGCGGCAGTCCGATATCCTGAAAGCTGAAGAATTTGGACGGCAGAAGACGCAACACCAGGGAGTAGTGACCCTGCTGCTTGAAACAGGAGACGCGGAACCGCGCCTTTTCCTTGAAAGAAAACCCGAAATCGATACCACCGATCTCTTCGACTCGCTTGCGCTGAACCTCCGTCGTGATCTCTTTGGCAAACGCCTCGGTATCCATCGGTGTCAGGGTTTTCTCGCCAACCGAGACAAGGTCCCCGACGAGCCGGTAAGTCACCGGCCGTCCCACCGTCAAATGAATATCAGAAGCTTCCTGCAAGATCGCGCCCAACAAGATCTCTTCAATGGCCATGGCAAACTCCTTTAAAATGAATGCGCAGCGACAGGACGCTTCTTCTTGTTATTTTCGACTTTCCCGGATAAAACCTTAGAAAATCAGTCGCCCGGCGCTCCAGAGAACCGCGGACAGACACCCCGCCAAAAGACATAACGCCGGCCATCCTCTCGCGGACACCGGCACTCTTGAGAAAAGAAGCCTGTATCGCAGTCCAAGGAAACCGGTCTGAAAGATCCCGATCCCGGCGCTCGTGACCCACGCCAGGGAAAGCGCGGAAAGCAGGTCGTTCTGCCTTTCATGGATCGTGAAAACAATAACGGCGGCGGCTAAAAAGAACGCGTCCGTCTTTTTCTGATAGCGCGAAAGCAGATAGGCTCCCAAGCCAAAACCCAGCAAAGCATATTCCCTCGCGAACTCCCGGCTCCCATCAAGGGCTAAAGCCATCGCCTCAAGGGCGAGGATCAGTCCCGTGGTGAGGAAAAGATCCGCGGCGTCGAGCCAGACGCGCGCGAGCCCTTCAAGCGGCCGCTCGAGAGGCGCGGGCCGCCCCCCCCGCAAAGCCAGTATAAAACCGAGCGCGATGATCAGAGAATACATGTTAACCCCAGCTGAACCGATGTGTTTTTTTCCATAAGAAGGCCATACCCGCAGCCACAAAGAGCGGGCCGGCCGGTTGTTCGAACAAGCGTATCCCGAATTTTTTTTCGCCCGCCTCACGGACAAAAACCATCACCATCACAAAAATCACGAATGCGCTCCCGCCGAGCGCCCGCTCAAAAAAATACCGGGGCACCTCTCGGGAGAAAACGCGGATATGCCCGGGCTTGGCCTCCGCATCGAGAAAGGAAACTGGCATCAGAAAGAAAACGCTCAAGACCCAATGGGGGGGGAGCCGCGTCAGCGTCCAAGCGGCCTGGGCCCAGACGATCAGCCAAAGAAAAAAGGCGTGCTTGATCGACCTTCCCGGGAAAAGACGCCTCGTGAACCAGAAAGAGAAAACCGTGACCCAGAGAAAAACGACGACCCATACTGCCGCGGCTCCCGCTCTGAAAAGATCGTACGGATAGACCATGAACGGCAGATACGCCAAAAGCAGCCTTGAAAAAAATCTTTCCGGAAGTCTCATCGCCTGCGCGCGCTCATGGTCTTCATCGCCTCAAAAACTGGGCCGCGTAAAGTATCGCGCCCAGCAACCCCAGGAAAAGAGCGAGAAAAAGATATTGCCCTGCCGCGAGAAGGAATTTTTTGAAATTCATGATGTGTAAGTCGCTTTCAGAAGATGTTTTGTTTTACGGGGGACCGGTTTAATCGCGACATCCAGCCATGGCGTCAGGAGGCCCATCCAGAGAAGGGCGAAAAAAGCCGCCCCGATCGAAAATCCTCCCGGTTCAAGCGTTGAACTTAAAAACGCCGCTCCAACGGAAAAAAGCGCGCATCCTTTCCGCGTCAAAGGCAGCGCCGCGGGATCCGCCAAAAGGAAAAAGGCCGTAAAAAGAACGCCGCTGGAGAAAACCACCGGGTTTCCGCTCCCGCCTCCCAAGTTTTCACAGGCAAAACAGACCACCATAAAAAGGATCGGCGTTTCCCAATAACCTCTTTTCCGGCTCACGAGAAAAATACCGCCGAGGCCGATCCCCGCGAGAGACCCAAGATCGCCGCCAGTGAGAAACATAGGCCCGTTCATCAGCGCCGGAAAACTAATCTGGAGGATCGTCCGGGCAAGCAGCAGCGGCTGAAGAGGATAGGAGCCCGTCCCTCCAAAGAACTCTCGAGCGGCCACCGTGATAAAAATGCCGGAGATCACGATCTCGGAGGGACAGCGGAAGGGAACCAAAAGCGAGAAAAGGGACGCCGCAACCAACGCTTCGCCGCTTCTCAAATTTTCTTTTTTTCCGAAAAGCTTCGCCGCCAGATATTCGAACGCGACCACGCTCACTAGACAAAGCAGAAGAACGCGCAAAACTCCGGTGTGCCCGCTCAGGCAAGCGGCGATCAGAACGGGCAGGAGCGCGATCCCCTGTCCCCAGAACCGTTTCCCGAGAGAGTCCGTCCCGCGAATATAGGGCGGCAGGCTTTTCACGCCAGAAAGAGTCGCTTCAGTCACGAAACGCCCCCGCCGTCACTTGCGCGTTGGCCAACCGAATGAGTTCGAGCATGGGCCGCTTGGAGGGGCACACGTACGAGCACACACCGCATTCGATACAATCCTGCGAATCCCATTCGCGCGCGACGTCAAACTCCCGGTTCTCTGCTGCCAGGGTGATCATGGCGGGCGAAAGTAAAACAGGACAATGATCCACGCAGAGTTTGCACCGGATACAGGGCCTTTCAGGCGCCGGCGTTTCCTTGACGATCTCCCGCGGAAGCGCAAGAACAGCGCTTGTGGAAGCTAGCACCGGGACATCGAGCCTTGTTTGCGCATCTCCCGCCATCGGTCCTCCCGTCAACACCCTTCCCGGTTCGCGCATCACCCATTTGCAAGCATGTATCGCGTCCCGCAAAGAGATGCCAAGAGGCAGCCAGAGGCTGCGCGGTTCCACCACGCATTCCCCAGCGACCGTCACAACCCTTTCATAAAAAGGCTTTCCCAGCGCGACCGCCTCGTAGACAGCAAAGGCCGTGGAAGCAGGAACGGTAACAGCGCTGTCTTCCTTTCCTGGGAACCAGGCGTAAAGCAGGGTGCTTTCCAATCCCTGGGGATAAAGCGCCGGCACCGTCCTCACCTCCGCGTGCGACCACTTCAAAAAGTAGATCTTGCTCTTGAAAAGTTCGACTGTCTCCCGGTTGGAGTCCTCGAAGGCGAAAAGGATCTTCTCCGCCCCGCTTGCCTTCCGGAGCAATTCCGCCCCCCTCAGGATCTCCACGGGATGGGACATCGCAAGCACTTGCTCGCAGGTGATATAGGGTTCCGGTTCGCAAACATTGATGAGGAGGGTCCTCGCTCCGGCAAAGCGCGCGAGTTTGGCGTGGACCGGCTCCATCCGGGCGTCCGTTGTCACAAGCCCGGAATCCCGGAAGATCCCGGAAAGTTTTTCCGTGGAGACCTCGTCCCAATCTTTCCGGAGCTCCCAAACCGGAGGAGCCTTGGGTTCTCCCAGCCTGTGGACCTCCATGCCAAAACTTTCACCGCCCGACGTGTTTTTAAAACAAGCAACTCTCTCGACGGTTCCCGCCAGGCCCGCGTAAACGCTGACGCCTTCCGGGCCCTCCCCCTGAGCCACCTTCTGGCCGGTCACGATTTTATCCCCGGCATGAACACAGAGAGACGCCGTCGCAGGGACAGGAACGCATATTTTTTCCGGCGGGTAGGGACGTTTGAGATTCCAGTTCAGAAGACTGGCGTCCTTTTTTCTTTCGAGGCGAATGCCCATGGATTTTGGGAAGAGCAAGGAATGTCCCTTTCTTAAGATCGGAAAAGCGGGGAACGCTCCCCCAAGCAAAGGGCTATTACCATTGCCCGCGTCC
>Ga0118677_10015359_pt1 | contig 10646 bp, 6 predicted proteins | sample AliMusrvi5mmetaG_FD_86154 | JGI IMG/M metagenome (GOLD analysis project Ga0118677, IMG submission 86154)
TTTAACAATAGAACAATCTTTTATTATTTAAATGAAAAGTGTAACCATAAATCTCAAAGGTAAGGTGCAAAGGGTGGGGTACAGGTATTTTGCGCTTAATAAGGCTATAGAATTGGGCGTTAATGGCTTTATAATTAACCTTCCCGATGGTTCAATTAAAATTGAAGCGGAAGGTACTGATGAAATGATAGCCCGTTTTGTTGAGTGGTGTCGCATTGGTCCTGCCAAAGCTGTTGTTGAGGATATGGAGGTCGTTTATTCTGAAGTAAAAAACTACGAAAGTTTTGCTATCGCTTACCTTTAAAAAATAATATTTTGTGCGGTATTTATATTCATATTCCCTTTTGCAAAAAAGCGTGTCATTATTGTAATTTCCATTTTTCTACATCACGTAAATATAGCGAAGTTTACGTTCAGACATTGCTGAAAGAGATAGAACTTAAACAGGACTTTTTTGGGGGTATAAAGCCTGGTGCTACTGCCCAGCCTGAAATTAACACTATTTATTTTGGGGGAGGCACACCCACACTGCTTTCCATAGCTTCTATCAGCAAAATTGTTGAGGCACTTAATAAAAATTACAAGATAGCTTCTGCTTTTGAATTTACCATAGAAGCCAATCCTGACGACTTGAATGCTGAGAATCTTAAAGATTTTTATAATCTTGGTGTCAACCGTTTAAGTATTGGCATTCAATCGTTTAATACAGAAGATTTAAAATATCTGAACAGAACCCACAATGCTGCCATGGCTGAATATTCTATAAAAGAGGCACAGGATGCAGGTTTTTCTAATATCAATATTGATTTGATTTATGGCATACCTACACTTACTCCCAAAACATGGGTTAGCAACCTCAAAAGATTTCTTTCCCTTGATATACTCCATCTGTCCCCCTATTGCCTTACCGTTGAACCTAAGACACCGCTGGAAGTGTTAATTAAAAAAAACAAGCTGAAACCCGTAGATGAAGCCATGGGTATAGCTCATTATAAGATCCTAAGCGCTTTTATGCAAGACAATGGCTTTCTTCATTATGAAATATCGAACTTTTGTAAAGAAAACTTTTATTCAAAACACAATCTGAGCTACTGGCAACAGAAGTCGTATCTCGGTTTTGGCGCTTCTGCCCATTCGTACAACGGTGATACCAGAAGCTGGAATATTGCCAATACCACACAATATATCAAAAATGTTAATGATGGTATTGTTTTCTATGAATCTGAAAAGCTTGATATCCCAACAAAATACAATGAATATATTCTGACCTCTTTAAGAACAATGTGGGGCTGCAATTTGAAATATATTTTAAATGAATTTGGCATTACTTATCATGATTATGCTGTCAGACAGTTTTTGAAATATAAACTTAATCAGTATGTTGTAGAAAGTGATGATGTTATTTATCTTACCGAGAGGGGAAAACTTTTCGCAGATAAAATTGCTTCGGATTTGTTTATGGTATAATACTAAACCGCAGAGTCTTCGGTAGTGATAAAACTCCAACCTCAATATAGAGAACTATTATAATGACACAGACTTGCCTACCGGTATTCATAGATTAAATAAAGACACGAATTTCACGAATTTCACGGATTAAATCCAAATTACGCTAATGCGTAATTTGCGCTCTTGGTATGGCGAGTGAAGCTGTCTGACTCTGTCTAAATGCGTCATAAGCCGAAGAAAAACATAGTTTTTGTCGGGGTCAACCTCAAACGAGTCTGACTCGATTTTTGGACTCGTCAGACCTGATAAAAAATTGCTTTAAGGAATTTTTTTCATCTGTAGCAATAGTCTTTTCTATTGCTTAATCTGGGATAAAACTACCGTAGGTAGTTTAAGAGTTCGTGTTAATTAGTGAAATTAGTGTCTAAAATATGTATTTCGTGTTAAAATAATAGTTTTAATATTCAACAATATACAATTAGTTGTATAGGAGAACGCTGAGTAAATGTGCGCAGAGTGCCGCAGAGAAGGGAAGTCACCACGGATAACACGGATTAACACAGATTAATAGAAAAGTCATTGGTCATTAGGGATTAGTAATTAGGTCATTAATAGTCATTGGGTACTAGCAATTAGGTCATTAGTTGTCATTAGGTCATTAAGTCATTAGTCGTCATTCATGGTCATAAATTGCTGGATACTACCGTTGCAACTGCCATTTATACACCACTATAAGTATTTATAAGTTACTGAATACAAATCTTTACTGAATACTGACTACAATTTACGAAAACTAATTTCCAAGCTAACATTCCTTTTCTAAGGCTGCTGCAATTAAAACTCAACCGTAATCCCAACCGTTGGCAATATATTACCTACCGTGCTTTCTAATTCTTTTAATTTGTATTTCTGAAGGTTTACCGGGTCATTGGGGTTTATGATTATAGGGCTACCATTGGCGTCTGTTTGTAAAACCAGATTGGATGGCATCTGAGCTTTGAAACCATAAACGTTTTGAACATCTGCATATAACATAAGTGACCATTTGTCATAGAAATATTGTTTGTCTATTCTTATGTCTAACTCATTGAAAGCTCTAAGTCTGTCAGCATTAAAGTTTTTATAATCGAGATAACCCTGGTCCTTAGTGTCCCAGGCTAATTTGTAACTTGACTTTTCGAGGTCGTAAGGGGTGTAAGGTGCACCACCGGAGAATTTAAATTTGAAGCCCACATCCCAGTTGTGGGTAAAGGTTTTAATTGTCGTAATGTTTAATATGTGTCTGTTATCCCATGCAGAAGGAATATACTTGTCGGTGATGCCTTTAAACTCACTTCTTACATAAGTATATGATAGGTTTATGTTAAAGCCTTTGAATAAAGTTTCTTTATAATAAAGTTCTGTACCATAGGCTCTTCCTTTGGAGATTGAGGTTACCTCTTCGTCACCAAAAACGCCAAAATCAACATTCTTGGCGCCAATAGCCACAGAATCTCTTACAGAAAAAGGGTAGTGGCTGTAGGCTTTGTAAAAACCCTCGACAGATATTTTTGATGAAGGAGATGGCAGATACTCAATACCTGCAACCAGATGGTCGCATTGTATAAATTTAATATCATTTTCTTTATTTACCAGTATGCCATTGTTTCTGAAGCCTAACGTCGTGTACGAAGGCGTCTGAAAGTACCTGCCCGTATTAAAGTTTATAAAAAGGTTTTTCTTTAAAGCATACGAAGCAGAAAATCGGGGAGAAATCTGGCTAAGCATATTGGACATGCTCTTCGAGTAATTATTGGCATCGCTTCTGACCCCAAGGGACAGCACTAATTTCTTATTAAGAAATGCTTTGTTGGCCTGAGCAAAAGCCTGCCATTTGAAAAATTCGATGGCCGATGAATAATTGATAACTTTTAGCTCATTGGTGAAAATTTTCTGGACGGTACTGTTGTTGTATTCTACGTATTCAGCTCCGGCACCATAAACTAAGTTTATATTGCCAAACTGATTGCTGTTTTCGTAACGCGCTTTATTTTCAATTTCATCAGATAAGTAATCGTAAGTTCTGGCTTGTGTTGCATCGTTATTGGGATATTTGTAAGAGATGTTTCTAAGCATATTGCGGCTCAGTACAAATGTGTGATAGCCATTGTCTTTAAATGTCTTATAGACTGCACCCAGCGTATAGTTCCATTGTTTCTGTTCGGGAAGATAAGCCAGGAGATAGCGCTGATATTCCGTTTTGTTGGCTTTCAGATTAAGTTTGGATTTGTCATAGGCACCAAGGCCAAGAAATGTAAGTTCATGTTTATTGTCGAATTTGGTTTTTGTTTTGAACTGGAAGTCGTTGTATGTAGGCAGGAAAGGCAATCCCAGGGCAGAAAACAAGAACTGTAAATAAGAGCGGCGTGCTGAACCAATAAAAGTGGTTTTAGGAAGTATGGGACCATTAAAAGTGAGTGCAAGGTCTGATGCGCCAAGAGTTATCTTGGTATTGTGCTGGTCTTTATTGCCATCGAGCAATCTGAATTCAAAAACAGAGCTTACCATATTGCCCCTGTTGGCAGGAAAAGCCCCTGTAAACATTTCCACTTCTCTTAGAAAATCTACATTGATTATTCCTACCGGTCCACCCGATGCACCTTGTGTAGCAAAATGGTTTATGTTGGGAATTTCTACACCATCAAGAAAAAATCTGTTCTCGTTTGACCCACCGCCACGGATAATGACATCATTACGGTAAGCAGGTGTAGAAGCTACTCCGGGCAATGATTGAATAACTTTTGAAATGTCTCTGTTGCCTCCGGGGCTTTTTTCTATTTCCTTGATGCCTATACGTTTTAAGGAAACCGGACTGTCATCATTTCTTATAAAAGGAGAAGCTTTTACGACAACCTCTTCCAGTTTAATCTGAACCTCTTTGAGCGGAATATCTATGTTGAAGATTTTCTGGTTGGTAACCATAAAATCTTCAGTTACTAGTTGTTCAAATCCAACAGACGACACCTCTAAACGCACATAGCCGGGTTCAATGCCTGTAATATTAAAATTACCTCCAAAATCAGAGGTAGCGCCTATGGTTGTGCCAAAAATAATAATATTGGCAAAAGGTACCGGTTCATTGCCGGCTGCATTATAAATTCTTCCTTTCACTGTCCCTTTCTGCGCTATAAGACCAGTTGATAATAGCATCAGTAAAATGAATACACCATGATGAAAATATTTGCTTCTTATCATATATAATTTATAGTATAAAATGCAAATATACTAAAAAAACTTAATAAATCCAACTTTATTTATATTGATTCCAATTTACAATTAATTTTATTCTTCTTTCTGCCCATCCATAAAGCGTTTAGACTGTAAAAAAACTTTTTATAAAACAATTACTATTATTCGTTAATAGATAATTGATATTCAAAAAACTTTAAATCACAAACAAACCCTACTTAATCTTCATCATTCTTTTTGTCTCAATAAGCTTTCCGTCTATAACCAGACTATACGTATAAATGCCTCCGGACAGGTTGGTTGTAGTCAGGTTTATCTGTTCCATGCCTTTTTCAGTAATTTCTACCGTTTTCAGCTCCTGCCCGAACTCATTGTGAAAGACTATTGAAGCGCTGTTTACATTATCTGGTATAAAGTAGCGTATAGTGGTGCCATCGCCAAATGGGTTAGGCATGTTCTGGTAAAGAATGGCTGCTTTGTCCGTCAGTTCTGCGTTGATGATGCTGACATTTTCATTGTTCTGGGCTTGTGGCGTCAGGTGTCTTACACTATTGCTGTCGCAGCAGTTATGAACGCTGGTTTTTAAGGCATCAATTTCATTGGTCATTGTGGTTATCTGTGCCTGCTGTTCTTTTGTAGCCTCAATGAGCAATGCAACCAACCATTCGTAATCTAGGGAATAATTACCTAACATGTTCTCTTTAATGACTTCCGGCACTACAGGCAATACCTGCTGGGCAATAAGTCCCATCTGACGTGTAGTGTCTTTCAACTCAGGATGGGTGGCAAGGTTCCAGTTAAAATATTTTCCGTTAAGCTGTAAAACTTTGCTTAAGGCATCTGTTATAGGGCTTATGTTGGTTTTGAAGGTGCTGTCGGATAAGATGGGGTCTGATGTTTTATTGGGCGCTACATAATAGAAGTTCCTTATTTCTGATTTACCGCTGCATACGCTACAGCTATTACACGCTGTTACCCACCAGTAGTACTGCCCTTCTCCTCTTAATGCAGGTAAAATAAAACTCATAGGAGATGGTAAGCTGGTGCTATATACTATACCGGCTTCATCAGAAGTAGTTGAGATAAAGATGTTATACGTATTGGCACCAAATATTTCTACTTTTTCCCATGTAAAAAAGGCCCCTTCTGTAATGATATCTCCATTAAGAGGCACAATAAGTGCCGGTGCAGCAACAAAAGGCGCATAAGCCATGAAACTTCTCTTTTCTGATAATACGCTGTTACCCCCACAGTTTGTTGCCCTTACAAACCAGTAATATTTGGTGTTGCAAAGGGGCACTATGGCTGTTGCAAATGTATCTGTAGTAGTAACATAATACACGATCCCATCTAAATTATCTGTTGTTGAAATGCCTAAGGTATAATTTTCCGCTCCATCAGCATGATTCCATGTAAAAACATTAGCCAAAGGCAAATCAGATACTCCTGTGGCTGGTGATACAAGTGCCGGTGGCTGCGGTAATTCAGGGGTTAGCGTATTAAAGTTACTGAATTGCAAGGCAGGAGGCGAGTCTGAACCCACATCGTTGTGTGCAACAACAAACCATTGATAACCGGAACAAAGACCAGGCAGATTTATAGTTACAAAAGTATCTTTCAGCATAAGTTGATAATTGTAGGGAGGAAGCCCGGTGCCATTAATATAAATAGTGTAATTATCAGCTCTTTCAGCTTTATGCCATGTAAAGTTAGCAGATAAAGGCACATTGGTTGCACCATTTGGTGGATATATTAAGACAGTAGGTCCGGGAGGTGTTGTTTCTATAAGGGTGGTTACTTTTGCATCTAGTTCTTTTATGGCTTGAATTGTAATTGGAATTAATCCAGTATAATTCAATGCTTTAAATTCTAATTGAGGTGAGATTTCATTGCCGATACTGTCGTATTGTGCAGGATGAATAACATTAGTTACCAATTCAGGTACAATTGCTTTAACATTCTGTGCAGTTAACCCATATTGTAAACCGGCAGGTAGCCCAAGATAAGAATAATTGACTGTGTCAAAATTAAACTTTTCCGGTTTTAACTGAGATATAACTGACAGACAATGTGATAAATTTGTTACATTCTGTTTAAGAATACTGTCAGATGTTGTTACAAAGCCACCTGTAGAAAACACTTTGCCTACAAAATAACCAGCCCAATTTGGACTTGTCGCAAAATTATAGGAATTATATACTTGTGAATAAACGCCAAATATTGACTGATTAAAATGTGATGTTCGCATTGCAGTGAAATGACCTCCGTAGCCATATGCAACGACAGGTGGGGTAATAATATTCCCCCCTTGATCAACTTGACCGAGTTGGCCAGGATTTGGTTCTGCTACAGCCTTTACACCATAAGTAGTATTACCATTAGATGCATAAAAGAAGCCACCATGACTAAGTACAGTTTCACTACCTCCAGATGCCTGACCTATTACGCCATAATTAAAATTCGTCTTTGGACTACCTGAAGATATACTCCAAACACCAAAATTAATATTTGCATTTGATGTATTCTTACAAAAAATACCTCCTGACATCGCATATCTATCTAAAGAATAAGTATCATTAATAAAAGAACCAGCTAAACTATATCTTTCATTTATAGCAGGATTAGGACTGTATCATTCTGTTTGTTTTACATTAAGTTTAGCATATAGTAAATCTGTACATAAGTATCCTATTCCTACACTGCTTTTAGCACTGGAAAAACCACCTACCTGATCATCGAAATAGAAATTAAACGGGCCTAATCCTACACGCCAATCGTCTGATAAATTATAAAGCGGACCGCCTGATGTTGGTGGGCATGGTAAACCAAAACCAGCACCCGAGTTTGCAGAAATATTACATAAAATTACATCTCCATCTGAATTAACCGTAAGTGCAGTTTGGGTACTCCCAGTTATGTTTGGATAATGAGCATGATCAAGAGTAGTCAAACGTAATCCGCTTACACCGGAAAGGCTTGAAGCTGTGGTTGCAATTTCAAGCCTATTGAACGGGTTAGAAGTTCCTATACCTACATTGACATTCCAATCTGTACCATTTATAATACTAAAACTTCCAAGAACAAGCGAGTTAGAAGCATTAACTCTGGAATTTGCCCCTATAGCAGTGGCATTATTAAGGCCGGGGCTACTAACATCCGCTTTATAGCCTAACGCAGTATTAAACCATCCTGTTTCGTTTGTTAAAAGTGACTGTAATCCATCGGCTGTATTATCGCTTCCTATGGTGTTATTATAAAGCGCCTCTCCTCCATTAGCTGTATTCCAGTTTCCAGATGTATTTATATAAAGTGCTTTTACTCCGTTTGCTGTATTATCCCATCCTGCGTTATTTGTAAAAAGTGCTTTTACTCCGTTTGCTGTATTACTGTGTCCTTCATAATTGTTTTCAAGTGCTTCTGAACCATTAGCGGTATTTTCGTAACCACTATTGTTGTCATTAAGTGCCTCCACTCCGATGGCGGTATTATTGTATCCTTCTGTGTTATAAGAAAGTGCTCCCACTCCGATGGCGGTATTATTATATCCTGTTGTGTTTACATTAAGCGCTTGTTCTCCGTTTGCTGTATTACTGTATCCTGTTGTGTTTAACTGAAGTGCTTGGAATCCAATTGCAGTATTTAAACCAAGCCCTGATGTAAATGAATTCCCCGCTTGAAACCCAAGAAAAGTATTACCAAGTGCATTATCAAAATTTATTAAGTCTCTTACTTGAATTAAGTTATTTGGAGTATTTAACCCAATTCCTACCCGTCCATTAGGGTTCGTTGTAATGGGGTTATAATTTAAAATGGTATTATGACTATATGACGGGCATGATTGAATGAATAAATCAGCAGGGGGCGTATCATCTGTAAAAATTCCATAAAAACTTCCAACGCCAGGGTTGGCTCCAACAAAAATTGAATTTCCAATTTCAATAGTTTTAACATGCAGGCTATCAGCAATTAATTTACCATGAACTTGCCCTTTACCATAAACATCAAGCACATTATCATTCTGAGCATAGACAATACCCGATGAAATAATTGCAATAATAATTGCAATTATTTCATCAAGTATTGCTACTGCCCAGGTAGAAAATTTATCAGATGTATATGGTAATGGACAGGTTCATGGTAAATTTACAGCTGATAGCTTACATATTAAAAACATTGAAATAGGCAATTCTTTATTCTTAGGAGGGGTATTATATTCAGCTAATCAAGAAATATTTACAGATGCTGGCAATTTACTTCTTCAAAGCAATACAAATTACCCATATAAGTACACTCTCATCAATGCCAGATCCACTTTTAGTAACAATGGTTTTAGTAACGGTGGTGTTGGTATAGGTCTTGGTGCTGTTGGTAATACTCTTGAAAACAAGTAACTTAAATTAAAATATGAAATTTGAATATGAAAACACAATTTTTTCTCTTTTCAACTTTTATTTTCTGTTTTCAACTTTTAAATTGCACAGCTCAGAACCTTGTACCTAATCCTTCTTTTGAAGAATATTATAATTGTCCTGTTAATGCTGGGCAATTAAATGAATCAAAATATTGGTGGGGTTTTAGTGCTGATTATTACAATTCCTGTACAACAGTTCCACAACTTTCTATTCCTTCTAATTTTGCTGGATTTCAATATGCTCATACAGGAAATGCTTATACAGGTTTAATAATTTTTGCGAAAACTATTTATTATTCAGATAATAGAGAGGCGATAAAAACAAAATTAAATGATACTTTAATTGCAAATAAACGATATTGTACTAATTTCTATATTTCTCTTTCAGATTATTTTTTTGCACAAAATACATCTATGCTCTTAGACTCAATTGGAATGCTTTTTACTAATGATTCTATACCTGAAAACACATCTCCAATATTAACTAATGGTATTAAGGTTCAGAATAGTATTTTAAATTTAGATACTGTAAATTGGCTAAAAATACCAAATACTTTTATAGCTAATGGAGGAGAGCAGTATTTAACAATAGGGAATTTTGATAATGTTATAAACTGGTCTTCCAGTGCAGTATCTGATGTTTATGTTTATATAGATGATGTTTCGGTATGTGAGTGTAGTTTTAGGTTTAGCTTAGGCAATGATACTACTTTATGTAGTGAAGAAACGTTACAACTTAAAGTAAGTATGCCTAATGCTACTTATACGTGGCAGGATGGGAGTCATGCAAATACTTATAATGTTACACAAGCTGGTACTTACTACGTTAGTGCTTATTTTGCAGATTATAATATTACTACTTATGATACAATAAATATAACTTATATACCTTATCCAGTTGTTAATTTAGGAAATAATACAATACTTTGTTCTGGACAAACATTATTACTAAATGCAACTACAAATAATGCAACTTATCTATGGCAGGATGGTTCAACAGCACCAACATTTACTGCAACACAAGATAGTACTTATTGGGTAAAGGTAACCGATACAACAGCCAATTGTAGTACAACCGCAACAATAAAATTAGAATGTGATGCAGAACCTGTAATACCAAATATCTTTACTCCAAATGGTGATGGTTCAAATGATAACTTTGTAATTAAGAATATAGAATATTGGAATATTAATCTGCAAGTATTCAATAGATGGGGAGTTATTGTTTATGAAGATAATAACTATAAAAATAATTGGGATGGTAAATATAAAGGCAATCCTATAGCTGATGGTACTTATTTTTATATTATTAAAGCTAAAGGAAAGGATAGTGGAAGAGAGGAAGAGCATAAAGGGAGCGTGATGATAATGAGGTGACCTCTCCCCAGCCCTCTCCAAAGGAGATGGAGTAAAAAAAGACAAAAATGAAGGCATAACTGTTAGAAAAACAAAACAATAAATTATGAATCATACAATGATATTAAATACTATGACAAATGTAAAAGTCCTCTCCTTGAGAGAGGATTTAGGAGAGGTCTTAGGAAATGCAGTATATACT
>Ga0118677_10013274_pt1 | contig 10644 bp, 14 predicted proteins | sample AliMusrvi5mmetaG_FD_86154 | JGI IMG/M metagenome (GOLD analysis project Ga0118677, IMG submission 86154)
CACAAGAGCAAGCCGATATGCACGACAAGTACAGCCCACAGCAGTACGGTGAGCGGCCAACCGAGGATGGGACCGGTTTCAATCGCCTCCTGCCGCGGGCGGCGTACCGGTGGCTGCCCCGGGACGGGTGGCGGCGGCGCGCTATCCGTTGGCGGGGCGGCGCCCCCCTGGACCGTTGGCGCAATCTTCTCGATGGCGGCAACGACCTCCTCGTCCTTCACCGGAGGTGGCTCGGTGGCGGTCACCGCGCTCGGCGCCGCCTTGTCGCCCAAGCGCGCGCAGCGCGGGCAACTGGATTCAAAGGGATCAAGGATGTAGCCGCATTTCGGGCAATCCATACAGGCATCCTCCTGTGGTTGCGTCACCCTGAACAAGCGGTGCGTACGGAAAAATTCAATACTATCAACGATATTCTTGCCGGCGTATGGCCGGATTCACTTCGGAAAAATCGACATTGGACCTATAAGTGATTGCTTATACACATACGCCAATCCCGTGACCATTGCAACATCGCGCTCGACGGAAATAGCTGCGCTGGTTAGTCGAACTCTTCGTATTTCATAAAGCCCAGAATGATGATGGCGATCGATGGTGCGCAGAAGATGAGAGAAATAATCGTCAGCACACTAAAGCCTGCAAAGATCATTTCCAGCACCAAAGGACCGACTGTCGTAATGGTAATGAACCAGAGTCCCCAGAGTTTGCACCGCAACATGGCGATGACGGCCAGCAGCATGAGCACCGGACCGCCGATATAGATGAGGCCGACACCGCCGAGCATTGAAGATGTATTCGCATCGCGAATCGCCGATTGCGCGAGGATCATCATTATGGAAAAACCGAGGACATACAGGCCGAGCAACACCACATAAATCCATAACAGAATGGTTAGTGGCCAGCCCAGCGGGGGACCGGTCGCAATCACCTCCTGCCGTGGCCGACGGATAGGCGGCTGGCCGGGCACCTGCTGCTGCGGAACGGCGCCTCCCTGTACCTTCGGCGCAATCTTGCTGATGGCATCGACGACCGCCTGGTCTTTGGCCGGGGGTGGGGCAGTGGCGGTGGCGGCGCCGGGCGCCGCCTTGTCGCCCAGGCGCGCGCAGCGCGGGCAACTGGATTCAAAGGGATCAAGGATATAACCGCATTTCGGGCAATCCATACAGGCCCTCCTGTGATAGCGTCACCCTGAACAAGCGGTGCTTACGGGAAAATTCCATACAACCGACGATATTCCTGCCGGCTTATGGCAAGATTCGCTGCATAATAACTTTAACAGTGCATGATCTGCACATCGATCTCTAACGTCGTGAACGCCTCACATCATCCCGCGCTCTTTCAGGCTCAGAAAGATCCCATCGCCGATGATGAGGTGGTCGAGCACGGGGATGCCGACGAGTTCGCCCACTTCCTTCATGCGGGCGGTCAGCGCCAGGTCTTCCTTGCTGGGCGTAGGATCGCCACTTGGGTGATTGTGACCAAGGATGACGGCAGCGGCATTGCTCAATATCGCGGCCTTAAAGGATTCACGAGGGTGCACGATGCTGGCGTTGAGGCTTCCAATGCTGGCCGTATGAATGCCCACGACCTGATTTCTGGTATCAAGCATCATGACAACGAAGCATTCGCGGTCGGGATCACCGAGATACTCGCAGAGGATCTCAAAGGCATTCAATGGGCTGATAACAAGGCGTGTGACCGCCTTCTGTGTGCTCTCACGAATAAGAGCCACGCGATAGACTGGGATATACTTCATGGAATGGTCCTTTCTAAGCAAAAAAAGCCGCCGGGGAATATCCCTGACGGCTCGTATAAGATGGGTCATGCCGGAATAGCTACCGGCTCATCGCTGTGGGCAAATTGTCCCGAAGCGTCGATCATCAAGACGTGGCAGTCGCAGATTTCTTCACCACCGTTATCCATATTTGTCCAGCCGCTGTGTAGTGTGGCGCCGCAAATGGTGCATATTCCTGATGCTTGTTCTGCCTTGGTATCGAGCAGGAAATGAGTCCAGACATTTCCGTCTATATCGGTACCGGTGCCGTCGTCCAGGTCACGCAGGCGAATGATACGCGGTGGTGCTAACCAGGTGGGGATGGCTTCCTCATATGCTATCGCCCGGGGCATGATGATGCCGTAGAAACCAGATAGGCCAGCAATGCGCACACTGGCCGGACTGAGGACACCATGGAAAGCCATATCCAGGTAGGGTGGTTGGCCCATGGTCTTTGCAAAGGCGGCAAACTTCGCCAGTAAAGCACCATCGTATGCTATTCGGGCTGTCGGTTTGATTGGGCTGTCGCATTGCAGTACGCGATGGTAGGTGGGAAACTCCTCTGCCGGTCTTCCATGAAGCGAAAGAGATAAACCGGACGGTGCAGTGATCGTGACTTGATCTCCGTCCAGGATAACGGACACCGGCTGTCTCTTGTCCTTCAGCAGAGGACGGAATTGTTCAACCGGCATTACCAGACTCACCGGTTCGGGACACTGGATGTCCAGGTTGTATCCCAAGAGTGGTGTGAGATGAAGTAAGCCCAGCGTGTGGGTGTCAGTGCTCACCAGCCGGACCGATTCCGGGGTGACTTCGCACAGTACGTCATGTAGGATGGGATGGGCTGTAATGCCCTGGCTGCTGGAAGTGAAGGCCAGCATAGCTTCCAGGACATAGCCATCAATTGTGAAAGTGGACATTTGATGTCCTTTCTGCGCGTTGGTGAAGCAGTCGCGCCCCTGCGGTGAGTTATCGGGAGTAATCGCCTTTGAGGATGCGCCTGGATCGCTGTAGATCGTCGGCGGCTACAGTTTCAGCCTGGCTGATGTGGTAGCGGATTGTCTCCGGGAGGAAGCGGAACTCGTTCATCTCCTCCGCAACGCGCAAAGCGTTTTCAATGGCAGCCAGGTGGAAGGCCAACGAGGCAGCCTGGCGGATTGCTTGTTCATGACTAAAATCCATACGGATGCTCCTTTCAGATCTGCCGATCCAGTTCACGGCAGGCCAACTCATACAGATCAATCGATTCACACTCGGCAATGACAGGGTCTTCCATCTCGTGCACGGCGATATTTGCATCGACCTTGTGGCTCACAAATGAGCCCGTCTCTCGGATAGGTTGTTCATATAACATGGGGTTTCGCTTTCTCCGCGTGGAATGTATGCGCGGCCCACCAAACGAAAAGGCGCCCACCACATTAGGCGAGCGCAGCAATTTGGACATCAGGTGTCCCGCTATCAATCAGACGGCAGACACCTACAGTCAGTTGTCGTTGGACACAACGGACACAAGAATCTCTACTTTTTAAACTAAAGAAAGAAGAGACTTCCTGCTGCTCCCTCCTCCCGCTTGAGAAGAGAAGAAGAAAACTTGCATGTTGACAGCATCCTTGTGTCCAGTGCGTCCAGGTGACCAAACGAAAACACCGCCTCATCGGCGGCATATAATGGTATTCGAGTCGTTCGGGTTTCTTTTACCGTGCGCATGATGGTGTTACCAGAGGCTTATCAAATCATCTGGGTCATCTGTAGCTTCCAGTGCTGATCCCATCAAGGCTTCCATGTGCGGTTTCTCCTGGCTAGTTCGCTTCCCCGTGCCGTGACAGACCGGGCAGTAATCCGGTTCACAATCGGGGCACAGCGCGCGTTTTCGCATCGCCCAACCGTCGCGACATTCGAATCGTTCGGTCATAGGGAAAGGTGCCCAGGTCGGATCTTCAATCACACGTCCACAAGGAGTCTCCGGCCTGACGCTTCCCTGCACAATCCAGCGCTCTTCGCCGCGCATGAGGGTTACCAGGGTGATGGCATGGGCATTGTGGCAGGTGGAGCAGGTACCACCACTACTCTGCAGGCGTCCAGTTCCCCGGCAGGTGTGACAGGATTGACCGAAATGGCAACACGGGCATCCCTCTCCGGCTAAGATTCGCCGTCCCTCGGCGGGGGTGACATCGCCGTTCTTCAGGCCAAAGAATTCCCAGGGTTCGCCGCATACGGCACAGATTACATCGCTCATGGTTTCTCCTTCTGTTGGTAAAGACCAACGAAAAAGCCGCCCAGATCGGCGGCATACACAGGATCATTTTGGAAAGTAGTTACTGTCAGGCAGTTCGTCCATAAAGGGCTTCCATCTCAGCCAATTCAGACAATCCTTCCGGGATGGGTTGACCGCGATAGCACAGTTCGGTGAAGAGCAGCAGCGCCGGGCAGTGTTCCATCAGATAGCGGCGGGCAGCGACTATACTGCTGGCGAGAGCAATGTCGGAATATCCTTTCTCATGGTCAAGCTCAATAATGATGAGCACGCTGACCAATCGCAGCAGATGGGTGAAGACGCGTCGTTCAGATTCAGTTGTCATAGTTCCTCCTTATAGTTTATTCGCATAGCGCTGTTCAAGTAGTCGGTACAATCGTTGACTGGCGCGAGTCTGCCGGTCGAGTGCGATGCCATGGCGTCTGGCATACCTTTGGACGCGGCATAAGAGCCGGTATCCACGCGACCATTGTCCGCTATGCCAATCTGCCGATAAATGGTAGATTGCTCGAACGAGATTGGATTTCATACTCACCTCCAATAACCAGGATCATCGACCCTGGCGCCAATATGACGGTCAAGCCAAACTTGTGCCTCCATAATGTGTTCGAAGGCATTGCGGCGGGGGCAATCGATAGTTCCATCACTGGCTCCCTGGCACGATCTACGGCATTTCGTGCACGGTGACCAGCCGAATGTCATTGCGGTAGCCGGGTAGTCCCAATCGGACTGGATCAGGATTTCTTCCCCTGTGTCACTTTGGATCACATAGCTCCACCCGTAGGAGCCTTCAAGCAGGGTTATCATCGGTATCTCCTTCCTCGGCACAAAGTTGTGCCCATTGGTCAAACAGGACATTCGTGAGATGACCGCGCATGGTTGGTGCGGCTTCTCGGGTAATACGGCGAATTGCCGCTACTGGGTCATCTGTCTGACCGTGTAACTCCCACCAGTGCTGCAATTGAGCACAGGCTGTCTCATGCGTCATCGTCTTCCTCCTCATCCAGCATCTCCTGCCAAGCACCCCAGAGCGCCTGCTCGATATGCTCGAAAACGTTGGCCGCGATGATGTTCACCGGGGACGGCGTACCGTCGAAATTGCTTCCGTTCGCCGGGCCAAGTTCCGGTTCCTCAGTCGCCAGGTGCAGATTCTCTGCAGCCAGCCGTAGCAAGTCGCCGGTGTAGACAGGCACGCTGCTGTCGGCAATCTCGAAGATTTGATCATGTGGTTCAGTCTCGTCCGGGTTGTCCTGGTGCCACTCGTGCAATTCGGTAATGGCATCGTTCACTAATTGATAGAGATTCATTATGTGGTCCTTTCTCCGCGCAGTATTACCGGCGCGCGGTCCCGATCACAGGCGCTACCAAATGCAAAAAGAGCCAGACCGGTGACAGTCCGACTCTCTTTTTGATCATATTAGCGTGGTGGTCCGCGCTGGCAGCGTGTAGGTGTTGGGGAAGTCATAGACATTCTCCTTTGCGGAGCCGGGGGGCAGGAGCGTTGCTATACCGGTCTTCCCTGTGATACCGGGTCGTCAGAGGCATACGTCGGAAGGGGGGGGGCTTACAAACTCAATTGCTAATTCTGAATTGGAGTTTTCCATTTCGCTATCCCTGGGAAATTTCGCATTCCCTATAACGTGATTAGGTTTAACAGATCACAGATACGGGTAAAATATTGGAACTGAGCACCAGGATGGTGATCTGGACGGTGCCATGTCAGGAGGAATATGAGCCAGGAGGCGAGGCCAAATACTTCATGTAGGAGTTGCTGGCCGATGAGCATCTGTCTGGGGTATGCAGGGAACCCCCAGGCGTTTACGTCATGTTCCCCCCTCGCATTGGAGCGCCCATCACACCCTGTGGGACACAATTGGGTGCACCTGCCCAGGTGTTGTTGGAAATTAATGCTTTAGTAGTAATACTTCGCGCGTCGGCGCATCCAAAACGGTTGAATTTCGGTTCCAACTTGAAAGGGCACTATGGTCATAGCTGTAGTGCGCCTGTTGGATCGAGAAGAGACTGTACCTCTGTTGAACCTCTGAAGATCCAGGATTAAACATGCGGCGTGACCCTTTCATATTCTCGAAAGGATCATTGTTATGTGGACTTCCAATTACAGTAGTAAGGTTATGCACAACCTGGCTACCACACCACACACCTTGACCGGAAAGAGACCGGTCTATGCTGCCTGAAACGATTCCCCATTATACGAACAAACAAGTCTCCGCTGCGGGGTATGCGATGAGCGCCGTACTCGAAGGGGATCGATGGCTCGTGGATGAAGACACACCTGCTTTGCACGTGCGTGGCCCATACAATCAAGTGGCAACCATCCGTTCAAATGAACTAGGCCTGTGCACAGCGGAGGAGCTATGGCAGTTATTGGGCACCGAGTACCGTGATAGCAAAATCGGAATGATGCTCTGTAAGATGCTCTACGGTATGACGCTACAGGCTGCCAGCAGTGGAACTCTATTGTCTCGCACCTATTATCTTCGCGAGCTTGCAGATGAGCTTGGCTATCCGCTGCGTTCGCTGAAGGATCAAGCTCAAGCGATCAATGCGATCAGAGATTGGTGCTTCCTCATTGGCGCAACATATGTCGATGTCGCCGACATTACCAATCGGGAGCGGTCACGATGGGGTAAACGTCAGCGCCATGTCGTGAATGATTATGTGCAACTCATTGATGTGCAGGTTACTATTACAGAGCCACTAAAAGCAAGCACAGTCACTGTGACTCCAACGAGATGGCTTCTACAACACCGTGCGCTTTGGTACAACCAGCGTCTCGGTAATCTTCGCGATACCCTTGCCCTTCCGGGCGCACGTGGTGCCAATGTGCAGGGAAGTGTGGCATGGGCGCAGGTGATGAAGTGCAACCTGGAGTTCCTGTGGCGCGCGCGGCTCAATCGACCAAATACAATCTTGGTTGAGTTATCGGACGGCGATAATTTGACCTACGCACCATTCAGTCGGTATGAATTGCTCGGTACCCCGATGCATATCAAAGAAGAGGCACCTGCCGCCGTGCTGGCGACTAATCCGACGGTCACAGAGCTTGCCTTGTCGAAGAATCCTGGCCGACTTCGGCGATACTTCGATGGGGCACTGGATCTTCTTCAAAAGCAAGGAGTGATCGGACAGGTGCTATCGGTTCCGCATCAATATGCGCGTGTCGATGAGGCCGCTTCCCGAAGCAAAGGCTGGGTAGAAGCATGGTTACGACAACTCATGATCGTCACTCCTGGTCCTGTAGTTCAATCTGATCTTCTGGCTGCCAGGTGCAAAGATCAGCAACCTTCCGATGACGGGGATAGCAGTATTTCAAAAGCTCCGTTGTAGATCTGTCCGTTTCCAGAGGTGTGGGCATGAACTCCAATACTGTGGCTGTGAACTCCAGCACTGTGGGAATCCGTGCTCAAACTTGTCCTATTACACATTACATATCATGTAGTGTGTGGGTGTCCGCCCCGCCTCCACGGCGGCGGGCAACCACCCCAAAGATTTTAGCTTCGCCAATCACCACACTATTGCTCCACTCGTTTGGGCTTCCTGTGAAATGGCGCGGCGCAATTAACATACAAACTGAAATGAGGTAAAGGATAATGGCAACTGGTGAAATCGCCGGGCTTCGCGAAACTTGCTTCGCTGTGGGCATCAAAGAGCTATCTGCTCCGGCTGGGTCCGAGATATTATCCGGTCAAGCGTGGGCCGATGTCGCAGCAAAGAGCTTCACTCGCAAGCGCCAAGCACGCGAAGATGGCCGCCGTCTCGGCCCGACTTCAGGTATCGCACAACTCGACGCATCGATGGATGGGGAATGCCTCCCGGTCGGCGTCACCGTCATCACTGGAGGCCCCGGCAGCGGCAAGACCGCGTTGGCTTTACAAGCTGCTGTACAGAATAAGAATATCTGTCCTGTATTGTATGTGTCGGCAGAAATGGGTACTGATGTGGTCTTCCATCGACTCGTTGCAAACCTGACGGATACCTACATTTACAAGTTCAGCGGCAAACTTAGCGAGCAGGAGTACCATGAAATAGTCGCACAGGCATTGCCTGACATGAGCCACATCCTTCATATCAAGGATCGGAATGAGTTCATCACTGTAGACGCTTTGCGCGCCACCGCAATAGCACAAAAGGGAGATCATGAATTTATGCTCATCGTTATCGATTCTTTCCATTCATGGGCCATCGCAGATGTGACTAAAGAGGAGGAACGTGAACTATTCGAACGTCTTCTTCGCGAACTGGGGGCTCTAGCCGAAGAGTTGAACGCCTCCATTATGCTAATCGCCGAACAGAACCGGGCGAGTGCACAGGTAGCTGGATTGAGTAGCGCGGCGGGGACACGGAAGTTCGAATATTGTGCTGAACTAGTCATTAATTTGGAGCGACACCATCCTGATGAGGAGGAGGAAACTGATCGCGGTAAACCACGCGGCAAGAAAAGTCAAAAACCTACCTACACTCGGGCAGTTACGGGCAATCCGGAGAACCGTCGTGCGGTCCGACTTGGGGTCTGGAAGAACCGTCATGGCGCATCTGACTTCTATATCGAGACGGAATTCATTGGACAGAAGATGCGATTTGAAGAAGCAGTTGGCGCTAATTCTGTCAGCGTAGAAGAAGCAATAAAGCAATTTCAAGATAGACCTGTTTTCGGTGATACGAGCCATTGCCGGTTATCCCGAGTTAATGTAGACTGGCGTAATTGAGGTAAGATTATGCAATTGATGACTTTTGATCCGAAGGATGTCTCGCTGGCTGATCTTAACAATCATGATGGTCGATCTTTTGCCGCCAGCGGTAAACGGCGTTTCATGTGTCCCTTTTCACTGGATTGCCTCGGGAAAAGCGTGAAGAATGAACACCGGTCACTCACTGTCGATACTCAAACTGGTCAATTCTACTGCCACCGTTGTACGGCTGGTAAAGGTAGCTTGCTAAATGAATTCAAGACACACAACCCCAAGCGGGAATGGTTACCACCGGACGAATATCGTGCAATGAAGAAGACAGAGAAAGCTGCGGCGGCACAGCATGCCAGGGAACGCAAACAGCGAGAAGCGGAAGAAACGCTAGATGCCATTGGCAAGGCCCGGAAGATGTATGAGGAAGCATTGTCTCTCGACGTTTCCGAAGCGAAGCCAGGGGTGGATTATCTACGATCACGTGGATTGGGGCCGCTCTTTTCGCTTCTTAGTGGCGTTCGATTCCATCCAACCTGGTACGGACGTGGCCCAGCCCTTGTTTTCCCGATGCGCCGAAATGAAGCTATTGTCGCCGCCGATGCTCGGTACATTGATCCGGCGATGACACTAAAATGCCAGGCCGTTGGTCCGAAACGTCTGGGGGTATTCGCCACAGTAGAGGCTTTTCGTCAACCGTGGGCAGTCATCGTTGAAAGTCCGATCGACGCACTCTCTCTGGCAGAAGCCGCCGTACCCGCTATAGCTGTATGCGGTGTGCAACGAAATACCATCGGCCAATTAGAGTGGCTTTCTTCTATGTTTGCCGGAAAGCCGGTCTGGTTGGGGTTTGATGCTGATGATGCTGGTGAGGAGACAGCGCATGCTATTGCACCCGCATTCGCTGCCTACGGGAGCCGGGTACTCCAGTTACGCCCGCCCAAACAGGCTGGTATCAAAGATTGGAACGATTTAATATGCGCCGCCGATCATAGAGTACTAATGGAAGTAGTATATCATGCCATCGAGCCGGATCGCCTCCCTTTGCTATCTCATCAGGCAGGCATGAACCCCCAATAAGCACTCATTTTTCGTAGGGAGGAATACACCATGACGAAAAACGATATTCCCGCCGGTACCACTTTCGGGCAGCTTACAGTCCTCGCGCGCACAGACCGGCGATCAGGGTACAACCGATACTTCCTTTGCCGCTGCACTTGCGGACGCGAAGTCGAAATTCAAGGCACGCACATGCTCCACCATGGACAAATATCGTGCGGCTGTATTTCCCACTACGCGCACGGTCGCTCCCGTGATAACCGACGACTCAGGCAGGCATGGCGGCATATGATATCCCGATGCACTAATCCAACCGACAAGGATTTTTGCCATTACGGCGCACGGGGAATCAGTATTTGTACAGAATGGCTTAATGATTTCGATAACTTCCGCGACTGGGCGCTTGCCAATGGCTACCTGGACACGAAAAGTCTCGACCGTATCGTCAACGACGGGAATTACACCCCGGCGAACTGCCGCTGGGCTACAATAACAGAACAGAATCGCAATACGCGGCGGGTGCTCTTCTTCACATTAAACGGCGAAACGAAGCCGCTCTCCATGTGGGCCGAAGATCCGCGCTGCCGTGTCTCCTACTCGACCTTGCACCAGCGCATCACTACACTCGGATGGGGCTTTGAGGCCGCCCTGCTCAACCGCAAGCATGAGCGGCCCCGATCTCGCGCGAATATCAGCCCCGGCGGCCACCGCCCTGACGTCTGGATCGATTCTGCAGCATTCTCGACACTGGGCTTGCCTGCTGGTGCATCGCTGCCACATCAGCCCCCGCAAGATGAACATACCGCTGCGTCGTAGTCACCGAGGTATGGCCGAGCAATAACTGTACGTGCATGGGATTA
>Ga0118677_10015362_pt1 | contig 10644 bp, 8 predicted proteins | sample AliMusrvi5mmetaG_FD_86154 | JGI IMG/M metagenome (GOLD analysis project Ga0118677, IMG submission 86154)
TGATCACATCCAGCGAACACGCGGGTTCGCGTCTACGTAGAGGGTGACCCGTGTGTCACCCAGTTCTTCGTCATTTGATCACATCCAGCGAACACACGGGTTCGCGTCTACGTAGAGGGTGACCCGTGTGTCATCCAGTTCTTCGTCATTTGATCACATCCAGCGAACACGCGGGTTCGCATCTACGTAGAGGGTGACCCGTGTGTCATCCAGATCACCCTCACGCGAACACTGCTATGTCCCGTTGTGGTGTGGACTCGGCTTGCGCCCGTGGCAATAGGGCCAAAGCCGCGGGTATATCATTGCATCCAACGCCCATTCCTTCACCTCGTGTCCAACGGTTTGTGATAATTCCATTGTGACACAACGGTGAAAAGAGTGGGTGATTTTGTCGATCTAATTTGAACCGAGCCAATTTGTGAACACTTTCCTCGATATCCCATTATTCATCTGGGCTCTCATCTGCCTCGCCATCGCGCTGGTGTATTACTACGTGTGGCCGAAACCGAAGAAAAACACCCTGCCGCGCCCGCGCTGGGCGCGCGCCCTCCTGCGTTACGGCCACTCACTCGTCTGGGTGCTGTTCGGAGGGGTGTGCCTGGTCTGGCCGATCGGCGCAACACTCCTGGCGCAAGCGCTCGGTCTGCTGGCGCTGCTGCTGTACGCCGCGTTCATGGGCACAATGGTCTGGTACAGCCGGCGCGTCAAATCCGGCTAAAGCCTCGGCCTCCTTCTCTCCTTCTCTCCTCCTCTCCCATTCTTCTCTTCTACCCCCGCTCCCTCTCTCCCTCCTTCTGCATTATCATTCCCCCATTCTCTACCTTCCCGGGAGCCACTGAATGAAAGCGATCATGGTGATGTTTGACTCGTTGAATCGCCGCATGCTGCAGCCGTATGGGTGCGATTGGGTGCAGACGCCCAACTTCGCGCGGCTGGCGGAGCATGCGGTCACGTTCGAGCGCTCGTACGTCGGCTCGATGCCCTGTATGCCCGCGCGGCGCGAACTGCACACCGGGCGCTACAATTTCCTGCATCGCGGCTGGGGGCCGATTGAACCCTTCGACGACTCGATGCCTGAGATTCTGAACAAGCACGGCGTGCACACCCACCTCATCACCGATCACTACCACTACTGGGAGGACGGCGGCGCGACCTATCACAACCGCTATAGCACCTTCGAGACCGTGCGCGGTCAGGAGGGCGATTGGTGGAAGGCCGACCTGCGCCCGCGCGACTTCCCCCAGTTCCTGACCGATCGCGACGATCTGTCGATGATGAAACAGGACTGGATTAACCGCTCGTATATGAAAGACGAGGCGGACATGCCACAGCCAAAGACGTTTGCGCTGGGCGAGGAGTTCCTGCGCGTGAACGGCGCTCAGGACAACTGGTTCCTGCAACTCGAAACTTTCGACCCGCATGAGCCGTTCTTCTCATCGCAACGCTTCAAGGACCTGTATCCGCACGCCTATGACGGCGCGCAGTTCGACTGGCCGAATTACTCGAAGGTCACCGAGACGCCCGAACAGGTTCAGCATATGCGGCTCACAAATGCCGCTTTGCACAGCATGTGCGACTACTACCTGGGGCGCGTGCTGGACTTGATGGATGAACTCGACCTGTGGAAGGACACGCTTCTGATCGTGAACACCGATCACGGCTTCCTGCTGGGCGAGCACGACTGGTGGGCCAAGATAGCCCAGCCCTTCTACGACGAGGTCGCGCACACGCCGCTGTTCATCTGGGACCCGCGCAGCGGGAAACAGGGCGAGCGGCGTGAGAGCCTGGTGCAGACGATTGACATGCCGCCTACTCTGCTCGACTTCTTCGGCGCCCCGATTCCGCCCGACATGCAGGGCCAACCGCTGGCCGCGACGATCGCGAGCGATGCCCCTGTGCGCGAGGCCGGATTGTTTGGCGTGCACGGCGGCCACGTGAATGTCACCGATGGGCGCTACGTGTACATGCGCGCGCCGGCGCGACCGGAGAACGCCCCGCTGTGGGACTACACGCTGATGCCCACCCACATGCGCCACCTCTTCGACCCTGCGGAACTGCAGGACATCCAGCTGGCGGAACCGTTTCCCTTTACAAAGGGCTGTCGCACCATGAAGCTGCCGGCGCGCAACTGGGTAAATGCACATTCGTTCGGCACGCTGCTGTTCGACACGCAGACCGACCCCGCGCAGGAACACCCTTTGAGTGATCCCATCATCGAACAGAAGATGATCGATCACCTTGTGGGGCTGATGCGGGCGAACAACGCGCCGAGTGAACAATACGAGCGGCTGGGGGTAACGGTTTAATCATGCGTATTTTGTATCTCGATCTCGACACACTGCGCGCCGATCATCTCGGATGCTATGGCTATCATCGCGCGACGTCGCCTAACATCGACCGCATCGCGGCGCAGGGGATGCGCTTTGACAACACCTACTGCTCGGATGCCCCGTGCCTCCCGTCGCGAAGCGCCCTGATGACCGGGCGTTTCGGCATCCACACCGGCGTCGTGGGTCACGGCGGCACCGCTGCCGATATGCGGCTGGAGGGAGCGCCGCGCGGTTTCCGCGACCAACTGGCGAGCGCCAGCATGCCCGCGGTTGTGCGTTCCGCCGGCCTGCGCACCGCATTGATCAGCCCATTCGGCGAACGACACAGCGCGTGGTGGTTCTACGCAGGTTACAACGAGATGCACAACACCGGTCAGGGCGGGATGGAGTCGGCTGAGGCCGTCACGCCGACTGTGCTCGACTGGATCAACCGCAACGCGCATGCGGACAACTGGTTCCTGCACGTCAACTACTGGGACCCCCACACGCCGTATCGCGCGCCCGCGTCGTTTGGGAATCCGTTCGCAGACGAGCCACTGCCGGCCTGGCTGACCGAGGATGTATTGCGCGAGCATCGCGCCGCAGTCGGCCCGCACACCGCGCGCGAGGTCTATATGTTTGACAACCGCACGCGGCCGGAATACCCGCGCCATCCGGGCGAGTTGAACGACATGGGCGATCTGCGCCGCATGATTGATGGCTACGATACTGGCATCCGCTATATGGATGAGCACATCGGGCGGCTGTTTGATGCGCTTGCGCAACAGGGTGCGCTGGATGACCTCGCGATCATCATCAGCGCTGACCACGCCGAGAACATGGGCGAACTGGCGATCTACGGCGAACACGCCACTGCTGATCACGCTACGTGCAACATCCCGCTGATCATGCGCTGGCCTGGTAAGGAGGGCGGTCGCGTTGACGCCGGGCTGCACTACAACCTCGACCTGCCGCCGACGCTGGCCGACCTGCTCAATCGCCCGAAACCGCAGCAGTGGGACGGACAGAGCTTCGCGCCAGCGCTCGACGGCATCGCATGTGGGCGCAGCGAGTTGATCCTGAGCCAGTGCGCGCATGTGTGCCAGCGCAGTGTGCGCTTCGACAACTGGCTCTATATGCGCACGTATCACGACGGGTATCACCTGTTCCCGCAGGAGATGCTGTTCAACCTCGCCAATGACCCGCATGAACAGCATGATCTGGCGGCGAGTGCGCCAGCGGTGTGTCGCGAGGCAGTGTATCGGCTGAACAACTGGCACGACGCGATGATGGCCGGGATGAACAGCGATATCGATCCGCTGTGGACTGTCATGCGCGAGGGCGGCCCCGAACACACGCGCGGGGAGTTGCAGGCGTACTGTAAGCGTTTGGAAGCGACTGAACGCGGGTGGGCTGTGCCGGAACTGATTCGGCGTCACCCCGGTGAGTATGCCGCGAGATAAGACACGGCGCGCGTTCTTCAGGCGCAGCGCTATAGCTTTTCTAACAATTCAATAAACATCGGGGTGATGTGCGGATCAAATTGTTTTCCGGATTGATCTCGAATAAACGCCAGCGCTCTTTCGTGGCTCCAGGCTGCGCGATATGGGCGATCTGAGGTGAGTGCATCGTACACATCCACCAACGCGAAAATGCGGGCGTCCAGCGGGATATCCTGTCCTTTCAAGCCGCGCGGATATCCCGATCCGTCCCATTTTTCATGGTGGCAGTAAGGAATATCCACTGCCGGGCGCAGATATTCGATTGGCGACAGCATCTCATACGCAAACTCGGGATGCTTGTTCATGATGACCAACTCCTCATCGGTCAATGCCCCCGCTTTGTGCAGGATTTTATCGGGAACGCCCAGTTTGCCGATGTCGTGCAGCATTGCCCCGCGCCTGATATGCACCAGCATGTCTTCACTCACTCCTAACGCTCTGGCAATTTGCAGCGTCAGGTCAGCAACCCGCAGGGCGTGGCCCCCAATTTCTTTATCCCGCAGTTCCATGGCTTGCGACCAGCCGGCGATGGTGGCATCGTAGGCCTGGATGAGTGATGCTTCGGCTTGTCGTCGGGCCTTTATCTCATTCAGGCTTTGCTCATAAAGCTGCGCATTGTTTTCTGCAACCGCGATTTGTGAGACCAGCGCCTCAGCGATTCTCAGGTTTTCAAGGCTGTATGCGCTTTTTTCATTGCTCTGGATCTGCACCACACCCGTTACCCGGTTATTCAGCAGGATTGGAACAAACAGACCTGACTGAGTAAATTTCCCGGGCACTGGTTCAGCCTCTGGCTCAAGAACTACTCCGTCTTCATCAATGTAGTAATTCGTTTGGGTCTTTTTTAACGCCTCGGCATAGTCGTTGACCATCCTCGACTTGCCGGAGCGAATAACAGGGCTTTGGATCCCACTTCCCACCGGTTCGAGTGGAATGGGAGGGAACTCACTCACATCGACCGGTGTGCCGCTCATAAACGCGAACTTCGCGCGGATCAGTTCCGTCTGGCAGTCAAAACCTGCGATATACAGCGTATCGCATGCCATATTGCTGGATATCAAGCTGCAGAAGGAAAGATAAATGCTCTGCAGGTCGAGGCTTTGGCTGAGTTGCTGGCTGGCTTCGTAGAGCAGGCTGATTTCCCGGTTGTTTTTGAGAATCTCTGCTTCCTGCTGTTTGCGCTTTGTGATGTCTTGCGCAGTGCCTGCGATACGAACAGGCTTGTTCGCGGCATCGTAGATCAACCTGCCAATGCCGCTGAGTGTGCGGATGGCTTCATCCGGGAGAACAACGCGATATTCTATTTCACCCGGCCTTTCTTCCGCTGCAATTGCATTGATCCACGCCAGCATTGCAGGCCGGTCATCCGGATGAACTAAGGCGACAAAGCTCTCGGCATCGGGAATGTTGGTGCTTGCCGGGACTCCGTAGAGGCGATACATCTGCTCTGACCATTGAATTCGCCCCGATAAATCGTAAATCCAACTGCCTATTTTTCCGATTTCCTGCGATTCTTTAAGGTTCTCTTCATTTTCGCGCAGGGCTTCTTCCGCCTGGCAGCGTTTCAATGAAACCGCCGTCATTTGAGCAAAGGACTCGATCAATTCATAAGACGGATTACTGGTTTTTGCGCGCAATGCAACCAGCGCAGCGCCGTATAGCTCCCCTTCCAGCACAAAAGTGATGCCGAGAAACCGGTCTACCCCCAGTAACGTCTGGACGATTCCACTGACCAGTTCGGGGATAACGCCAAAAGTGACTTCGCTGAACGACTTCCGGTATTGAATCGGGTGATCGATAAAATCACGATGGACGCTGTCGTCAACCGGAAAGGTGATCATGCTTAGTTGCTTCCATCCCAGAGATCGAACAAGCTTGTTCATAACACCCGGGTCAAATTCCGCATGTTTCACACGGATGTTTTTCTGGACGGGGTCATAGAGTCCGAAAGTGACAGCAATTGCGCCGGAGATTTCCTTCAATTTGTGGACAATGAATTCCCCTGATTCCTCCAGCGATTGCGCGCGCGCCAGGTCGACGGCAGTTGTGTTCAAAATCAACAACTCGCGATTTCGGTTACTCAACGCCTCTTCTGCCTGCTTGAGCGCAGTGACATCATAAAGGGTGGCGTGCAGCCTCAGTGCTTCTCGCGCGGCGAAGGGCAGCCGCTGGGCATGTTCTTTGATCACGTAGTCACAAGCGCCCGCCTTGATACATTCCACAGCAGTGTCGACATTCACCAGGTCGGTAAATACGATAAATGGAATGTCGCTGTGCAACTGCTGGGTGAGCTTGAGCGCCTGCATGCCGTCAAATTCGGGCATGGCATACGCGGAAATGATCAGGCCGGGTTGGAAATCATCCAGCGCCTTTAAGAACGCATTCCGAGTTTCAATGCGAAGAGACACAAATTCCAGCCTCTCGGCGCGCAGTTGCCGTTCAGCCAATTCCTGGTTGGCGAGTATGTCTTCAACAAACAGGATTCGCAGAGGTTGGGACATCCTGGTTCCTTAAAGATGCTCAGGAAAACTTTCGCGTTATGCGCAGCGAACTTGTGATGGATTGAATTTCGAAAACGCTGTTATCTCAATCTGTGGGCATTTTATCTCAATTTGGATTACGCGGCGCGTGACTGCAACCTGACATCAAGTCAGTGGTCAGATTGTCACGCTCGCGTCAAGTTATTTTTGATCCCGCTGCTATACTCCCCAAATAAGCCCGTATTGAATAAGGCCCATAATGCTTAACAATGCATGGTCATTCATCTCAGCCTGGTATAACCTGCCGTTTACTCTCTTACTCGGCTTGTGCGCCGTCATGGCGGTATTGCAGGTCGTTGGTTTGGGTGGCGAAGCCGATCACGACACGGACGCAGACGCAGACGCAGACGCTGACGCGGATCACGATGCGGATTTGGATCACGATGCTGACCTCGACCATGATGCCAACATTGACCACGACGCGGACTCATCCACGGATCATGACGGCGGCGCTGATGGCGCGCCAGGTGTGCTGACCTTGTTCGCTTTCATCGGGATGGGCAAGGCGCCGCTGGCCGTGGTTTTGCTGATCCTGTTCGGCGCTATCGGCCTGCTGGGCTGGATATTGAACAGCCTCACGCAGAGCGCCTTTGGCGCCTATCCCGCGATTGTCTTTGCGGGTGTCCTGCCTCTCAGCCTCGTCGGCGGCAGCGTGATCAGTTCGCGCATTACGCGGTTTATCGGGCGCGCATTGCCGCCGGTCAGCACTACCGCCATGCGCGCGCAAGCGCTCGTGGGGCGACGCGGCACGGTCATCAGCCCATTTGTGGACGCCAAGTATGGCCTTGTGCATTTGCGCGACCAGGGAGGAACACTGATCAGCGTGTTTGTCGTCAACCCATCAGGACAGCAGATCAAACGCGGAAATGAAGTCGTTTTGGTTTCGTATGATGAAGCCAAACGCAATTACACCGCCGCACTTCTGACCCCAGCCAAATAGTGGCGGGTGGTCAGTGTTAAGGAGTCAGTCATGCCAAACTTCTCGCTCGATATTGGTCCGTTTATTTCCATCGCAGTTTTTGTGGTTGCAGTGCTTGTCGTGCTCGCGCTCTTCCGTTCGATTACGCGCGCGTACGTCAAGACCCCGGCCAACCGGTCGTTTGTGCGCACGGGCGGTCTGTTTCGCAAGCCGAATGATCCGCCCAAAGTTGTGATGAACGGCGGCGCGTGGGTATTCCGCACCATTCATGAGCTCACCTGGGTTGATCTTGGCACGATGGCTATCGAGATCGAGCGCACCGAGCACAATGCGCTGCTCACGAAGGACCCGCAGTATGCCGACATCAAGGCGATCTTCTACATCAAGGTGAACCCGACCGTGGACGGCATCGTCGACGCGGCGCGCACGATCGGCGGCAAGCAGGTGGATGCCAGCGCCGTGAAGAATCTGGTGGAGGCCAAGCTGGACGGCGCGTTGCGCGACGTGGCGGCATCGTTCACGTTGATGAGCCTGCACCAGGAGCGCGAGAAGTTCATCCAGGAAGTGCAAAGCCGGTTGAAGACCGACCTGGAAGAGAACGGCCTGATGCTCGAAGCCGTGTCGATCCTGACTTTGCGGGCGGCGCGACAGGGCTCGTTTGGAACCGACGATGTGTTCGGCGCCCAGGTGGCGCGCGCGAATGCGCAAGTCATTCAGCAGGCGTTGCGCGAACGCAATGACATCGAGCGCCGCACCGAGATCGAAGTGAAGCAGCGCGACACCGACACGGCGCGGCAGCGGCTGGATCTCGACCAGCAGTTGGCGCTGGCGACGGCGGCGCAGGAGCGCGAGGTGCGCACAATGCAGGCCACCGAGAAAGCGCAGGCCGATCAACGGGTATACGAAGAATCGCAGAAGTCCGAGATGGCGCGCGTGTCGAAGGAGCGCGCTGTCGCGTTGGCTGAGTTGGAGCGCGATCAGCAGTTGGCCATTCAGAACGAACGCAAGCAGCAGGAAGTCGCTTCCGCTGAAGTGGCGCGCCGGCAGTCGCTGGAACTGTCAGAACAGCAACGCCAGATCAAGGTGCTGGTGGAGCAGCAAAAGCGCGCGTCGTCCGAAAAGGATATGCTGATTGTGTCCGCGCAACGCGAAGAGGCTAACCAGGCCGTGAAGACGGTCGAAGCCACTCAGCAGGCATTGCGCGAGTCCAAAATCAGGGTGATCGAGGCGGAGCGCGAGGCGCAAAAGTCGATGATCGATCAGAAAAACAAGATCGAACTGGAAGCATTGCGCAAGACGCGCGAGGCCGAAGCTCAGGCCACGGCATTAAAGGAGACGGCGACCGCGCAGGCCGTGGCTTCACTGAAGCAGGCCGAGACGTTGCGCACACAGGCGCAGGCCGAAATGGACGCCGAGAAGATGCGCGCCGATGCCGCGCGCTTCAAAGCCTCCGCGACGGGTCTGGCAGAAGCGGATGTGGCCAAGGCCAAGGCTGACGCCGGGTTGCGCGAAGCCGAAGTGATTAAGGTCAAGGGTCTGGCCGAGGCCGACGCGACGCGGGCGCAGGGTCTGGCGCAAGCCGAGAGCAACAAGGCCAAGGCCGAGGCGTTAGCGGCATACGACGGCGTGGCGCAGCGCGTGGAGTTGTTGAAGCTGCAACTGGATGCGCAGGTGCAGATCGAGATCGCCAAGTCTAAGGCGCTGGGCAGCGCGCTGGCGGCGATGAACATCAAGCTGATCGGCGATCCGACTGCCGCGGCCTCGCTGTTGAAGCTGGTGACGATGGCGGACGGCCTGGGTGACATCGTGAAAGCCGTGCCACAGCCGGTGCGCGAGATCGGGCAGCAGTTGATCAACAAAGCCACGGGCAACCCGGACGGCGATGCGTTGACGCGGATCAGCGCAGACAACGGCGCCAGCCTCAGCGAATTGGCGCTGCTGGTGCCGCAGGTGATTCAGATCGCCGAAAAGACGCTGGATGTTAACACCCTTAAAGGGCAGACGGTCGGCCAGGTGCTGACGACATTGGCGAGTGCAGTGAACGGCGATGATCGCGCAACGGTTGAAAAGGCGCAGAAGGCCGCCGCCATGTTGCCGTTGCTCAACGACCTGCCATTCGAGGAGATGTACCTGCGCGCGACGGCGAAGTAGCGGGAGAAGAGAGAATGGAGATTGGAGATTGCGAGTTCCCTGCGAAGGCCGTAAGTCATGCAATACGTGGGTCGCTGCGCTACCCTTCGCAGGGGGGGCGTGTATGATTCTGATTCGAGGCTTGTATGAATCCACTACTTGAGCGTATATCAATCAATCCAAACGTGTGTTTTGGCAAACCATGCATTCGCGGCACTCGCATCTGGGTATCGTTGCTGTTGGATTTCCTGGCAAATGGGATGAGCACTGATGAGGTGATTGCAGAATATCCTCAACTTGCCGTTGAGGATATTCGCGCCGCTATTGCCTATGGGGCAGAAATGTCACGTGAAAGATACGTAGATATTCCATTTAAGGCTGTGGCATGAGGTTTAAGCTAGACGAGAATTTTGGCATACGAACATCCCATTTGTTCGTTGAGGCTGGACATGACGTCGAAACAGTTCGACAAGAACAGCTTGAAGGCGCCAATGACGAACTGATTTTTCAGCGATGTTGTGGTGAAGAGAGATGTCTGGTGACACTTGATCTTGACTTTGCGAATGTGTTGCATTTTCCACCTCAAATCAGTAGCGGTATCGTAGTAATTCGAGTGCCAAGAAACCCCAGTCTGCCGTTACTTGAAGAGCTGATCAGTCGGTTTTTGATTGCGCTAGAGCACGCGACGATTGGCAAGAGTTTGTGGATTGTTGAGACGGGCCGGATTCGGATACATCAGTCGCAATCATGAAGCTATTGGATAGTCTTGCGCTTGCGGTGCGCACAGCGGCGCGCGATCTCTTCGGCGAAGAGGACGAGTCGCCCAGCGAGGCCTCGCGCCCGGCAACGTTATTAAAAACGGCTCAAGCACGCCTGGATGCGCTGAACGAGCAACTGGCTCAGGCTGTGGCGCGGGAGAAGCGCGCCGAACAGGCGTGGCAGGACGCGGTAGCGCAGGCCAGTGTGCTTGATGATGAAGTGAATGCCGCGGTGCGCGCCGGCCAGGACGACATGGCGCGCTTCAAGTTGGCGCAGTTGAAGCAGGCGAAGGACGCCGCGCAAAAGTTCAGCATCACTTGGCAGGGCTTTGCCGTCACGAGCGAGAAACTGCGCATCGAGATACAAGATATGCAGGCACAACTGGCGGAAGCGCGCCGCCGCATGACCCAGATCGGTGAGCGCGAGAACAACGCGATCGCCATGGAAGGCTTGCATCGCATCCGGCGTGAACAACGGGCGGAGAC
>Ga0118677_10015364_pt1 | contig 10643 bp, 7 predicted proteins | sample AliMusrvi5mmetaG_FD_86154 | JGI IMG/M metagenome (GOLD analysis project Ga0118677, IMG submission 86154)
AGTTGGCCAGGTCAGCCGAATTGCGCAGCGCGATCAGTGCGAGAACCGTGCCCATCGAAAACTTCGACTGGTGCACCGTCTGCGGATCAACCACGGGACCGAGGACATCGATCGCGCCCTGGTGCACGTGGGTCACGACGCGGGCTATGTCGGATGCCTTCAGGGCGTTATCCCGCATCACGGCCTGCAGCGCATCGGCGGCAGGGTGGGTGTGGCGGCAGGAGGCGTGGTATTTGAAGGAGGTTTCGGCCAGCGCCCAGCGCGAGCCGAGCCGATCCACAAGCTTGGCAGGATCCGCATCGGTCGACATGCCGGCGGCCATGCCCTGCACGCCCTCGAGGATTCGGCGCGCGCCCGTAAAGCCGTCTACGGCGAGATAGGCTGCGGTCAGACCGGCGGCGGCCGCATGCGCGGTATGCAACTGCTTGGAGTCCGCAGCATCGCGCAGGAAGGCGGTGCCGAGGCGGGCTACGGCCTGCTGAAAATCGAAACCACGCACGGAACGGATCTCTGTTTTGCCGCCTATCGGCCCGGGACGCATCGCACCGGCCGTCTGGAAACCGACGCGCAGCAAGCGTTGGTTTTGAACGATGGCGGAAAAGTGCGCGCGCTGTATCTCGGCGGTGGCACCGCGCTCACGTTTGGCGAAGCCCTGCTCGCGCGCAACCCGGCCGGCCTCGCCAGCATCGAGCAACTGCCCGGCGGCACCTTCCTCGTCGCCAATCCGTCGCCCGGTGAAGCGGACATTTCGGTGAAACTGCCGGCCTTCGCCGCGCCAGTGAAACTGCATCTCAAAGCCAACGGCAAAAGAGAACTCACAGCGGCTGGAAAAACAAAACCGTGAAATTTTGTGTGTAACCCTGCGGGCCTGCTCCGCGTAGTGTTGCTGATATGAAGCAAGGGAATTTGATGAACACGAAACACATGAACTCGCGATGGCTTTTCAACGTGATGCTTGGGTTTGTCGTGACGCTCGGAATCGGGGCAGCGGGCGAGGTGACGATCAAGCGCGATGTGTGGGGTGTGCCGCATATTTTCGCGGCGACACTGGCCGATGGCGCCTTTGGCCTCGGCTATGCGCAGGCGGAAGACCGGCTCGAACAAATCTATTCCAACTATCGCGAGGCCATCGGTCGCACGGCCGAGGTCGTTGGGCCGAAGGCGGTCGAGGCCGATTTCGAGGCGCGGCTGGCCGGTCACGAGGCGGTGTGCAAGCAGCGCTATCCCGCATTGCCCGCGGACGTGCGCGCGCTGTGCGCGGCGTTCGCTGATGGCTTCCGCGCCTACCTTGCGGAGCATCCCGAAAAGAAGCCGGTGAACGCGCTGGACATCGAGCCCTGGATGATTCCCGCCTTGAGCCGCGCGCTCATCTTCCACTGGCCGATGGGCGCGGCCAACCGCGAACTGGGCCGGCGCAATGAGTGGCACTTTTTCAGCAACGAGTGGGCCGTGCGGCCGGAGCGCACGGCGGATGGCGCGGCGTTCCTGCTGATCGATCCGCACGTGCATTTGGAAGGCGCTTTCCGGTTCTATGAATTTCGCCTGCACGCCGGAGGCCATGATATCAGCGGTTTCGCTCCGACGGGTACGCCGTTTCTGGGCGTCGGGCACAACGCTTTCCTCGGCTGGGCTTTGACGACCGGGGGGCCGGACACGACCGATATTTACGTCGAGCAAACCGATTCGGACCATCCGCGGCGCTATAGCTATGACGATGGCTGGCGCGAAATGACCGGCGAGGCGGTGACCATCGCCGTGAAAGACTCCGCGCCGGTGGTGCGGACGCTGGAGCGCAGCCATCACGGCCCGATCGTGCTGCGCGAGGGCCGCAAGGCGTTTGCCGTCACTTGCCCTTACTTCGACCAGATTGAGCTGGTCACACAATTCTACCGGATGATGACGGCGCGCAACCTGACCGAGTTCGACGCCGCGCTGGCCATGAACCAACTCATGGAACAGAACGTTATGTATGCTGACGTGGAGGGCAACATCCATTACGTCCGCACCGGCCGTGTGCCGATCCGTCCAACAGGTTTTGATTTCAGCCGGCCCGTGCCCGGCGACACGAGCAAGTCGGAGTGGCTCGGCATCCATCCGATGAAGGATCTGGTGCAGGTGCTCAATTCCGCCACCGGCTACCTCCAGAACTGCAACATCGCTCCCGACATGATGGCACGCGGGCTGCGACTCGATCCGTCCGCGTATCCGGCCTACATCTATAACACCGGGCGCGGCGCGACAGGCTCGCGCGGGCGGCGCACCGTCGAATTACTTGAAGCGCATCCCAAGCTGACTGTGGCCGAAGCGCAGTCCATCGTGCTCGATGCGCACGCCGATGGGTGCGAGCACTGGCTGGCCGCGTTACGCAACGCGGTGAAAAAGGATGCTCTCGACCAACCGCGCCACGGTGTCGAGCCTGCCGTGCTGCGCAAGGCGGCCGCGACACTGCTCGCGTGGAATGGCGTGATGGACCAGGACAGCGTCGGCGCGACGCTTTACCGTGGCTGGCGGTTGATCTCCGCCGACTACAAGCTGAAGCCCGACAGTTCGGCGCGGGCGTTGCTCGATGCGCTCGCCGAAACCATCGTGTGGTTGACGAAAAACTACGGCTCCGCCGAAGTCGCCTATGGCCAGGTCAATCGCATCCGGCGCGGTGAAAAATCGTGGCCGTTCTCCGGCGGCGATGCGGGTGGCGGCAGCATGACCTTGCGTGCGATGGCCTCGAAATTGGAGGGGAAAGCGTTTTATGGCGAGAGCGGCCAGAACTGGACCCAGCTCGTCCAATTCCGCCGCGGCGCGGTGCGGAGCTGGAGTGCCACGCCGTTTGGCGAGAGCGACGACCCGGCTTCGCCGCATTACAGCGATCAGGCCGAGAAACTTTTCAGCCGCGACCAGCTGAAGCCCACATGGTTCCAGCCGGCGGAACTGGAAGGCCACATCGAATCCACGAAACTGCTGCACCGGGCGCAATAGTGAGATGAAAAGGAAACCTGTATGCAAACAGCGGTGAGGGTCGCCACCAGCCGGGATAGCGAACGACCAAGGAACGCCATGAAGCTAAAACCGCGCCGTCGCATGCTGCCCCTGTCATGGCTGGCCCTTGCCTTGCTGGGTAGTTTGCACGCGGCTGAGCCGTGGTGGCACCAATACACGCCGGTGGCCAGCATCAAGTTGGGCGCGCCTGACCTGGAGGCCATCCAGCCCGGCGCCGTGCGCGGGGTGGATGTGCTCGGCTGGTACGGCTTTTGGTACCTCGATGCGAACGAGCAGACGGGCATCTACAACGCGACCCGGGCGAAGCTTCGGCAGGCGGGGCTCAAGCACCTCATGTATTACGACCTCGGCGAAGTCGGTGACTATGCGGGCTTCTTTGCCGCCGATGGCCGGATGGTGCACAACGGCTGGTCGCTGCCGTGGTGGAAGGGCCAGGGGCCGCTGACCGCGCGCTGGTTCGGTCTCGAGGCCTTCATGCGCAATGTGCCGTGGGCGCCGTTCCCGACGGCGCAGGCGTACGGCCTGCCGGCCTTCACCACGCCCGCGGGCCAGCCCGCCACGGACCTGTACGCAACGCTGGCGCGGCGCGGCCTCAATGGCGCCTGGCATTTTGATTACAGCAGCAACCCGCGCATCACCGACGACTTGGCGGAGCGCAGCGGCCTCGCCATGCTCAGTGCCCGGCAAACCGGGCGCGCCGAGGTGCAGGGCAAGACCGGCTGGCAAACCGTCCGGCTCGTGAGCGTCGACTTTGCCAACCCACAGCTGCGCGATTACTGCTGCCGCGAAATCGAGCGGATCATTGCCAAACTGCATCCGGACGGTATCCACGCCGATAATTTCGGCGACAACAACCTCGGGTACGCCAATCAGTCCGCCTTCGGCTTGTGGTCGGTTCAGACCTTTCGGGATTATCTGAGCCGGCATTTCACACGCCCGGAACTGGAACGGATGGGCATCGCCGACCCGGCGACCTTCGACATCGCCTCGTACATCCGCGACAAGCCGTTTGAGTCGCGCGGTAAAGCCTGGCAGATGTTGAACCCGAAATGGACGATGGATCCGGTCTGGGCCTGTTATCGGATCAACTTGGTCGAAACCGCCCAGTCGTATCACCGCGCCTTCTTTGCCGCCGCGAAACAGGCGGCCCGGCAGGAGCACTTGGATTGCGCCGTCTTCGGCAACACCATCCCGTTTCCGCTCGGCGGCGCGCTGCTGAAGGGCGCCTGCGACATCGCGCACTTCGAGTGGAGCACGGTGCATGGCTGGTGGGGCATGCGTGCGATGGGGCTGCCGCCCCAAGGCCGGGTCGGCTATGTCACGCGGCTGGGCGCGGCCATCTCCGATGCGCCGTTCTGCTGGCCGAGCATCTATGTTGAAAAAGGCATGTCCGGCGCCGGACACGAAAACCTGTACAAGGTGCTGGCCTTCGATTGCTTGGCCAACCGGGGTCTTCTCGACTTCGGCTACTGGTATCTCGATGGTTACTCGCCCGGCACGGCGGCGAGCGCCGGCTTCATCAACGGCTTCATCCGCGCCAATGCGCCGCGGCTGAGCCATCGCCGCTACCTGGCCGATGTCGCGCTCGTCCACTCCGCGTGGTCCGAAGTTGCCTCCTGCACGGTGTTCAACCCCGTCATGGACCAGTTCGTGGACGAATACTGCGGCTGGTGCCAGTTCCTCGGCGACACGCATCGCCAGTGGAACGTCGTGCTCCAGCAGGACCTGACCGCAACCAATCTGGCGCGTTATCCGCTCGTCGTGCTGCCTTCGGTGTTGTCGCTGACCGACGCCGAAATCGGCGAGCTACGCCGCTATGTGGCCGGCGGGGGCCGGCTCATCGCCACCGGACAGACCGGCACGCGGTACGGCCCGGAGCGCTACCTGGCGCCGCGCGACGCAGCTTTCGAGATCACCGGCGCCCGGAGTGTCACCAACAAACCCGGCGTGATGTACTGGCGGAAGGCGCGTGACTCCGGGGCCGCCCGGGACCTCGCCGCCTTGCTCGCGGTTCCCGGCGTCGATCTCCAGCTGACCACCGACGCGCCGGCGACCGTCGGCGTGAATCTCAACATCGGCACCAGTGCGGCGGACCCGCTGCTGACGCTGGACTTCAACAATTGCGACCTGACCGCCGAAACGGACGAACTGCGGCCCGCACCCGCCTGCTCAACGACGATCCGCCTCCCCGAGGCCTGGCGCAGTCGCGCTCTGGCCGTGACCTGTATCTCTCCGGAGAAAAAAGAATTCCCCCTCGCCGCCGGATGCACGCAGGTTGATCGCAAGCGCGGAGTGCTTGCCCTGCAAACACCGCCCTTCGAAACCATGTTGATCGTTTGCATCCGTCCCGAGAGGAACTGATGCTCTTGCTGTCGCACGCCGCCGCTAGCTCAGGTTCATCTTCAAGTTGGAAAAGATACCTGACAGGGCACGGCAGAACTGGTACAGCCGTACAGCGCAAGATCGCGCGCCATGTGAAGCACTAGCCGAAATGGGGGAGTGAAATGAAGCTGACAGGAATTGCGCCTTGGATGCGGGTGGTGATGCTACCCCTGCTCTGGCCGCTCGGCGTCGATGCGGCGACGAGCGGCGTGGCCTATCTCGCGGTGACGCAGACGGTGGTGCGCCCGGTCGGGTTCAGGCAGGTGGGGCCGGGTCATTGCTTCGTGGACTTCGGGCGCGCGGCGTTCGCGGGCTTGCAGTTGCAGTTTCCGCAGGCGGACGATGGCCGGAAGGTGACCGTGCACCTCGGCGAGAAGCTTTCAGCCCCGTGCACCGTGGATCGCAAGCCGGGCGGCTCCGTCCGCTACCTGCAGGCCGCGGTGACGCTCAAGGCCGGGCAGGAGAAATATCTCGTGCCCCTGAAGGCGGCCGATGCTCGGCTGATGGCGAAGGATATCGGGGCGGTGATGCCCTTCCGCTACGTCGAGCTCGAGAACGCGCCGGCTTCGTTGCAGGCGGCGCAGGTGTGCCAGCTCATGGCGCACTATCCGTTCGATGACGCCGCCAGCCAGTTCCGCTGCTCCGACGAAAAACTGAACGCCATCTGGGAGCTGTGCAAGTATTCGATGAAGGCCACCAGCTTCGGCGGCGTATTCGTCGATGGCGACCGCGAGCGCAAACCCTACGAGGCCGATGCCTATATCAACCAGCTCGGCTGGTACTACACCACCGGCGAGTTTGGCCTGCCGCGGCACACGCACGAATATCTGATCACGCACCCGACGTGGCCCACCGAGTGGATTCTCTTCTCCGTGCTCATGGCGTGGGAGGATTATCTCTTCAGCGGCGACGTGGCGAGCTTGCAGACTTTCTATCCCGATTTGCAGGCGAAGACCTTGCTCGCGCTCGCCCGGCCCGACGGGCTGATTTCCATCCCGAAGGGCCCGCTGCCCGACGCCGTCGGCCACGCAATCCACATCAAGACGATCCGCGACATTGTCGACTGGCCGCTTGGCGAGCGCGACCAGCACGACCTGCGCCCGGTGAATACCGTGGTCAACGCGTTTCACGCGCGGGCACTCGATCGCATGGCCCACATCGCCGCCGTGTTGGGCAAACCTCAGGACGAGCAGCGCTATCGCGCCGCAGCCGAGCGCGTGACGCGGGTGTTGAACCTGAAACTTTTCGACACGGCCAGCGGCCTCTATCTGGACGGCGAAGGCAGCCGGCATAGCTCGCTGCACGCGAACATGTTTCCCCTGGCCTTCGGGCTGGTGCCGCCGGATCGCCGCGCGCGGGTGCTGGAATTCGTGCGTGGCCACGGCATGGCGTGTAGCGTCTACGGGGCGCAGTTCCTGCTGGACGCGCTGTTCGATGCCGACGAAGTGGATCGCGCTATCGCGCTGATGACCGCCACCGGCGACCGCAGTTGGACCCACATGATCGAAGGCGTGGGCACCACCATGACGATTTCGCCGACACCGGCCACCTTCGCCGGCAGCGCGTTCATCCAGTGTCCGCTGACGTTTGACGCCGATGCGTTCGAGGAAACGCTTTTGTCCGTTGACGAAAAAACGATTCCCATTCCCGGCACCGACATCGGCCGTGCTTTGAACGAGGCGTTCCGCGCGATGGACAAAAATGCGCGGCGCAAAATGGTCGTGCTCGTGACCGATGGCGAAGATTTGGAAAAATCCGGCATCGTCGCCGCAAAAAATCTAGCAACAAATGGCGTGGACGTTTTCACCATCGGCGTCGGCACATTCATCGTCCAGCGCGGCGTATCGACGATATGTCGGCGTCCGGGCTCGAAGAGCACCGTGCTCTGTTCATCGCCACGGCCACTGGGCCGAAAAGCGAATAACGCCGCCAGACCGCTAATCAGGATACAACCAATGAGTACCAGCAGCAACACGGCGGCATGCGGTTGTTTCTGCGGTATCGACAACGGCGTGGGCACGGACTCTGCTTCGGGCGTGACATTTAGCGCCGCTTGAAAGTGGTAGCGGGCAGCCGCCAGATCACCCTGTTGTTCATAGAGTTGACCGAGTAGAGCGTGCGTGGTGCTGCAATCACTGCGCTGGGCAAGCGCCTCGCGGGCATAGCGCAGGGCCGCCGCGATATCGCCGGACTGGGCGCTGCCACGGGCGGTCTCGATGAGGGCGCGCAGTTGCTCCTCACGAGGATCGAGCGCCTCGTGAGAAATGTCGCCCATCTCGTCGTGTGCCCCACAGACGGGGCAGTGCGTCAAGGTATGCGCGAAATTGGTACCACACTGATGACAAGTAATAGGATGCATGGCCTGCTGCCCGAATAAGCCGTCGAACGTTGGATGAAGAAATCGTCCTTAGGCTGTGTTACCCTTTGACAGGAGCGGATAAACATAATGGCGGCGATGAATGGTCAGCATTTCAGACATGATTGCGCCTGGTTCCACCCAAGATTTCTCCGCAAACCTGACCCAGCGTCTGGCCTGTGCCGGGTTGGGAGTAACCCTGCGTAATATCGGGTATACGGTTAAACACATTCCCCTGAGGCGCTTGAAATCCTTCCGGGTTTGTCGTAATATCTCGACGAAAAGTATGTCGCCACTTGCAGGTGGAGGAGGAGAAGGCCATGGCGCAAGATCAGCAACCCGACGCTCACAATGATCCCAACACGAAGCCGCCGCGCCCTCCCTGGTACGCGCTCGACCTCCGCCGTCTCCTGCTCAAAAGAATCCTCCCCATCGTGCTCATCGCCCTGGTCGTCATCTCATTCAGCATCGTGCCCCTCTGGCGGCTTTGCTGGTATTTCCCCATCTATTCCGCCCGGAACTTCTCCCCGGTGGCGGATACCCGGGGACAGAAACAATCGGCCTGGCGCTGGGTGGTGGGCAAAGAGATCCGCGTCTACACCCTGACGCCGACCAATACCCACCAGGCGGAGACCATCGCCCAGGGCGTGCGCGCCCTGCTGCGCGACAGCGGCCTGGACTTCACCGTGAAGGTCCGCCCCATCCCACGCGAAGTGCTGGACGCCTATAACGCAAGCCTGCTGAAAACGCCCGTCGAGGGTGCCGAACGCGAATGCGTCAGTTTCGCCAAGCTGGAATCTCGCCTGATCGAGCTACATGCCGGCGACCTGCATGCCGACATCCTGGTGGTGAACCGCCCCATCGCCGAATGCTGGTGGGCGCACGGTATGGCCACCTTCAACAGCGGCCTCGCCCTCCTCGAAGAAGAATACGTCTCGCCGCAACTCGGCAAACACGAGTCCTGTCACCTGCTCGGCTACCAAATGCACGACGATTTCCCCCTCTACGTCCTCGGTTATCGCGGCGAAGCCCACCCCTGGAACCGCGACACCCTCATGATGCTCCTCGGCAACAGCGACACCCTCTCCGAACGCGACTTCGACGCCCTCCACTACTTCTGGCGCAGCATGGAAAAACGCCTGAACATCCCTTTCCTGCGCAAGTAGGAGATGGCGTGCGTGGCTTGAATTGGATATGATGAGAGACCGATATCTTCGGCATCAGGTGAATTATGCAAAAACGAATTGTAACGTACAGCTTACCGGACTTTGATTATCTGATACATAAAAGTATATGTGAACGGTTCAAGGAAAATTTTGCTATGGGGGGGGACGCCTTTCTTTGAGGAAGGATCAACTCTCGAACAAGAGTTTCTGAATGCTTGTGTTTCTTTACAGGTCACAGCAAAAAAACATAGAACATACTGGTATTGTACTGGCGAAGACCTGTATCGGCATCCGTTTCACTACCTATCAGTCCAATCTGAAGGCAACCTCGTCATACCGGAATTTATGGATCAATCGACAGGTTGTGGATATAGAGATCAGAGGATCATCTGTCGTACAGGCATCACGCAACGACATAAAGTTACTGTCACCACTCAATTAGCACAGAGATTAAATCGATTAGAGTTCGTGGAATTGAGCTTTCCTCGTTCTCCTCGAATATATCTGATTACTCGCCGTGTGAAAAACTTATTGACTACTGAACCACTGTCCGGTTGTCAATTCATTCCATGTCTTGATGAGAGTAAAGTCTACATAGAAAGCCAGAAAAATATTCATCACTTATGCCCACAGCTTGAGAGTGAAGCGCAGTATTTCCAACTCCGAGTAACAATAACAACCGCTCACTTCCCATTTGGTGGGGCCGGAATTATTCGCAAACAATGCCCGCAGTGCGGGACAGTACAATTAGCCTTCCTTAGTAAAGGAGTTACCTTTCAGCGTCAAGATCTTGCCGACACTGATTTTCAATATTATAATGGTTATCGCACGGATAATATCGGTGAGTTTCATATCGATGCCGACATCACGATCGTCTCAGCTCGCGTGCAACGCTTGCTTATCGAACATAAAATCCGTGGGCTGTTCCGCTACCTGACCGACCCGCCTATTCGGCATGGTGTGGTGGAAATACGATAAGCGCCATTCCGATAGCCTTCCTGATGGCGTGACTGCGACACCCTTTCCGAACGCAACTTCGACGCCCTCCACTACTTCTGGCGCGGCATGGAAAAACGCTTGAAAATGCCCTTCCTACGCCAATAAGCCACCACGCCCATAATGTCCATACTGTCCATCCCGTCCATATCGTCCATCAACTGCCAACTGCCAACTGATAACTGCCAATAATCAACTACCAACTCCCCCAGCAGGGACATCCCCCCTCAAGAGCGAATATCTGTCCCTAACATTAAGGTAATCGCAAAATTCACTTTGCACTTTTCATTTTGCATTTTGCACTTTGCATTTATTTTCCAAAGGAGGTCTCGATGGCGCTGGGATTCACTATCGCTGCAGATGTCAAAGGCCAGGGATTCTTCCGCATCAAACCATCCGGCACGGAAGTGCTGCTCACCATTCAGCGGGCCATCAATGCCTCTATCACCGATCCGCTCATGAAGCGATTCGTCAAAATGGAGCAGACCCGCGACCGGCTTACCGTGCAGTTCCATCCCGCCGGCGAACCCATCGTCTTCACCTTCCACCCACAGTACGATCTCATCTGTGAAGCGGCAACCAGTTCCGTCGGCCCCGGCTACCACGCCTTTCTCGTCGATCTGCTGGATCAACTTGCCCCGCGCTGTAACCTGACCTGGCGGAAACAGACCATCCTCGGCGAATCCGAGGACGAGTCCGGGTACTGGGAGCGTCGCAATTTCCCCTTCCTGAAGAACGAACTCCTCTAC
>Ga0118677_10015365_pt1 | contig 10643 bp, 13 predicted proteins | sample AliMusrvi5mmetaG_FD_86154 | JGI IMG/M metagenome (GOLD analysis project Ga0118677, IMG submission 86154)
GCCCACTGGATTTGTACCATGAGCAAAGCTGAGCGCCTCAAGCAGTTGTCCTTCCTGCCGACTGAATGTTCAAGCATGGCATAACAAGGGATCGGTCCAATGGACCAGCAGTTCTGGCAATGTTTACTGCCCAAAGGGATAACTGGCTTGTGGCAGCCAAGCGTTTGTAGCGACGTTGCTTTTTGATCCTTCGATGTCGGCTCTTCCTAGCTTCCAACACCACGGCAGCTGAGTTTCTGGAGGGTCATTAAGTCTCCGCTGTGAGATTCCCTGCAAGATTCCGACTCGTGAAAACTCACCAAGTGAAAGTGATGCATGGACTAGTTCCCTGGACAGGGGGCAACCCCGCGCCCAAGGGATCTGCTTCTCCAAACTTACCTAAGACGGCAGAGGTCCTTACCTGTCTCCTGGGGTAGTTTGGGAGCACCGCGCTCCAGCGCAGCTCCCCTCCTCAGGAGGCGTTGTGACAGAGAGAGGGTGCGTCTACCCGCCCCTCAGCCTTGAGCGAAGGAATGAACTACACTGGGAAAGGCGTGCAGAGCCGAGATGAAGCGAGATGCAGGGGGTGACTCCCCAATGCCGAAGACGAGGAAGGTGGGTTTTGTGAGCCTGGGCACCTCGCAACTCCCCGGTTGTCACTGCCGACCCCAGCTCCGGTTGGGGATGACCTACGGCCGCCTGAGGGAAGGTGCATTACCTCAGGTCCCGTGGGTCCGTGCGGATACCCGGTTGATCCTACCGGCGAACGTATGCTTCCCTCAAGGACTAAGCCATGCACGTGTAAGAGCAAGTTGCCGCGCTGCACAACTATTCTGCGAATGGCTCATTATACCAGCACTGATCTCAGCAGGGTGTGGCCGCAATCCCGGATCGGGAAAGTTGAGCAGAGAACTATCTCTCGCGGGATGGTTCGCCGTCTTGCTCCCTGGCCTATTGGCGAAAGCCTCTTACCGGCCTAGGGGAGCAGATGGCAGTACTTGCTCCGTTGGGTAGTAAGCGAACAACCTTTCTTCTGAAACAGAGGGCTAATCCGTGCTGAGGCTTCCAGCTCTGTTCCCTTCATGGCGAAGCGCGACAGAGTGCACTGGGCTGATCCAAAGAGCGAGTGATGCCGTCCTTGGTCCCCTACGCCTCGGTGTGGGGGTCTTGGACCGTAGACAAGGTGGAAGCAAGCCCTCTGTGGAAGATCTGTGGTTGTTTCCCTCCAGGAGTGCGGCTGAGGAGCCTCTCGAGGCACACTCATTTAGCACTTCCCTGGAGGGACTGCCCTCCCGTAAAGGAAGATGCGACTCCCTCGTAGATGCGCTAGTGGGATCGTCCCCGGACGTCCCACTTCCCTGCTCGAGTTTCTGCCCTATCAGCCATGGACGGTGGTGTGAAGGACCACGGTGGCAATGACGGGTAACGCGGGATTAGGGTTCGATCCCGGAGAAGGAGCCTGAAAGACGGCTACTACAGCTAAGGCTGGCAGCATGCACGCAAATTGCTCAATATCGATTGGTCGAGGTGAAGCAGCGACGAGGAGTGGTATCAGTAGCCGGTTATTTGATCGGGATTGTTGGAATGAATGAGGACCCAAGGAATGCAGTGAGCATCTACTTGTGGGCCAGTCTGGTGCGAGCAGCCGCGGTAATTCCAGCACAAGTGGCCTACTTTGAAGTTGCTGCCGCTAAAAAGCTCGTAGTTGGTTGACACCCGGACCAAGTCCAAAAGCCTGGTAAGCTCCGGCTTTCCGGGTGGCTGGGCAGAGGCCCGTTGGTGTCGCCCCCGCCTTGCCTCTCCGAATTGTCCAACTTGCCTGGGCTCCCGGGAAACCGGGAATTTCCTTGCATTTGGGCGAGACAACGAGAGGTCGAGGCTGGGGCTTGCAGTGGGAGCGATTCTCCGATCAGGAGGGAAGAAGCCTTGGCACCACAGCCTGCGGTCCTTTTCTTCCTCAGCTCTCGAGCTGGCGGTTGGGAGGGATGCAGCAGGAACCTCTGTGGCAAGGTAGACTCCCTCCGGGCAGCCATGCCCGCGGCCTACATCCTGAAAACCCGCCGAGTGGCCCGGTGCTCCTCCCCAGTTGCCTTCGGGCCTCCAGGGGGGGGCTAAGGCCCAGGAGATGCCCACTGGATTTGTACCATGAGCAAAGCTGAGCGCCTCAAGCAGTTGTCCTTCCTGCCGACTGAATGTTCAAGCATGGCATAACAAGGGATCGGTCCAATGGACCAGCAGTTCTGGCAATCTTTACTGGCCAATGCTCGGACTAACGCCGTGTTTTGGGGTGCTTCCCCGGCTGATTCCGGCGTGCAAGAGTTGTGCTCTGTGCGGGTGTCCTTCGGGAAACCCTTGCACTCACGCTCTGGCACAAAGGGGGAGGCCAGGGAAAAACCTCGGAGCCGAAGTGTTGACGGGGGTCGTTTCTGTGCTCAGGGTACTGGACGGCGAGCGGTGAAATGCTTTGACCCGTCTCAGGACCACCAAAGGCGAAAGCACTGAGCAGGGTCCGACCCGCCAATCAAGAGCGAGTGTGCGGGGATCGAAGAGGATCAGATACCCTCGTAGTCCGCGCTGTAAACCGTGCCTACTGAGGGTGGGGGATGTGTTCCATCGGAATGTCATCTCCTGCCCTTCCCCCTCAACGAGAAATCCAAGTGTATGGGTTCAGGGGGGAGTACGGTTGCAAGACAGAAACTTAAAGGAATTGACGGAATGGCACCACAAGGCGTGGAGTGTGCGGCTTAATTTGACTCAACACGGGAAACGTTACCTGGATAGCACGTGGCAAGGATATGACAGGCTGAAGTACTCTCGTGATAACTCGGCAAGTGGTGCATGGCCGTTCTTGGTTGGTGAAGTGATTTGTCTGGTTGATTCCGATAACGAGCGAGGTCTTCACCTTCCAGTAGGCAACGCTCTCGCTCACAGTAGGGCGTCTTGGTCCCCCGGATCCCGCGAGCTTCGGCGAGTGGGAGTCATCCGGTGGAGGCCCGGCCCGAGAGTGGCGGTGTTGCTTCTCAGTGGGCTCAGGCACTTTGTCTCGACTAAGTGCCTACAGCCGGAAGCCAACAGCAGGTCTGTGATGCCCTTAGATGCCCAGGGCTGCACGCGCACGACAATGACGTTGTGAGCGTGTGGAATTCCCCTGTGGCGTCTGGAGGATTCCCTTGGGTTCTGCGGTCTCGGCCAAAGTTCCCGGGGGGTTTTCCTCCTCTCCCACAGCTATCCAGGAGTCCGTGGTTTGAAGATAAACTGGGAAATCCCGAAGCTGGTTGTCGTGATTGGGGATCGGTGCTTGCTACTGTTCGCCTTGAACGAGGAATGCCCAGTAAGTGCAGGTCAACAGCCTGCATTGACTGCGTCCCTGCCATTTGTACACACCGCCCGTCGTTGCTACCGATGGCGCTGGGATAGAGGCCTGAGGAGACTAGTAGCGGGACTGCTGGGTTGGCCTCGGTCATCACAGCATCCCGTGAACGAAGAATTCGGCCAATATCCCATTGCTGGAGGAAGCAAAAGTCGTAACAAGGTTGCTGTAGGTGAACCTGCTGCAGGATCCCTCACCTTACCAGCAATCCTTGTTTTCCGGCATGGCTGTGCAGATCTTGCTATGAAGGAGGAATGGCGTATGCTTCCCAAGAGGGCTAACCCGTACTACCACGGGCAAAAGGGTAGCGATCCGCATGCTTTCCTGAAGACTGCTAATCCGTGCACTGGGCTGAAGGAAGAGCGAAGCCGACGGACCCAGGCGTGGGCAGCAAGGGGCTTGTCTTCTGGTAGAGACGGGCCTTGAGCGGCATATCGAGGGCTACCGCTCCCACGATAAATGCGAGTCCTACTTTCGATAACCTCGCATCTCAGGAACCGGAAGGGAGGGCTTGCTCTCCTGGAGGGTTCCCCCCGGTCATTGCAGCAGTGGATACTTTGGGCTCCAGGGTGAAGAAGAACAGAGTCGACTCTGATACTGTTTGCCGAATCACAGTGTCTCGTGATTGCACGCATGTGGAGGAGGAATGACTTCGAACGCAGCCTGCAGGCCGTCGCCTTCCTTCGGGAGGGTGACGGCTTTCCCGTGCCTCAGGGATCGGTGCCGAAGTTGCGCGGGAGTGTGGAGGTGGGGGCAACCCCGTCTTCCCTCTTCCGCCCTGGGGGACACTCCGCAGCCCAGCTGTGGAATAGTCCCTGAAATGGGCTGGCCTAGTGCTTCACAATTCCTCGAGAGCTGCGGACGCGAGCAAAGGATTGACGCTCAACCCCCCTGTATCTCCTCCTGTGCGTGGTCTCCGCCACGCAGACGACACCCTTGCAGGGGCGGCACCCCGTGTGCTGCCCCTGAGATACCCAAGGGAGGAGAGAAAGGGGGGATTGTCTCCCGAGGAAAACGTGAGATCTGGGCCTGACGGTTGAGAGTGCGCTGCTTTCCTGACGGTATCGGGCAGAGACCTGCCAAGCTTAAGCATATCTTTTGGCAGTGGAAGAGACCACAACTGTGGCTCTCTTAGTAACGGCGAGAGAAACGTGAGAACCGAAAGGTGAGGCGCCTCTGTTGGTCGCGATCTCAAGGGTTTTGCTGGGACCCCTCAAAAGGAACTAGCGTTACTCTTCGCCGGCGTCTCCGGCGCGCTGACCTTGCAGGGCTTGGATGCACGGGCGGTTGATTACCCAATGCGCAGGGCCAACTCCTCTCGAGGAGTTTGAAGTGGCGGTGCGAGAGTCTGAAATTGACTCTAAGGACGCTGAGCGAAGGTGAAATCCCTGTTGGTACGCACCCACTTCTGCTTCGGTCCGCGCACGGGTTGGTCTCCTGCTTGCTGCCTCCTCACGTGTAAGGCTGTTTGAAGTTGCAGCCCGAAGATCGCTGGGGTACCTCAGCGAGCATCGATCTATCCCCTGGAGCACCGATAGAGCACAAGTAGCGCGAGCGAAATGTGCAAAGCACTCTGAAAGGAGAGTGAAAGTACCTGAAGCTGCTGCAATGTAGAAGAGCTGGTCTCAGCCCGCCTGCTGGGCAGGCCTCCCGCTTTGGTGGGGGGCTGGCTTCTCCTATGGCAACGGAGGAAGCCGAGCCAAGGCACGGAGGGCCCCTGGTTGCTGCCGGAAGCCTAGCCTGACGGAAGACGCGCCACCTGCCCCTGTAGAAGAGCCAAAGCCAGCCGCCTCATGGGATTCGATACAGTTTGGGGCCAAACCATCAGCAGGAAGCCAGGGCAGGGTGCGAACTCTTGTCAGGCGAAGCGGAAGTGCATGTGACCGGGGAGTGGTGGCGCGTGGTGTGTCCCTTTCCTGGATTCCAGGTTAGGGTTGCACGTGGTGCCCCTCACTCCCGGAGAGGCCTAGGGTAACGGGTTTGGGCTTGCTCACTCCCGGCACCCGGCCCCTCCACGGAGTGTCCCTCGGCGAGCGGGTGAACCGGCTACCCGTCTTGAAACACGGACCCAGGAGTTCACTTTCCCTGCAAGTGTGATGCCATGGGGTTGCACATGGCCGAGGAGGCTCTAAGTTGTTGGATCAGCCGAGATGGGAGGTGGCAGAGTACCCCAGGCTCTCGAGTCTGGGGGAAAGGCCTGCGGCTGGGCTTCCGCCCTCCCACCCAACTCTCGGGGTCCCTCTCTTGGAACCGCCTCCCACGCGAAGTGAAAGCAAGCTGCGGATTCCGCATGGGTTGCAGTGCTGTGAAGGGGGGAAAGGGGGAAACCCCGAGTACCCCTGCAACAGCCACCGGTCCTTCCTGTCGATTGTTGGACAAGGATCTGAGTGCAAGCAGGGGAAGTAAAACCCGAAAGGAGATGAACTACTCCAGAGCACGGTGAAGCCGTGGGAAACTGCGGTGGAGGCCGGTCTTTATACTGACGTGCAATTCGTTTGTCGGAATCTGGTGTAGGGGTGAAAGGCTCATCGAATCTCCTGGTAGCTGGTTTCCCTCGAAGTTTCCCTCAGGAAAGCTGAAGCCCTTGTTCCATTGAAGCGGTGCTATTCGCGACCTCTCCGGGAACCACGCATGTGGTTGGCCGTACAGGGAGGAACGTCAATGAGGTGAAAAGCCTTTCGCAGCGATAACTTCTTGTCGACGAGCAATGCAGGAGCGGCACACTACTGGGGAGGCTTCCTTCTCAACCTATCTTCAAACTGCCAACGTAAGAGGGAAGCAATGCCGGTCTATGTAGTGGGGGGGACGTTGCCATCCCCCCAACTCCCCAGTGGCTGTGCAGAAGGTTTACCGTGCAAAGCACTCACCCCCGTGGAAAGCTGCAACAAGGCTCCAACCTCGGCGATGTACCTCTGCTGGAATTGGCTACACATGACTGGGATCTGGGGACCGAGTAGCCAGGGCTTTCTGCGGGCCCATACTGGTAAGCAGTACAGGCGATGCGGGGTGCTCCGAAAACGTGCCTGGGATGTCTAAGTGCTGACTCGAAAGAGCCCCGTTTAAGGATGCTGCTTGCTGGCAATAGCGGGTCGGTGGTCATGAAGGTTGACATCCGCCAAGGAGTGTGTAACAACTCACCCGCCAAAGCGACCTGCTCCGAAAACGAATGACGCTGGAGAGTTTTGCTCACCCCATCCCCTCTCCGCCACGTTGATTGTAGTGGTGGCACGGCTGAAGGAGCGATTCACGACGGCTGAAGCTCGGTCATGTAGAGGGATACCAAGGGGCACTTTCTTCCTTCTCCCTTCGGGGCGGAGGAAGGGGTGCAACGGTGCTGTTGTGGCAAGAGCCAAGGTCAAGGCCCCCTTGAGAGCAGATCTGGGTTGCAGTAGCCGCTATTCGAGCGAGAATGGCCAAGCGTTGAAGTTGCTGGAAAACCGGAGCGTGGAGCAGGGTTTCCTGCCAACAGCCGTTGAGCAGGAGTGAGCCGGTCCTCAGCCTTGGGATGACTATCTGAAGGGGAACGTGAGTGGCATTCTCGGATTCCGAGGGGAAGGGGGCTTGCTCTCTTTCCCACGGTTCCCGGGATTACCTCAGCAAGGCGAAAGGACACCGGGTACCAGAGTCCCGGGCTTAGCCCCAACCATTTTCCTCCATCCTCGGGTGGGGCATTGGGCAGGGCTTCAAGCAAAAACCTGGTCACCCCGCCTGGTGCATGCGGATAAACTGCCCCGGAGCCGATGCTCTGCGACCACGCTTCCTGTGGTGGTGGTTCGGTAGAGGACCTCTGGCAGAGAGCGTAATACTCTCTTGCCTAAGTCTACCGGCCCCCACCCTGAAGTTGGGTTTAGCCGGAAGCCCCGAGAACCCCCTCTGTGTAGCTGAGTATGGCAACGGCAAGAATAACTCCTCGACCCAAGGAGTTTCCACGGAAAGGGATCTGCCTTCGTTGGGCCCCTGCAGTGGTGTTCTCGAACACCCCCTTCTGCTTAACGAGCGAGTGGGAAGACCCAGGACCCAATCCCCTGAGCCGGGAGTGGGGACTGGGCTCTTCCCGATGCTGGTGCCATGGACGAGTGATGCGTAAAGCGGTGAAATGTGCCCAGTGCTCAGCAAAGCGGTAGCGCTTCTGCTATCGGGATCATGAGGTGTTTCCAACGAGGCCATCGAAAAATCCCCTTGTGGTTTGTGCGTAGAAGAGCTGGAGCAGCAGAAGTGTCCCTGCCCCTTCTCTCGAGAAGGGTTTGTAGGGGCCATGGCCGTACCACACCTCCGCAGCCGGTCTCCACAGCAAGATGCTTCTGGTCAACGGGATGAAATGCAGCCAAGGGAAGTCGGCAACTTTTTCGCGCAACTTCGGGATATGCGTTGGCTCCAGGGGCCCCCGCCAACCCCTGGTACACAGAGTGCTGTCAGGTGAGTGAGCCTTCGGGATTCTCGGACAGAGCAGCCGGGTTTCCTGTGCGAAAGAGCCACCTGGCATCGCTTGAAACCAGCTGAAGAAGAGGAGGTTGACGCGGAGTCAGAGATCGTCCGTTGAGGCAGGGCAATATGCTGGATGCCTCGAGTGGCCTGAGACACGAGTATTACCCGGGGGTCAGGGTTAGCTACCCTCTCCCCCAGGCGCGCGTGGCTCATGGCCCCCCCGGAGTGTCTCCGGAACGGTGGATCACGGTCTGGACTGCGCGTGGATTTCCTCGGGATGCAGATATGCAGACGATGAGGCCTGTGTGGAGCTGTTGCAGCGATGGGAAATCCAACTGTTCAATCGAAACACAGCGTTGTGCCCACGGACACTTCGCTGTCCCTAAGAAGGTGACTTCTGCCCAGTGCTCTGAATGTGAAGGCGAAGTGGTTCTCTCAAGCACGGGTAAACGGCGGGAGTAACTATGACTCTCTTAAGGTAGCCAAATGCCTCGTCAACCAATTATTGACGCGCATGAATGGATCAATGAGATTTCTGCTGTCCCTGGTTGCCAACCGGCGAAGCCGCAGACAAGGGAACGGTCTTGTGAACCACAGCGGGGAAAGAAGACCCTTTTGAGTTTGACGCCAATTTGCGGTAGTGCAGTGTTACGAAAGGTGCAGAACAGGTGGCAGGAGCTTTCTCACGGTTGCCCGATGTGGGGGAGTGCCTGACTAGGCCTCGGCCTAGAAGGGCTCTCTCCCCTTCAGTTGCCCGAAAGATTTCGACGATGAGATACCACTACTATCAGTGACACTTCACTCACTCACTGCAGTGAGAAGGGACGAAATTTGCAGTGCCACCCGGTATCCCTGGAGCCTCCGGGCTCCATACGGCTCCCCGGAGCCGTGCGGGATATTTCGGCTCCACCCGGTAGCCGGCGCGGGGTTGGCAAACACCTGCATTCGCTCCCTACCCTTTGGGTTGAAATCCCGGCGAGGGTGCTTCCGTCGATCACGCGCTGGCGGTGGGAGGAGGGGCGGCTGGGGGCTTGCTCCCAGTCAACTCTTCTCTCCGGCTCCAGACTCCGGATCCTACCCTCCGTCGCCTTCTCCCAAAGAGCCCAGAGGTGTGTGAGCCTTCGGGATTCTCGGGGTCAAACCCGGGTTTCCTGTGCGAAGAGCCACCTCTGGGACCCCTCGGACCGGTGAAGACAGCTGCAGATGGGGCGTTTGGCTGGGGCGGCACACCTGTTATATCGCAACACCGGTGTCCTGAAGTCAGGCTCAGTGTGAACCGAAATCATACGCGGGAGGAGAAGGCCAAAAGCCTGATTGATGATGAGATTCCCTGCAAGATTCCGACTCGTGAAAGCGAGGCCTATCGATCCCTTGCCAATTTGGTTTTCGGGTTCCAGGCAGTACGAAGCCAGGGGTGACGGAAAAATTACCAAAGGGATAACTGGCTTGTGGCAGCCAAGCGTTCGTAGCGACGTTGCTTTTTGATCCTTCGATGTCGGCTCTTCCTAGCTTCCCACCCGCAACAGAGTGGAAGAGAAGGATTGTTCACCCTCCAACAGGGAACGTGAGCTGGGTTTAGACCGTCGTGAGACAGGTTTGTTTTATCCTACTGTGGGCGAAGATATGGGAGAGGTCTCCTCATCCCATCCCTGGGGCTTGAACTGGGCTCATCCTGGCCGGGAGACGCGAGCAGGCATTGTGTTCCCACACCCAACGCGCAACGTTGGTGATACGCAATGTCCAACCCTGCGAGGTCTCCTTCCTTGGTGTTGCCTGGGACAAGTTCCCTTCCGTGGCAGAGGTGGAGCTTGGCAGCATGAGTTAGTACGAGAGGAACACTCCTGCCTGACCAACGGTTTACACAGTGGGAGGGAGCTCCCGTGCCGTGAAGCTGCGTCAGCTGGTTATGGGTTGAACGCCTCTAAAGCTGAAGCCAGAACCAAGGGGTACCGCTCTGCGGGGCCTGGAGAGGAATCCCCCTCGCCTCGGCGCTGGGGGAGACCTCAAAGGGCCTCCATCTCGGCAGCAATTGTGATGATCCAGCGCTTTTCCGAAGTTCGGAGGAGTTGTTAAGGGATTGGGCGGTGCCATGATCTCTCAGGACAATCCCGTCGCAAGACTGGACCCTGGGGCAGGATTTTGGAACTTCCCTTTTTCCTGGCTTCTCTCTCCTTCACACCACTCCGTGCGACTGCCGCACGACCCAGTCTGGCCCTAACTCAAAGGGTGCACCATGGACGCGATCCATGTAAGAAGTTTGAGGGACGCTTGAAACCATTTCCTGGTCCTTGGAGATCGTGCAAGTTCGGTTTTTGGTGCAAACGTTGGGAACCTGCGGGAGGCCTCGGTTTCCCGCCCCCGACGAAGGCGATATGACTCGAAGTGTGCACGCCAGAGCTAAGAGTGCAGTTTCTCCCAATGCAGGGCTCATGGTGCTGCCGGAGGAGGCCCCTCGGTGCTTCCAAAGGCAGTGCTGTGGCCAAACGCAGCCCGATCTTTGCAGTGGATGTCGAAGTCTCATCAGGCGGCGGCGCGCCCCGTTCGCGCGGGGGAGGTGTGCACTTGGGGCACTTGCCTGCTATGCAGGTGGTGCACATCTCGGTAGAGGGGGCAAGGGCCCCGCTCCCTTTACCCGCGTGCCGAAGAGGTGAGTTGGGTGACGCTGAAAACCCGACTGGCCCGGCCTCCTCTTTTTGCTGGGGTGCATCATGCCTGGGTGCACCACCGGCCGGAGTGAGGTCGCAGAACTCATGGGCAAGGGGATAGCGACCCCGCGCCCGAGTGATCTGCTTCCCCAGGTACTGCAGCAAAGTGTGGATGTCGAAGATTGCTGAAGCGGCACGTGCGCGTGGGAGGTGTGCACTTGGGG
>Ga0118677_10015366_pt1 | contig 10642 bp, 10 predicted proteins | sample AliMusrvi5mmetaG_FD_86154 | JGI IMG/M metagenome (GOLD analysis project Ga0118677, IMG submission 86154)
GTACACACGCTCTAATGATGTCGTATTTGATCCAAACCAGTTTGGCGGCGAATTAGTAGATCCAATCACACAGAATCCAGTTGTAGCCGCAAATCCTGGTCAGAATTTCGGCAAAAGGGATGCGCTTTCTCTTGAAGGAGATTACTGGATCTATCCTTGGCTTTTTGGCGTTCTTCGCTTTGAGCATTTACAGGATAATCTTAACGGACGTATCAATAAGATTATTCCTGGTATAGGTGCACTGTTGAGACCGAACGTTAAGGTTGGTGTGGAATGGGTGAACGTTAAAAACGATGCACTCGCAGTAGCCAATGGCAGCGAGGCAGTTAATTCAATTAATATCTATACTCAGGTTGGTTTTTAATGATTCAGGTTGTTGATGTTCTCTGTTGAATTGTTTTATTGTTGAAAAAGCGTCCTTTCCATCCTGTGAAATCCTATTTTCCAGTTTGAAAGGGCGCTTTTTTTTGTTTCTCTCCAAACAGATCAAGTATATCATCAAGGCTGTAATGTTGAACTTGTGATAAAATCAACGTTATCTTGCAGAAGAAGAATTTTAAAGTCAAATCTTGGACTGTTTATCCTGCACATCATAACACAAATAGTATGTTTTCATGATTGACCATAATGTGATTCTGGCATTTTTTACTGCGTCAGTTATTCTAGCTTTATCTCCAGGGCCTGATAACCTGTTTGTTCTGGCGCAGTCTGCCCAGAAAGGTCGCATGGCAGGCATTTTTGTAACTTTCGGTCTTGCTACGGGACTTATAGGACATACCATTGCAGTTGCCTTTGGTCTTGCAGCCATTGTACGCGCCTCGATTCTGGCATTCAGTATTCTGAAATTTATAGGTGCAGCATATCTTCTCTATCTCGCATGGCAGGCTTTCAGGGCTGGCGTTTCAACAGGTAATAATAAAGATGTTGAGGTTCTGTCCAAGAGTAATCTCTACAGGAGGGGTATCATCATGAATCTTACGAATCCTAAGGTTTCGATCTTTTTTATGGCTTTTCTGCCTCAGTTTGCCGATCCGCGACATGGTTCCATGATGTGGCAGTTTATTCAGCTTGGGGGTGTTTTCATCATTGCTACTCTTCTTGTTTTCAGCGTTATCAGCATCCTTGCCGGTAGGTTTGGCGAGAAGTTCAGTAAATCAGATTCAGTACAACAAATCGTCAACAGACTTGCTGCCGCAGTGTTTGTAGGACTTGCAGTAAAACTGGCTTTATCGGAACGTTAAAAAGCATTTACTATGGAGTACATTCCTCTCATCCCTGTCACGGAACTTCCAGAAAACACTCATAAATCGGTAAGAGCGGCCGACAAAACTATCGCACTGTTCCATTATGATGGTATTATCACAGCTCTTGATCATGCCTGTATTCACAAAGGTGGTGATCTCGGGCAGGGTTTTATCCAGACACTTGAGGACAAAGAGCGTTATGTAGCCTGTCCCTGGCATGGATGGCAGTACAACCTTAAGACCGGTCAGGCTCCATACGGCTACAAGGATCGTCAGGCTATTTACGACGTCAGGGTGCAGGGCGGTATGATCTGTGTTTCTGAAGAACCATTGACTAAAGCGTTCAAAGCCGAGCATGAACCTGATCCGATTGCAGATTTGAGAAATCTGAACTATCAAACCACTCCCTACTCTCTCAATGTGCTTGGTATTTCAGCGACAAACATGAACCGTGATTTACCTCGACCATCAACTTCAGAAACCGCATTGCAGCAAGCTCTTGATGTTGCTACTTCAAAATTTGGAGCAGTAACCAGGATGATTAAACTCCGTGAGCTGAACTTTCGTCATTGTGAAGGGTACTACAGCCGTCATGAACAAGCATGTACATGGCCGTGTTCCATTTCTGAAATGGATGCGGATGATGGAATGAATGACGTTTATCGTTCCATGGTGTTGTGGGCTGATGCCGTAATTCTTGCCACCCCAATCAGATGGGGAAATGCCTCTTCGCTTTATTATAAAATGGCTGAACGACTGAATACCGTGCAGAACCAGATTACAATTCATGATCAGGTGCTTATAAAAAATAAAGTTGTATCGTTTATTATTACCGGGGGGCAGGACAATGTTCAAGGTGTTGCAGGACAACTTAACTCTTTTTTTGCTGACCTTGGTTTTACGTTTCCTCCCTTCAACTATCTTGGCTGGAGCAGGGGATGGATAGCTGAAGATATGGAAAACAACTATACCCGTTTTTTCAGGAATCGCTATGTGAAGCGCTCAGTTATTGACCTGGTGACTAATACAGTCAGGCTGGTCAAGCAGATAAAAAATATGGATGTTTCACAACTTGAAGCGCCTAAACCAAAAATATCTGAAGCACCCAGCCTTAGCGAATAAAGAGTGTTACTCGACATTCATTCGAGTTCGTAGAAATTTGCTTTATGGGGCAGGATTACGTACAATTAATTGTACGAATAACCTTACCATTTCCAGCGTTATATGGATAGTATCAATCTTGAAGAAGATATAAGACCTCTGTCTGAATTTCGGGCCAATACCGCATCTCTGGTTAAGCAGATAAAAAAGACCGGTAGGCCTCTTGTTCTTACGCAGCATGGCAGAAGCACGGTGGTTCTGCTCGATGTCGGGCATTACCAGTCTATGCTGTCATATATTGAGCGCTTCGATAGTCTTGCTTGCGGCGATGGACAGAACCTGCCGGATGGCGATTGAAGAGGTCTCTCTTTCAGTGAATGTTTTCTATGAAATAATCGGTAGTTATGCTTCCAATGTGTACATTCGGATAATTGGCTGAGTGTTTGAAAAAGGCGCAGTCGCATCAATTGAAACCTAAAGAACAGTAACCCAGACCAATGCCATACCATATCCTGACATCCACGATATTCCGTTTAATGGAACAGGTAATCCGTAATTACAGGAAACTTTTTTCTGAAAGCCGGAGACAAGTAACAATTTCTGTTCCTCTTCTCGTTATTTCGGCATTTATGCTTCCCGTCTCTTTACATGGCCACACAAGGGAAGATTCGCTTCACTCTCCAGCACCTGTTAACTCCTACATTGTCAAAGAAATAGGCTCTCCGACATACTTGATGGCTAAGGATATCGATAGACCTGTTTCACCTGCCAGTCTGACAAAGATTCTGACCTGTACGATGGCGATTGAAAGCGGCAGGCTGGATCGTGATGTACTTATAACTAAAGAATCGACGATGGTTGAGCCCTCAATAGCGGGGTTCAAGCTGGGTGAAAAAATCAAGCTTATCGATCTCGTCAAGGCAGCTATGGTCAATTCAAGTAACGACGCAGCCTTTGCAATAGCAATATATCTTTCTGGCAGTGTCGACTCATTTGTTGCCGCCATGAACTCAAAGGCAAAAATGATCGGGATGAAAAATTCCAGGTTTACTAATCCTGCAGGTTTTGATAAAGGTTTTTATGCGGGTAATACCTCAACAGCCGGGGACCTTTTGCGGCTAACCGAATATGCGGTAAAGAACCCTGTTTTCAACGAGATAGCACGTCTTGATAAAGCTGTTTTTACAGAGGAGACAACCCACAAGGTATATTGTCTGAAAACCCATAATAAGCTTCTTGATAAATACCCTTATGCTGTCGGCATAAAAACCGGATATACTAATAAAGCAGGAGCGTGTCTCATTGCCAGAGCGATCAAAAATAACAAGGATCTGCTTCTCGTGATGATGAATGCTAAAACAGACCGCTGGAGTACAGCTGCCAATATGTTTGATACTGCTTTTTCAGCAAACAGGCCGGACCCTTCATGGATTGTTCAATCATCTCGGGACGATTCAGATCTTACAGGGACGTTGGTTATAAAAGATCGGCGAAGGGCAGAAATTCTTTCCCCGGTAAAATTCAGCAACCGACACTCTCGCTTTTCGAGGCTATCACATAGGCCCAGCAGAAATGTACTTGCAATGTCAAATTCTTCACGAAGGTCGAAGAGGCATGCTGATGCTGAGTTTAAATCTACCCACAAAGTGACACGTCATACACTTGCATTACCACACTCCGGACGGAAATCAAAAAAGCATGAACTTGCTTCTGCAAAGCAATCAAGAAGATCCAAAAGGAGAAGTACTCTTTCCTGAATGCCATACATAAATAGCATTGAACAGTTCATAGTCGTTATATGATGCACGTTTGGCGCGGTAAGCGGTCAATAAGAAATGATTCCGTAATATAAGGGCAAGAATGCAAACAGAAACACTTGCCCCTGTAAATCATGAAGTTAAGCCCCTTGGAATTATCTGCCGACGATCGTGCAAAGCTACAAGAAGTTGTGGCAAAAGGGAGTGATTGGCGAGCACGTCACCGGGCTCAAACACTGTTATATTTCGACGATGGGTTGAGTGCAAATGCTATAGTGGCGTTGCAAGACCTGAATATTGATACAGTTTATGACCGCCGTAAGAACTGGTTATCAAAAGGGTTTGCCTTTTTATATGATGTGCATCGAAGCGGCGCACCTCCAAAACTGAACGCAATTCATCTTGATCAGATCAAGACTTGGGCGGAGGCGGAAGCACTGACAGCCCCAGCGATAGTGGGCCGGTTAAAGGAAGAGTGCGATGTAGACGTGAGCGTTAGTACTGTGAGTAATGCGTTGAAAGCACTTGGCTTTATCTGGAAACGTACACGTCATTCGTTAAAAAAAACGAGATGAAGTCAGGTTTAGACAAGCAGAGTTAGAAATCGAAGAGATGATAGCGCAAGCCGAACGTAACGAAATCACCATAGCCTATGTGGATGAAACTGGTTTTGCACTGGCTCAGCCAAACCGCAGTGCTTGGACGCCTATAGGCAAATGCCATAAGATTGACGCCAATCGGGGGAAACGCCTGAATGTCATCGGAGCCATGCTCTCAACGGGTGATTTATTCTCTGTTGCACTGTGGCAAACAACGAATGCAATGCTTTTTACCGGGTTTCTTGGCCTGCTGATGAACTACGTGGGCAAGCCATTGACTGTCATTCTGGACAATGCGTCATTCCACAAAGCGAAAGCAGTTCAACCGATGTTGAAGGTGCTGGCTCAAAAGGGGCTGAAACTCTATTTTCTGCCGCCTTACAGTCCAGAACTCAATCGAATTGAAAAATTTTGGCACAAGGTGAAGTATGAATTGATGGAATTCAAGACGCGAAATGTCAAAACCCTTGAAGATGATGTTTGCAAAATCTTGGATGGTCTCGGGAAGGATTACGGAATTACTTTTTCATGAGCGCTTATAAATACCTGAATAAAAGGGCTGAATTAAGGGCACATATCGTGATCTATATTTGTCGGATCATCAATCCTGATAATGATGCTGGAAAGCAGTGATCTCAATGAAAAGGTACCCATGATACGTAAAAAAAGAACACAATGGCGTCCACTGCCAATCCCGCCTAAATACCTTGCCGGAATGTTTTTCCTTTTGGTCATTTCATTCTCAGCCACAGCTTTTCTGCATTATAAATCTCGCATGGAAGAGATTGAGAACCTTATGCACGAGGAATCTTCACTGCTTATTAATTTTCTTACTGAAGGTGCTGAAACGGCACTTATCGGTTATAAGGAGATCAATGGCCTCGTTACAGGTGGGTTGGCTGATCAGTTACGGCTTATAGAGCGCATGGACACCCAAAAAGCGTTGTCGTCCGACGATCTTTCTGAAATTGCCGGTAAAAGTGGGATGTATCGGATAACAATTATTGACCGTGATGGCAATCGCATTGCATGGAATACGCCACCTGATCATAATCCTCTTTTTCAGAATTGCGATCCATCTAGTCAGCTGATGCCGATCCTTTCCGGAAAAATGGAGGTACTTAACCTCGGAATCAGGGAGAGCCATTCTGGAAAAGTACCCAGGCTCGTTGTTGCTGTAGCTAGAAGACGAGGAGGTGCAATTGTCGGGAATGTCGATGCATCAAGGCTCATTGAGATGCAGCGGAAGATAGGTCCAGGAAGACTTATTCAGCGCACCGGTACCGATACTGCGGGAATCGATTATATCATCTGGCAGGATATGTCAGCCATAATCGCTGCGACGCCAAACGTGACCGAAGCCTTACCCATACAGTCTGATCCAGTGCTTTCGGGAGCACTTAAACAGAACAAGTCAACCACCAGGTTTACGAACTTCAGAGGCAGGAAGGTTTTCGAGGTGATTAAGCCGTTTTTCTACCAGGGCAAGAGGTATGGTCTGCTTCGCATCGGCCTGAAAATAGATCATTTTCTGGAGGCATCAGAGAAGATTCAAACTCGACTCATGTTGCTTCTCTCCCTTGCATTCATAGGAGGTCTGGCGGTATTCAATCTTGTCATAACACGGAGGAATGAATTGATGGTTAAGGATGCTTACCTCCGTGAAAAGCTGTTCTCCTCTTCCATACTGGAAAACATGGCTGATGCGGTCATAGCCGTGACCACCGATGGGCGCATAACACTGATCAACAGTGCAGCTGAAAAGCTTTTCAGCATAAGCGTTAGCGATGCAATTGAACATCCTGTCAGGGAAATTCTTCCTGAGTGCGGAACATTGATCATGGAGCTGATAGCTCGGCAGACGACTTCATGCACAAAGGAATTCGAATGCGTCATCAAAAACCGTCGTCTCATACTTGCCGGGCATTTCAGCCTGGTTAATGGCACGGAGAACTATCCAGACGGGGCTTTTGTCGTTTTGAGGAATATGACGGAGCAACGCTCAATGCAAAAAGTCATCGAGCGTCAGGAAAAACTTACAGCAATGGGGGAACTCGCTTCCGGGGTGGCCCATGAAATCCGCAATCCACTAAATGCAATAGGCGTTCTGGGGCAACGGCTCGACATGGAGTTCTCGCCAACCCAGGACGAGCAGGAATATCATCATCTGGTTCGCGCTATTGTTTCAGAGGTGTATAGAGTTAATGCCATCATTCAGCGATTCCTGAAATTTGCACGCCCTCCGCGGCTCATGATGATGCCAACAGACTTGGACGAGTGGTTAGTAGAGTACCGACCCGTATTGGAGGGTGAAGCCGAAACCAAAGGATTACAATTTATCTTGAAGGCGTTTTCGGGATGCCAAGTATCTATCGACAGGGAGCAGATGCAGCAGGTATTACTCAATCTCGTTCGGAACGCGGTCGAAGCCACAAAACCAGACGGAACTGTTACCATCACAGCAAGTCAGCGTCCTGGTAATGCGGTCATTGAGGTTGCCGATACCGGTAAAGGAATTCCTCAGGAGATGCTTTCTCAAATATTCAATCTCTATTTTACATCGAAAGACGATGGTAACGGTATGGGCTTAAGCATTGCCAACCAGATTGTTCAGGCTCACGGAGGCATCATGGAAGTCGAAAGTCGTGAAGGTACGGGCAGCATTTTCAGAATCGTGCTGCCTTTGTCGTAAATGGTTTTCATCAGCAAGTAAAAAGGATCTCAACATGGATTATACGATTCTGGTAGTCGAAGACGAACTCGTGCAACTCGAAAGCCTTGCAGGTTTTTTGACAAAACAAGGTTATCGGGTACTTAAGGCGTCACTCCCTGAAAAAGCGCTTGGTATAGTCAGGGATAATTCAGTTGATATAGTACTCTCCGATTTCAAGATGCCCGGTATGAGCGGTGTAAAACTTCTTGAAACCATCAAGGAAATGAATCCTTCTATCGAGGTCATTATCATGACCGCCTACGGCACTGTTGAATCCGCAACAGATGCCATGAAACTGGGAGCGGCCGACTACATTACCAAGCCGATCGACTTGTACCGCCTTCAGGTCTTGATACGAAATATCGTCGAACGAAAACAACTCGTCAGCGAAAATCGGTTACTTCGTCAGCAACTTTCAGAGCGATTCAGGGTTGATGGAATCATATCTGAATCCTCCGAAATGAGCAAAGTACTGAATGTTGCCGGCAGGGTCGCCGACAGCAACGCATCGGTGCTGATTACAGGTGAAACCGGTACAGGTAAAGAACTCATAGCCAGAAGTATTCATTTTTCCGGATCCCGCAGTGACAAACCATTTGTTGCCGTTAATTGCGCTGCACTTCCAGATAATCTGCTTGAAAGTGAACTTTTTGGTCATGAAAAGGGTGCTTTTACCGGAGCCGACCGGCAGAGGAAAGGTCGATTTGAAACGGCGGATGGAGGAACCCTTTTCATCGATGAAGTTGGCGAAATCCCCCTATCCCTTCAGGTCAAGTTGCTCCGGGTATTACAGGAGAAAACTTTTGAGCGAATCGGCAGCAACAACCCTCTCCAGGCAAATGCACGCATTGTCGCAGCTACAAACAGGGATCTCGAAGCTATGATCAGAGAGGGGGCGTTTCGCCAGGACCTTTTCTATCGACTGAATGTCGTTTCCATAAAAATTCCTCCCCTGAGAGACAGACGGGAAGATATTCCTCCACTGATCGAAGTCTTTGTACGCCGCTTTGCGTCAGAAAATAACAAACGGATTGCCGGAATTTCAAAAGAGGCTATGGATGCCTTGATGAAATACTCTTATCCCGGAAATGTGCGTGAGCTTGAAAACATCATTCAGCAATCAGTTGTGCTTTCCCGTGGCGAAACGATTATGAGAAACGATCTTCCCATCAGGGTCAATGAGGATCTAAACAACTCAAACTCTTGGCAATCAGGCGATGCGTCCTTCACCGAAAAGGTCGAAGCATTTGAGAAGTCCTTGATTATTGATGCGCTGAGTGAGGTTGGTCACGTACAGACGAGAGCAGCAGAACGGCTGGGCATCAGCGAACGCCATTTACGTTACAAGCTGAAAAAGTACGGAATGAAATAGGTCTTATTGTTCAGCTATCGACCATTTCGTCGAAATCACGACCAGATGGTCGGCATAGTCGTTTTATCAGTACTCCAAAAAAAGACGCTAAGTCCCTGCAAAATATTTCTATATAATAGTTTAATGTAATAAGTTAACAATTGGCATGCTAATTGCAATATTAATGGTAAGGGAAAAAACTCTACAGGAATAAGCTCTCTGTGATATGCCATGATTTCAATGAGAATCGTTTTCACCATCGTCCTTGCTCTTGGATTCTGTCAACCGGTGCTGGTTGGAGAATCAGCATTCCAGAAACCTAAATCCGGAAATACTGAAGTGAAGAAGCTGCAATTTATCGATGAGGATGGCGATGGCATCAATGACTCCTTCATGGAAAAGGTTGGGTTCTCGAACAGCAACTGCATTGAAATGTCATCCTATGGTGACCAGTCAGGGTACACAATGTTTTCTGATGGTGTGGTCGGCAATGACGTTGGCAGAGGGTCACGAGTACAACGGAGTGGTTCACGGAGGTGAATACAATATTTCTATACGGTTGAATTACCGGCCAGCCATGATCAAATAACCATTGAGAATAACTTTATAGTCATTGATCAGGCTGATAACCATTAAAAGGAAAAAATCATGAAAAGAGTTATTTCAATCTGTATCCTGTCCGGCTTAGTGTCAGGGGTCTCGCCATCCATCATGTCAGCTGAAACCTTGAGCGGTCAAGAGATTTTTAACAAGAATTGCAGTGTTTGCCATTCCGTTGCTCCACCGCCAAAATCTGCCCCGCCAATTATGCCGATAGCTAACCGCTACCATCTGAAATTCAAGACAAAAAAAGAAGGGGTGAATCACCTTGTTGCTTACCTGAAATCACCAAATAAGAACGATGCGGTTGATCCCCAGGCTGTTACAAGGTTCGGTCTGATGCCTGCTCTGAATCTATCAGACTCAGAATTGATAGCTGTAGCTGGATGGGTATGGAATCAGTACAACCCAAATGGGTGTATAGGCAGAGGGCGTGGAATGGGTCAGGGCATGGGCAGAGGTCGTGGAATGGGTCGGGGTATGGGCCAAGGACAGGGCACGGGTCAAGGGCAATGCCTGGATCAGTAATGCAGGATTATTAACAAGCTGATACGATGAAAAAATTATTGTTTATCACTATAACCGTGCTGTTCAGTACTGCAGTAAATGCAGCGACACCCACTGAACAGCACGCAAGCTTTGACCATAACAGGCTTAGTGCCTCAGCGCAGTGTATCAGATGCCATAAAAATGATCAGCCGGATGACAATGTGCACCGCCAGTCGCAGGCAAACTGCTCAACATGCCACACTACCAGGCAATGGAAACCAACAATCACAGAACCATGAAAAAATCATTCAGTTGGCGGGTATTTATAAGCTTCGGGCTTTTCATCGCCTTTATCATGCTGTTGGTTTCGGGAGTGATCTTGTATATCTCTCCTCCTGGAAGGGTTGCCAACTGGACAGACTGGCGAATGATCGGTTTGACAAAAAAAGGATGGCAGAACCAGCACATTATTTTTGGATTTGCCTTTATAATCCTCTCATTATGCCATCTTTTTCTTATCAACTGGAAGGCTTTTTTCTCTTATCTGAAGACAAAGACGACTACAGGCCTTAAAAGTCCTGGAGAGCTCCTTGCCATACTGATTCTGTCATTATTCTTCGGTTTTGGAACATACTATGATGTGCAACCATTTTCGGCAATCATCAGGTTCGGTAATGGCATTTCAAACTCCTGGGAACGTCGTGAAAAGCAAGCACCAGTGCCCCATGCCGAGCTGATGCCCCTTACGGAACTCGCTCAGCAGCCAGGTCTTGGCAATGATGCCGGGG
>Ga0118677_10015368_pt1 | contig 10642 bp, 5 predicted proteins | sample AliMusrvi5mmetaG_FD_86154 | JGI IMG/M metagenome (GOLD analysis project Ga0118677, IMG submission 86154)
GTGTAGATGGCGCTGACCCGCTCGCGCAGCAGCTGCGACAGCAGAGTGTAGTCGGAGCCCTTGTCTTTGCCGCCAAGGATGAGATGAATACCTCCGGAGAAGGAGGCGACGGCCTTGGCGGTGGCGTCCACGTTGGTGGCCTTGGAATCGTTGTAGAACTCGACGCCGTTGACTGTGGCCACGTACTCGAGGCGATGCTCGACAGCGCGAAAGCCCTCGATGGCCTTGCGAATCGTCTCGACAGTCGCGCCGGCCAGCCGGGCCGCCACTACGGCGGCGAGGACGTTTTCCACATTGTGGGTGCCCTTGAGGGGGATTCCACCGAGGGGCATGACCTGCTCGATGGGCGCGTCTTTCGACGGGCGGTAGACGACGAATCCTTCTTCAAGCCAGGCGCCCTGTTCGACCGAATGTTCGACGGAAAAGAGGTAGACCGGGGCGGCCGAGCGACTGGCGGCTTCGGCTGAACGGTCATTGTCAGCGTTGAGGACAAGGCTGTCGTGCTGATTCTGCACGGCAAAGATCCGTTCCTTGGCGCGCGCGTAGTTCTCGAAACTGCCGTGGCGGTCGAGGTGGTCGGGGGTGATGTTGAGGATGACGGCGATGGCGGGATGGAACTCGACGGTGCTTTCAAGCTGGAAGCTGGATACCTCGAGAACCGACCAGGTGTCGGGGGTGCTTTCGCCGATGAGGCCCACGACGGGGACTCCGATATTGCCGCCGACCAGAGTGGGGAAACCGGCATCCTTGAGAATTTCGCCGAGCAGCGCGGTTGTTGTGGTCTTGCCGTTGGAGCCGGTGATGGCCAGCATCTTTCCCTGGAGAAAGCGGGCGGCGAGTTCGAGTTCGCCGATGACCGGCAGGCCGAAGCCGCGCGCCTGTACCAATTCAGGCGTATCCATGGGCACACCGGGGCTGACAACGATCAGGTCCTGACGGCGGAAAGTGAGCAGGCCGTGGCCGCCAGCCTCGACCATGATGCCTTCGTCAAGCAGAGCGGGTATGTCCTTGGCCAGCGCTTGAGCGCTGCGCACGTCGGAGACCGTCACCTGCGCTCCCTGGTGGCGGAGAAACAGGGCCGCCGCCAGGCCAGATTTTCCCAGTCCTACAACCAAGACTTTTTTGCCTTTGAGTTCCATCATTTGGTTTTTCCTCAGGCTTCCGCGGTCTCTCTATTGTGCACCGCATGGGGCGCGCGCGGGCCTTGTCTAACGCAGTTTGAGAGTGGTGAGTGCAAACAATGCAAACACCAAGGCACCGATCCAGAAACGGACAATGACCTTCGACTCGCTCCACCCCAGCTGCTCGAAGTGGTGATGCAGGGGGGCCATCTTGAAGATACGCTTTCCATTACGCAGCTTGTAGCTGCCCACCTGGAGGATGACGGAGACGGCTTCGAGGATGAAAACACCGCCGATGAACGGCAGCAGAAGTTCCTGACGAATGAGCACGGCAACGGTTCCGATGGCCCCGCCGAGCGCCAGCGAGCCTACGTCGCCCATGAAAATCTCGGCTGGATGGGCGTTGTACCAGAGAAAACCGATAGAAGCGCCGACCATGGAACCGCAAAAGACGGTGAGCTCGCCCACCATGGGCATGCGCTGGAGTTCAAGATAGTCAGCAAAGACTACGTGGCCGCTGACATAGGTAAGGACCGCCAGCGCGGCGGCGGCGATGATGGTGCAGCCTATGGCCAGGCCGTCGAGTCCATCGGTCAGATTGACGGCGTTGGATGAGCCCATCAGCACAAATACGACAAAAGCGATGAACGGCAGAAATGCGAGGAACCCAAGGTGAGGAACTGTGCTGGGCCACCAGTGCCACAGCAGGTCAGGGTGCCAGCTTTTGACGAATGGCACGGACAGCCGCGTGGAGAACATTTTGAACTGTTCGAGTACAACGAGAAATATTGCGACGAGCGCCCCGGCCAGCCCCTGCCACATCAGTTTGGCGCGCGCTGTAAGGCCGAGGCTGCGCCGCTGAACGACTTTGATGTAGTCGTCTGCAAAACCGATGGCTCCAAACGCCAAGGTGGAAAAAACCGTAATCCAGACAAACGGATTGGCCGGATCGGACCACAAGACCGTGGGAAGCAGAATGGCAATGCAGATCAAGACGCCGCCCATGGTGGGGGTGCCTGTCTTTTTCAGGTGCGACTGCGGGCCGTCTTCGCGTACGAACTGGCCGATCTGGAACTCGCGCAGCTTTTGGATCACGTAGGGGCCAATGAGCAGAGCAATGAGCAGCGCGGTGCCCGAGGCGAAGGCGGTGCGAAACGTGAGGTAGCGGAAAATCCGGAACGGGTGAAAAAACGGAAACAGCTTTTCGTACAGCAGCCAGTAAAGCAAGGGGCCTCCAAAGCCGGAGTGAGGCGGGTTTTAGCTTGATTTTACAGGGCCGGAGCCTGGGAGGCTGTGGAAGCACGGCCGAGACTGAAACGTGGGGCGGCGCCGGCTGCTGCCAGCGCCGCCGATTCGCTTTACCTGGAGCTTACCCTGAGCAGGAGAACTCCGTGGGAAGGCACCGTGGCTGTGAACGCGCCACCTTTAAAATTCACGTCCTTATGCGCCCACAAATCGCGCGCCAACTTTACCGCGCCAGGTAGTTTCAGATTGCGAGCGGTGATGGTAGCCCGACCCGCTGCCGAGCCGAGATTGACGACACCCACTGCCACGCTTCCGTCCGCGAGCGGCTTGACCCATGTCTCAAAATCGCCATTTTTTACCGGTGAAGCCTGCTTGCCGAGCGGGTCCTGATCGATGGCGATCACTTCCCTGTTCAGGAGGATCGACTTGGTTGTGTCCGACATGGTGCGAATGTCGTTGCCGGCCAGCAACGGCGCGGCTACAAGCGCCCAGAGACTCATATGAGTGCGATATTCGTCGTCGCTCATGTGGCCGTTGCCAATCTCAAGCATGTCCGGATCATTCCAATGCCCGGGGCCGGCATAGGGCGCGGTGGGCACCTGCTTCTCGACATTGCCGATCATGCTTGCCCACTCGTCGCTGATGTCGCCAGTGGTGCGCCAAAGGTTGCCGCCGACTTCAGAGCCCCACTTTTCTACGCCGCCCATTCCGTACTCGCACAAACTGAACACAATGGGCCTGCCGGTAGCCTGAAGGGCATCTCCCATTTTCTGATAGATGGGGTGGAGCACGTCGTTCGTGTAGATATTTCCCGCGCTGCACCAGTCGTACTTGAGATAGTCGATACCCCAGGCGGCAAACATATTTGCATCCTGCGCTTCATGCCCATAACTCGCTTGATAACTCCCGCAGGTTCTCGGCCCAGGAGAAGAGTAGATTCCCAGCTTTAGGCCTTTGGAGTGGACATAGTCCGCAAGCGCCTTCATGTCTGGGAACTTGTGGTTTGCCGGAAGATTTCCCTGAGCGTCGCGCACACCTTCCCACGTGTCATCGATGTTGACATAGATATAGCCCGCGTCGCGCATTCCGCTGGAGATCATGGCGTCTGCCATGGTGCGAACAGTCTGGTCATCGACCTTGTTCTGAAACAGATTCCAACTGTTCCAGCCCATCGGCGGCGTCTTGGCGAGTCCGTTGTACGGAACCTTATGGAGGGCGGGCGGCTCAATGTACTCGAGCTTTGGAATCTCATCAGCGGCTGTGATCGGCTTTGCCACAAACGCACTGCCCCATTGTGTTCCGCGCAATTCGCCATTGGCAAAGTCGCCTACCACGAAGGGCTTCTTGTCTTCCCATCCGGAGATCTCGAAGTGGTTTCCTGTGAGAGTTCCTTTAACGTCCGTAGCGAATCCCATCGCTACTATTTTTCCTTTCAGCTCACTGCCCGTTTGAGTTACCTGAAGAATCCATGTTTGAAACTCACCGCTATCCAGTTTGATGTTATTGACAGCTGCCCAACGTCCTGTTAAATCTTGCCCGGAAACCGGCTGAGCCAGGATAAGGCCGCACAACAATAAGAACACCGCACTCAACTTCATTCGCATTCTCTCTCTCCACTCCTCGAACGGACTTTTCCCGTTCATTTTGATGGTTGAATTCAGATAGCCGACTATCTTGCTCGGTCGCGGCAGCAGTATTGTTGCATCAATGATTTACAACGGGATCACGCACCATAACATCACGGTGTGAGATTGTTGGATGTGCGCTCTCGTCGTCAGCTTCGGCTATCGCCTGCAAGGAGTATGAGCCTACAGCTTTTGGCGTCTTGAGCGTTACGGTGTATGACTGAGCGCCAAGCGGCGCGAGCATGAACGGCCTCTCCTCCGCAGCTAATTGCTTGCCCGCAGCGTCTGTAAACACAAGCCGCAGCTTGCCAGAGCGAGGCCGGTCCTGATCGTTGACCATGGCAATAGTGTAGTCTTGCATCGCACCTGCATTCAGAGCCGCTTGCCAGAAGTTCAAGTACACACCGAGCGGATTGAAAGCCTGCTCCATCGCCTTCTCGAAATGCGGCTCGAGCTGCAGGTTCTTCAGATCGATAAAGTGATCCGAGGTAAATGCCTTGGGATCGCTGGCACTCAAATAGACAAAGTGCAGCACGCCCGCATAGCGCCGGTAGGCCCGCCAGAACTCCGTCTCGCCGCCCAGCAGATAAGCCTGCAACGCAAAACGATTTTCGGTCGTGTTCCGGTCGCCTAGGAGGCGCGAATACAGCTTATCAGTCAGCAGGGTTGGCGTGCCGTCGCGGTTCAGCCATAGCCAGCCATACTCGTTCAGAATCGTCGCATGCCCGTTCTTGCTTGTAGATCCGCTCGGTAATGGCCCCAGCATCGACTCTAGATCGGCGACCTGAAATGGATGATGCCCGCCCTGCGCATCTTCCATCGCCAATCCATAAAACAGATACTGATGATCTTCGACCGGATCGTCTGCGCCCGCAGGCGAGTTATAGCTGTTCTCCCACGGGCGATTTGATAAGTCCAGCGATCGCACTGCGGGAATAATGGTATTGGTGAACTCCGGCAGCCAGCTCTCATTGGTTGCATCCCAGATGGCTACGCTGGGATGATTCCAGTTATCGCGCATCCACTCGCTGTACTCGCCGATCATTTCCTTTGTGTCGTAGACAGCGCGGAAGCCGCCAGCCCAGCTTGGATGTCCAGTCCATACCATGTATTCGTACTGAATCAACAGGCCATTTTCATCAGCGATTTCCAACCAGCGATCGGGGACCGGGCCGATGCAGAAGCGAAATGCGTTCCAGTGCATCTGCTTGGGAATATCGACCAGCAGGCGATGAAGCCAGGCCTCATCCCATGGCAGCGTTCCGCTGTCGGGATCCTCGAAGAAGCGATGCAAAGTGATATTCGATCCGCGCAGGAAATAGGGCCGCCCATTCAGATAAGCGCGCTGTGTCGCCGTGTCAAAGCGGAACTCGCGCATCCCGAAGCGCGTGGTGGCATCGTCACCGGCGGTTCCGGTAACCACCTGATAGAGAAACGGATCTTCAGGAGTCCACAGGTGCGCTTTGGGAATCACAACCGTTTGCGTTACGGTCCTGTCGCCGCCCGCGGGCACGTCCACCTGCTCTTCAACTCTTTCAGAAGCTGGCGCATTGGACTTCCGCTCGAAGGCCTGCTGCGCAACTGTTGTTGTTGCAATGTGGTCCGAGTAGTTATGAAGCACGGTCTGCACAAGGATGCTGGATGCGGCTAACTGCGGCGCCACCTGTACAGTAGAGATGACCGGATTATTCATCGCCATCAGGCTCACATCGTCATAGATCCCCGGAGTCCAGCGGTTTTTTTCAAAATCTGTTCCATGCCATACATTAGCGGGCAGCACGCCCGGATGCGCTCCGATCCGTATGACCAGTTCATTTTTCGCGCTCCAGCGGATGAAGCGGGTCACGTCAAAATAGGCAGCGGTAAAACACGGATCGTGTTCGCCGATGCGAATGCCGTTTAAATAGACCACGGTTCCGAATTGCGCCTTGTTCACTTTGAGCAGGGCTACCGCAGACTGAGCGGGAGCGTCGAATATTTTGCGATACCAAAAGTAGTTTCGCTGCTGATGCGAAATGCCGCGCGCGTCGCCGAGCTTGTCGTAATCCGCCTGACTGTACCTGCCCTGCCGGACCAGATTCGAGAGAAGTTGCCGTGTCTGGTACTGATCCACATCGGCGAACGCGGGTGCGGCTGAATGCGTGAGCCCCGGCACAGGCACGGTGTGACGATAGGCCGCCGGCAAGGCATCGGCAGCCACACTGTCCTCCACATCCCACGTGCCGTCGAGCGACAGTGTTACTCGATGTGCGGCTTGGCCACTCGCCGTAAGCGAGCAGAACGCCATGCAGCAACACATCCACCAAAATATTGCCCGTTGTGATTTCATCGCCATACTCCTCGTCGAATAGGTTGCCCGCGGACTATTCCCTTTTGCCTGGGTGTCTATCCCTCACTTCGTACAAATGCCTTGATGGTCGCCAATGGCTTGTCCACTTTGCTTGTTGGCGAAATTCTGTACCTGCCCACGCACGCAGGCACAATGAACGTCTCAGCATAATGGACCACAAAGGGCTCGAATGCACCCTCCGGGCTCTCGACTACGGCCTCATCGCCCTCGACCAGATTGAGTACGTTCAGCGCGCCCCCGGTATCGTGCTCCACGGGGGCGGTGAACCAGTGACGGCGCGTCTCAAGAAACTCAAGCTCGTGCAGCCCGGTTGCCTCTTCGCGCCAACCTTCGCCGCGCGCTATCTCGCGCACTGGACTTACCAGGTTACTGGCGACCCATTCGCGGTCGCGGTTCCACTGGATGTTAGCAAGCCCGTGTTTGAGATGAATGGGCCGCGGCAAACCGTTCATGCCGAGGCGCGCCCAGTCCCATAACTTGAAGGTGAAGATATAGGGCGTGGCGCTTATCTCAAGCACCATGCTGTTCTTCCCCGAGCAGTGAATGGTTCCCGCCGGAATGGAGAAATGGTCGTGTTTTTTTGCCGGCCACGCGTTTACATACTGCTCGGCAGGGAACGGCGGCCCATCCGCCTGTGCCGCTTCAAGATCACCGGCCATCTTCGCGGCATCAGTTCCGGGCCTCAATCCCAGATACACTACCGCGTCCGGTTCCGCATCCAGCAGATAGTAACTCTCATCCTGTGTGTACGGCATCCCAAAGTGCTCCGCGATGTAACTCTTTAGGGGATGAACCTGAAGCGATAAGTTACCACCACCTACAGTATCGAGAAAGTCAAAGCGGATGGGAAATTCGGCGCCGAACCGACGAACAATTTCAGTTCCGAGTAACTCCTGAGGATGTTCGTGCACTAATGCGAGCGCCGGCACCTCTATCGCTTGATCGCCAAAGGTGAAGCGCACACTGTTCTCTTCCGGCACGCAATCGAAACACCACGCGAAGTTAGGCGGCCCCTGGGGCAGGTCAAAGTGCCGGCGCATCCACTCTCCGCCCCACGGGCCGGGATCGAAGAAAGGCACCACACGAAAGGGACGCCGCACCGCCTTGGCCAAGGATTCCCGATAGAGGCTGCCTGGGATCATCCCTGGGCGCTGGTCCAGATTTGTGTCGATATAGAAATCGATCGATTTATGCAGGCGATGCTTTTCAGCGTCCGCGGCACGCCAGTCCACAAAGAAGGCCCGCTTATATAGCTCCGCCGCAGACGCCGACTCGTTGCCTGCACCGATGTTTCCGGTGCGATGTGCGCGCTGGCGCTGCTGAATTTCCCATCTGGTCACATCGCAGTAGACAAGCAAGTCCCACCGTTGTGCAACATACGCCGCACCGGTTCCATAGACCAGGACAACGCCGCAGGAGTTCGCTATCTCCGCACGTAATTTCTTGACCCTGTCGTTATCAAAGAACGAATTCAAGTCCACAGGGGTCGCCCAGCCAAATACCGGATCGTCGCCGAGAAGCGGTGCCAGGAGCTCCGTCAACTCCATTGGGGATTTGAGGGCGAGTTCGGCAAAGACCGGCGTCACTCCAGCGGATGCCGCAGTCTCCAGCCCGACTCGAACTTCCTCTGTGTCGACTCCCGGATAGCACTCTGCCACAACCACCGCGGGCCTGCCTCGGTCTAGGCGGTCTTTCAACTCCTGTGCGATAGCGGCCCAGCCTGAACGGCACGCGGCGCTGTCTTTGGAAACGCGAATGGCGGGTTGCTTGTCGTAATTCGAGGGCCGCCTTGGCGAGGTCCGTTCCGCCGACGGATCAACCTCCAAGCCGTTTGGCATCGGGTTCGGTGATAGTATGGCCCCTTCTTTCTCGTTTGTCTTCATCGCAACAAATGATAGCTGACGTGAAGGGCACCGGCAAAAGGAGCTGCAAGAATCGCTTCGAATCAAGAGCCAAATGGCCGATGAGAGAGGCGATTGACAGTGCATAGCGCGGGGCATTCAAATGATCCACGCTGCCCACAATCATCGAAGCCAGCCACTTTCGCGCGCAGGAGATTCCCACAACTTGTCTTCTCAATCAGCTCCTCGCACCGGCTCAATGTACCGCATCGCTCTGACCGGCGCCATTTCCGGGCTGCTTTTCGGGTTCGATACGGCTGTGATTAACGGGGCTCTGCTCTCGCTACGCAGCCACTTTGCCCTAACGGAATTTCAGGTCGAAGTTGCCGCCAGCAGCCTTTTGTATGGTTGCCTGTTCGGCGCGATGGGGGCCGGCACACTGAGCGACCGCTATGGACGCCGCTCCATCCTGCGGCTGAGCGGCCTGCTGTTTCTTATGTCCGCGATTTTTGCCGCTGTGCCTCACACAATTGCGGAGTTTTTGGTTGCGCGATTCGTAGGCGGGTTGGGCATCGGCCTCGCTTCAACCATTGCGCCTCTTTATCTCGCTGAGGTTTCGCCGCGTGAAAAGCGCGGCAGCATTGTGACACTCAATCAGACGGCTATCGTTTCCGGCATTCTGGTCGCCTACTGCACAAACTGGGCGCTGTCGTTTACAGGCGAAGTTGCCTGGCGCTGGATGTTCGGCTCTGCCGCTCTGCCGGCGGTGGCCTTCATCGTGTGCCTGCGCTTCGTTCCCGAGAGTCCGCGCTGGCTTCTCCAGCAACACCGCGGCCCTGAGGCCGATGCCGCACTGTATACGATCGGCGGCGATGCACACCGCGCAGAGACGCTGGCTGAGATCAGCGAGGCCATCGCACAGGAAGTGCCTGCTCCGGGATGGTTGCGGCGCATGAGACGGCCGCTGGTGCTGGCGATTGTTGTGGCCGCGCTGCAGCAGATGACCGGCATCAACACCGTGCTTTATTACGGCTCGATGCTGTTTGTCGCGCACGGCAACAGCGGCACCGATGAGCGCGCCTTCGCCGCAAATGTTCTTATCGGTGTGACAAATCTGGTGTTCACGCTGGTAGCGCTCGCAGTTATGGATCGCATCGACCGGCGCTTTCTGCTGGGTGGTTCCGCCGCGGTTATGCTCGTAGCCCTGCTGCTGCTGGTGTTTGAATTTCAGCGCGCGCAGGCCAGCTTCATCCTGATCGTACTGAGCACCATGCTCTACGTGGCGGCCTTCGCCACCGGCCTGGGCCCCGGCGCCTGGGTTTACATCGCGGAGATTTTTCCGACCAACATTCGCGGTCGCGCCATGTCGATTGGGACGACGGTGCTGTGGGGCAGTTGCATCCTGGTGTCGAATTCGTTTCTTACGTTGCTTCGCGCACTGAGCGCTGCAGGCGCGTTTGCGGTGTACGCGGGGATATGCGCGGTGGCCGTGGTGTTTTTCTTCAGGCTGCCGGAGACGCGCGGGCGGTCGCTCGAAGAGATTGAGCGCTCGTGGGAGGTTTGATCGCTACTCCGATGAAGCAGGCTCAGCCTGCGCCTAATTTGTAGAGCGTTTGCCTGGAAGTACGCAGGTAAAGCTTGCGGCATTGTTCGTATCACCGTGTCCGTCATAGTGGACGGTTTGGGGATACGGGCATGCGGGCCGCGTCATCGCGGTCACGCTTTTGTTTATGCGCCTGGCGATCAGCTTACCCGGCGCAATTCCCTTTTCTACCCAGAGTTCGATTGAGTCCATGGCATCGATTTCGTTCAGGCCTGGGCCGCCGGCGCAATGCGCCATGCCGGGAATCATGAAGAGCCGGTAGAAGGCCTGCGTCTCTTCAGACTTGCCGTGATGATGGCTGGCTGCGTCCTTCAACTGCGCGGTCTCAACGTTGCGGTAGTAGTTGATCGATTCCAGCGAGGGAACCACCACGTCGGCCCAACCGTGATACACGATCAGCTTGCGGCCATGCGCCTTGAATGTGTGCAGGTCAGGATCGGTGGCGTTCAGCGCAGAGGCCAGCTTCGCGTCCACGGCGGTTACATCGTGATTGAAGTCGAAGGTCTTCCAGTTCCAATCTGCGCCGAATGTCCACTTGAACAGGGAGTTGTAGCGCGGCGGCGCTCCCTGCGGCGTCATGGAGTTCCAATCGAATTCGCTGCCGCGCGTGAGTCCCGGATAGATGGCCTCATGCGTAATGGGATTCCCCGGGCCGCCGTAGAGCTTGCGCGCCGTCGTTACTTGTTCTGCCGTCAGGCAATCGGGAGCGTCGGCGGATTTGCAGAGTAATACTTGCGGATCCCAACGGCATTCTGAAGGATTCGAAAGAAACTTGTCCGATGCGACAGCCTTTTGCGCGACGCATGCTTTCAGCACCGCATCCGAGAGAAGAGGCAGCTTTGCCGACGGAATATAAC
>Ga0118677_10015369_pt1 | contig 10642 bp, 10 predicted proteins | sample AliMusrvi5mmetaG_FD_86154 | JGI IMG/M metagenome (GOLD analysis project Ga0118677, IMG submission 86154)
ACCAGTTCGATGAGCAACCAGGATTGCACGGAGAGCGCCGGCGGCGTCGGCAAGTGCTGGGCAAACACGAGCGCCGGCAGCAGCACGGCGATGAACAAAAAGACGGTCTTGCGCATGGGAGCCAGCTTGCGGGGGAAACCGCGATTATAACAAGCCCCCGGCTTGCGCCCGCTGCGTAGGCCTGAATGATTTCACAGGGCCGGCGCTCAAGTTTCGCGGCAAAAGCCAGAAGGCCGCAAGGATTTCGCAAACGACGGCATTGTCTTGCCTTCCTTTGCGCTTCCCTCGCCTCTTTGCGCCTTTGCCGCGGACCTTACTCGCCGCGCGACTTTAGCTGCGGCCGCGACCGCGCACTCCGCCGTTTGGCATGCGCTCGAAGCTGCTCTTGACGAAGAGGCGCGCTTTTTCCTTCTGCTCCGCGTTCAAGGCGTCATAGACCGCGAGCCAGCGTTCGCGGTTGGCGAGATGCTGTTGCTGCACTTGCGCCCTGAAGTCGTCCATGCGTTTGGCCAAGGCGTGCAAATCGGCGCCCGGCTGGCTGAGCATGACCAGCGTCTCGTCGTGTTCCTTGCGCATCCGCTCGCGCATGCCGCCGATGGCCTCCCTGCCGGCCTTGGCGGCGTCCTGCCACAGCGCTTCCTGCCTGGCGTCGAGCTTGAGATCATCGTGCAGGCGCGCCATGCCTTTCATGCCGTGCATCGTCCGCAGCTGTTCGCTGCCGGCGCCGGCGGGCCCGGGCAGATCGCCCGGCGGCGGCGCGGCAAAGGCGCTGGCGGCGAAAGCGACTGCCGACAGGGCAATGAAGTGGCGTGGAGAAAATGTCGTTTTCATATTGAGCATTCCTTTTCAAATTGAAGAAGAGGCCGGAGGCGGCTTGCCGCCCCTTTCCAGCGCTGCCATTTTCGGCCGCGCCGCGTTGCAAACGATTTCGCCAGCCGGGAAGATGGTTGCAAATTGTTTCATCGTCAGCAAGCGCTTCGCCGGCGGCATAGAATGACCGCTATCTTGGCTACGGCGACGCGCATGCGCTACCAGACCCGTTCATGAAAAAGATACTGCTCGTCGACGACGACCCGGAACTGCGCCAGTTGCTCTCGACCTATCTCGGCCGCCACGGCTTCGACACGCTGCTCCTGCCCGACACGCGCCAGATCGACGCCTATCTTGAGCGCTACCAGCCGCACCTCCTAATCCTCGATCTGATGCTGCCCGGCGAAGATGGGCTGGCCGCGTGCCGGCGCCTGCGCGCGCGCGGCGAGATGCGGCCGATCATCATGCTGACCGCCCGCGGCGAACCGGTGGACCGCGTCGTCGGGCTCGAAATGGGCGCCGACGATTACCTCGGCAAACCTTTCGACCCGCGCGAACTCGTCGCGCGCATCGAAGCCGTCCTGCGCCGCGGGGCGCCGCAGCCGGCGGCGCCGGATCCGAAAGGCGGCGTGTACCGCTTCGGCGACTGGTCCTTCGATCGCGGCGCACGCCAGCTTGCCCGCGCCGGCGAAGCGCTGCCGCTGACGAGCGGCGAATTCGCCCTGCTCAACGCCCTGGTCGCCAACGCCAACCTGCCGATGAAGCGCGAGCGCCTGCTCGAACTGACGCGCGGAGAAGACAGCGAATCCTTCGATCGCGCCATCGACGTGCAGATCCATCGCCTGCGCCGGCTGATCGAAGCCGACCCGGCGCACCCGCGCTACCTGCAGACGGTGTGGGGTATCGGTTATGTGTTCGTACCCGACGGCGAATGCGCAGAGGGGAGAAGTCAATGAATCCTGAAAAAGCGCCTGGCCGCGGCGAAGATCGCGGAAAAGCCGGTATCGCGTCCGCCGGTCAGCGGATGAGCGCTGCGGCAATTCCCGTTGGCCAAAGGACTGTCGCCGTGAGCTCTGCACTTCCTTCGCTCGCCGCGGTGTCGCCGCGGCTTGCAGCGAAGTCTCGAAGATGAAGCTGCTGCCGGCGTCGCTCGCTGCGCGCACGGTCCTGCTTGTCGTCGCCGTCGTCGCAGTTGCCGAGATCACGACTTTTACGCTGATTTTCCAGAACCAGCGCATGGTGCACCGGCACCAGACCAGCACGTTCATCGCCAGCCAGATCCGTTTGCTGCAAACCGTGCTGCCCGGCCTCGACGCCGGCGCGCGCCGCCGGCTGGCCGCCGCCGATGCCGGCGACGGGCTGCAGTTGTTGCCCGACAGCGCGGCCGTTCCGCAGCGCATCGCGCAATTCGGTTTTGCCCGCCGTCTTGGCGACGATCTCGAAAACGCTCTCGGCGAGGCGGTCAGCCTGCGCCACGCCGAACCCGGACAGCGCAGCGGTCTGTGGATCGGCTTCACGGCCGGCGGCGAGCGCTGGTGGCTGCTGCTGCCGCCGCCGCGCTTCGCGCCGCAGGCCCTGCCCGCCGATCTGTGGTTCGGGCTGGCCGCGGCGCTGGCCGTGCTGGTGATCATCGCCGGCGTCTTCGTGCGCAGTATCGTCGGACCGCTCTCGCGCCTCGGCGAAGCGGTCGCCGCCGCCGGCGACGGCAGTGCGCTGCGCGTGCAGCCGGAGGGTCCGAGAGAAGTGCGCCGGCTGGCCGAGCGCCACAACACCATGCTCGCGCAGCTGGCGGCGGCCGCCGCCGAGCGCCGCGAAATGCTCGCCGGGCTGACCCACGATCTGCGCGCGCCGCTCGCCCGGCTGCGCGTGCGCCTCGCCTTGCTGGAAAGCGACAGCGAACGTCATGGCCTGACGCGCGATGCCGAAGACATGGAGCGCATCGTCGGCCAGTGCCTGGCTTTTCTGCGCAGCGACGAGAGCGCGACGCGGCCGGCGGCGCCTATCCTGCTCGCCGACGCGGTGAGCAACGAAGTGGCGCGCCACCGCGAGCTCGGGCGGCCGCTGGCGATGACGGTCAGCGCGGATGCGGCGGCGTGCGCGGTGGCGATCAGCGCCGGCGACTTGCAGCGCCTGCTCGATAATCTGATCGACAACGCGCTGCAGCACGGCGCCCCGCCGGTCGAAGTCACGCTCGCCGTCGAGCGGGCGGGGACGCTGTGCCTGCGCGTTCGCGACCACGGCCCGGGAATCCCTGCCGAGCAGCGCGCCTACGCGCTCGCAGCTTTTTCGCAAATCGAGCCGGCGCGCGCCAGCGGCGGCCGTTGCGGCCTCGGCCTGGCGATCGTGCGGCGCATCGTCACCGCCTGCGGCGGCGAATTGATGCTCGCCGACGCCAGCGGCGGCGGCCTTGAAGTCATCATCGACTTCCCGGTGCGCTCCGCATAAACGCCGCCTCAGCGCCGGGCCGCCGCTGCGCGTTTCTGCGCAAAAGCGACAGCAAGTCCCGTTTCGGTCGGCTTTTTCCTTGACCGGATGCCGGCTTTCAACTAACGTTCGTGCTTTTTTAGCCTGTTAAAACTGGAGGGGATTGTACCGATGAAAACGACGCTCACATTCGTGGCTGCCGCGCTGGCCGCGCTGGCCCTCAACGCCGGCGCTGCCGAGACCATCAAACTCGGCGTTGCCGGTCCGCATACCGGTGATCTTGCCGCCTACGGCCTGCCCACCAAGGACGCCGCCGAGATGGTCGCCGCCGAAATCAACGCCAAGGGCGGCATCAACGGCAAGCAGATCGAACTTCTGTTCGTAGACGACCAGTGCAAGCCCGAAATCGCCACCAACGTCGCCACCAAGCTCGTCTCCGAAGGCGTCAATATCGTCATCGGCCACGTCTGCTCGGGCGCCACCAAGGCCGCCATGGGTATTTACAAAGGCGCCAAGGTCATCGCCATCAGCCCGTCGGCGACCAATCCGCCGCTCACCAAGAGCGGCGACTACCCGAACTTCTATCGCACGATCGCCTCCGACGACGACCAGGGCAAGCTCGCCGCGGTCTTCGCCACCGACAAGCTGAAGGCCAAGAAGATCGCCATCATTCACGACAAGGGCGATTACGGCAAAGGCTTCGCCGATTTTTCGAAGGCCGCGATCGAGCAGGGCGGCAAGGCCAAGGTCGTCATGTACGAAGGCATACAGCCGGGCGCCATGGACTATTCGGCGGTCGTCCAGAAGCTGCGCGCCGAAGGCGCCGATCTTCTGATCTTCGGCGGTTATCATCCGGAAGCGTCGAAGCTCCTGGCCTTGATGGGCAAGAAGAAGATCAAGCTGCCCTTCATCGGCCCCGACGGGATCAAGGGCGACGGCTTCCTCAAGATCGCCGGCAAGGATGCCGAAGGCATCTATGCGACCGGACCGATGGATGTTTCCAAGTACGCGCTGAACACCAAGGTCCATGCCGATTACAAGGCCAAGTACGGCAAGGAGCCTGGAACCTTCTTCGATCAGGGTTACGCGGCTGCGCTCGCAGCGGTCAATGCGATCAAGGTCGCCGGCGGCACCGATTACGACGCCCTGACCAAGGCGCTCAAGACGAGCACGGTGGAAACCACGGTCGGCAAGATCAAGTTCGACGCCAGGGGCGATGCCGAGGGCGTCGGCTTCTCGGTCTATCAGGTCAAGAACGGCGCTTTCGCTGAAGTGAAGTAAAGGCAGTTTGCATGTGCAGCAGCGGGAGACGGTCGCTTGTCGCTGAGCGAAGGTCTCCCGCTACGCTCAGGCCGGGCAGCGTCGCCAGGCCCCTCGATTTCGCGCTCGCGCCTGCCGCGGCAGGAACGCTCCGGCGCCATTCCGTTTTACAACGCTATCGGTCTCTCAATGGATTTTGAGTATTTGTTCGAACTGCTCTGCGGCGGCGTCGTCAAGGGCAGTATCTACGCCCTGATTGCGCTCGGCTATACCATGGTCTACGGGATCATCCAGCTGATCAATTTCGCCCACGGCGAGATTTACATGATCGGCGCTTTCGCCGCTTTCATCGTCGCCGGCATCCTGACGCTGAGCGGCCAGAGCGGACTCACCGTGCTGGTGCTGGCGGCGGCGGTGGCGGTGGTTTACGCCGCGGCCTACGGCTACACCCTGGAGAAGATCGCCTACCGGCCGCTGCGCAAGGCGCCGCGCCTGTCGCCGCTGATCAGCGCGATCGGCGCATCGATCTTCCTGATGAACTACGTGCAACTGGCGCAGACGCCGGACTTCCTGCCGTTTCCCGAGCTTGTCTCAGACTTCGAATTCATGGCGCCGATCGAGCGCTATGTGAGCTCGGTCGATCTCCTGATCCTGATCGTCACCACGCTGACCATGGTCGCGCTCACCGTGCTCATCAAATACACGCGCATCGGCAAGGCCATGCGCGCCACGCAGCAGGATGCGGTGATGGCGCGCCTGGTCGGCATCAACGTCGACCGCGTCATCTCGGCGACCTTCATCATCGGCTCGATGCTGGCCGCCATCGCCGGCGTGCTGATCGCTTCGCGCACCGGTCAAATCAACAGTGCGATCGGCTTCATGGCCGGCATCAAGGCGTTCACCGCCGCGGTGCTCGGCGGCATCGGCAACATTCCGGGCGCGGTGCTCGGCGGACTCGTTCTGGGCATCGCCGAGACCCTCGGCGCCGGCTATATCTCGAGCGCCTACGAGGACGTTTTCGCCTTCGCCCTGCTCGTCCTCATCCTCATCCTGCGCCCCGCCGGCCTGCTCGGCAAGGCGGTCAAACAGAAGGTCTAGGGGCAAGGATATGATTCGACTCAAACGTTCTCTGACCATCGGCCTGTGGTTCATGTTTCTCGCGCTGCCGCTGATGGTGGTCAGGGTGAACACCCTCAACCACGAGATCGAGTGGCGCTGGTCGAACATGATCTGGGTCGGCGTCTGCGCTTTTGCCGTCGCCTGGATGAGGCAGTTCGCGCTGGCGCGCCGCAGCGCGCGGCCGGCGCCGGCAGTCAATCCGGCGCAGCGGCGCTCGCTCATGCAGCGCCTGGCCGACGATGCGCCGCTCAGCCGCCGCCTGCTGATCGCCATTTCCGTTCTGGCCATCGTCTTTCCCTGGGCAGTGTCGACCGGGCAGAATTTCTACCATGTCAACGTCATGGTCAGCGCGCTGATCTTCGTCGTCCTCGGCCTCGGCCTCAATATCACCGTCGGTCTTGCCGGCCTTCTCGATCTCGGCTACATCGCCTTCTTTGCCGTCGGCGCCTATACCTACGCGCTGCTCAGCAAGAATTTCGACCTCGGTTTCTGGACCTGCCTGCCGCTCGGCGGCGTCATCGGCATGCTGTTCGGCGTCGTCCTCGGTTTTCCCATCCTGCGCCTGCGCGGCGATTACCTGGCCATCGTCACCCTGGGTTTCGGATCGATCACCAAGATCGTCCTCGAGAACTGGGACACCCTCTTCGGCGGCGCCGCCGGCATTGCCGGAATCCCGCGCCCCGAACTCTTCGGCCTGGTTCTCGACGGTCGCGAGAAAGCGGTATACAGCTACTACATCGTGCTCGCGCTCGTTGCGCTCACCGTTTTCGTCACCAGCCGGCTCAAGAATTCGCGCATCGGCCGCGCCTGGATGGCACTGCGCGAAGATGAAATCGCCAGCGTGGCGATGGGCGTGGACATGGCGCGCACCAAGCTTTCGGCCTACGCGCTTGGCGCTTTCTGGGCCGGGCTCGTCGGCGTCGTTTTCGCCGCGCACAACAACTTCATCAACCCCGACAGCTTCACCTTCATGGATTCGGCGATGATCCTGGCGATGGTCGTGCTCGGCGGCATGGGTTCGATCGTCGGGGTGATCATCGCGGCGCTCACGCTCAAGCTGCTGCCCGAATACCTGCGCGCTTTTGCCGACTACCGCATGCTGATCTTCGGCGCGCTGATGGTATTGATGATGATCTTCCGGCCGCAGGGCCTGATCAGCGATATGCGGCGCAAGTACGAGTATGGCCGCCGGCGCCGCGATGGCGATGGAGAAGAGCGATGACGGCCGCCGCCAAACTGCTTGAAGTGAGCGGACTGACCATGGATTTTGGCGGTCTGCGCGCGGTCGACGACGCCAGCCTGACCATCTGCGCCGGCGAGATCGTCGCGCTGATCGGCCCGAACGGCGCCGGCAAGACGACCTTTTTCAACTGCGTCACCGGCATCTACGCACCGACCGCCGGCGACATCGTGATGCACCCGCCGGGCGCCGCGCCCAGCCGCATCAACGGCATGAAGCCGAACCGCATCACCGCCCTCGGCATGGCGCGCACTTTCCAGAATATCAGGCTGTTCCCGGCCATGACGGTCCTCGAAAACGTCATGATCGGGCGCCACTGCCGCACCCGCACCAGCATCGTCGACGCCATCGTGTCGAGCCGCCGGGCGCTGCGCGAGGAACGCGAAACGGTGGACAAGAGTTACCGCCTGCTGCAAAGGGTCGGCCTTGCCGATGTCGCCGACGAATTTTCGCGCAACCTGCCCTACGGCGCGCAGCGCCGCCTGGAGATCGCCCGCGCGCTGGCCACCGATCCCTTTCTGCTGCTCCTCGACGAACCGGCGGCCGGAATGAATCCGCAGGAAACGCGCGAACTCGATGAACTGATCGTTCGCATCCGCGCCGAGGACAGGCTTGCCATCCCGCTCATCGAACACGACATGAAGCTGGTGATGAACATCTCGGACCGCATTTACGTGATGGAATACGGCAAGGAAATCGCGCAGGGGACGCCGCGCGAAATCAAGGAGAATCCGCGCGTGATCGAAGCCTATCTCGGCGAGGAAACGCATGCTTGAAGTCCGCAACATCCAGACCTTCTACGGCAATATCCAGGCGCTGAAAAACGTTACGCTGACCATCCGCGAAGGCGAGATTGTCACCCTGATCGGCGCCAACGGCGCCGGCAAGAGCACGACGCTGATGTCGATCTGCGGCGTCTGCCCGCCGCGGCACGGCGAGATTCTCTTTCGCGGCCAGTCGATACAGGCGATGAGCGCCGAGCAGATCGTCAGCCTGGGAGTCATCCAGGTGCCCGAGGGGCGGCACATTTTCCCGCAGATGAGCGTGCTCGAAAACCTCGAAATGGGCGCTTATCTGCGCCACGACAAGGCCGGCATCAAGGCCGACATCGACGAGGTCTTCGGCCGCTTCCCGATCCTCCAGAAACGCCGCCAGCAAGCCGGCGGCACCCTCTCCGGCGGCGAACAGCAGATGCTCGCCATCTCGCGCGCGCTGCTGGCGCGACCGGCGCTGCTCTTGCTCGACGAACCGTCGCTCGGCCTCGCGCCGCTGATCATCAAGCAGATCTTCGAAATCATCCGCAAGATCAACAGCGAAAACAACACCACGGTTTTTCTCGTCGAACAGAACGCCAATCAGGCGCTGAAGATCGCGCATCGCGGCTATGTCATGGAAAACGGCGCCATCACCGTCGAGGACCGGGCCGACAATCTGCTCAACAACGAAGAGGTCCGGAAAGCCTACCTCGGCATGTGAGCATTTGCCGGACTCCGCCCGGAGAGCGCAGAATAGCGTTTGCATAACATTTCTGCGCGATCAACCCGGCCGTGGAGGTTGGCATGAGCCACAAACATCTGCATCTGCTGCAGGCGATTTATCACGAACCGCTCTCCGCCAACATCCACTGGCGCGAAATCGAATCGCTGCTGCTTCATCTCGGGGCGACGGTCGAATCGGCGCATGGCGCGCGCTTTCGCATCGTGCTTAACCGGGTCGAAATTTTTCTCCACCACCCGCACAACAGCTCGACCTGCCCCAAGCTTGAAATCAAGCAGATCCGTGAATTCCTCGCCCACGCCGGCGTCACCCTGTCGCGCTACGAAGCCGGCTTGAACAGCTAGCTGAACGTCATTACGGCGTTTGCAGCGCCTGGCGCTTCCGGGTATGGCGCTGATGCAGCAAGGCCGAAGTGCCGCCGGCCAGCATCAGGGCGCCCATGCCGAAAGCCAGTGCGCGCGTCGAATCCCAGAGCAGCGGCGCGATGACCCCGGCAACGAGGCCGTTGAAGCTCGCCTGCAGAAACATCTGGCAGGAAGCGGCGAGGCCGCGCTGATTCGGGAAGGGATCGAGCGCGAGCAAAGTCAGGCAGGGAATGGCCAGCGACATGCCGAAGGTATACACGAAGATCGGTGCGATGCTCCACGGCAGCATCGGCGGCAAGGCCAGATTCAGTCCGATGTTGATCAGCGCGGCGCAGGCCATCACCCAGTAACCGCAAACGATGGTCTGGCGCAGGCTGAGTTTCCCGGCGAGCCTCCCGGAAAGCCAGGATCCCGGCATCAGACCGGCCATCGCCGGACCGAACAGCCAGAGGAATCCGGTTTCGGAAACGCCGAGGTGACGGATCAGGAAAACCGGCGCCGACATCACGTAAATGAAGAAAGCGCCAAAGTTGAACGCGAGGCCGGCGCACGCCAGCAGGAAGGGCGGCGAGGTCAATACCTTCCAGTAGGTGCGCGCCAGATAGCCGGGGTGCAGCGACTGCCGGCGCGCCGGCGGCAAGGTTTCCGGCAACAGGCGCCAGCAGGCGAGCCAGAGAATAACCGTCATCAGCACCAGGAAAGCAAACACCGCGCGCCAGCCGAACCAGGATTGCAAGCGGCCGCCGATCACCGGGGCGATCGCCGGCGCCAGCGCGAACATCATTGTGATGTGCGCCATCAAGCGGTGCGCCGCCGGCCCGTCGAAGAGGTCGCGGACGATGGCGCGGCTGATGACGATGCCGGCACCGGCCGACATGCCCTGTAGCGCGCGCAGCACCCACAGGTGCTCGATGCGCGTGGCGAACAGGCAACCAAAGAGCGCCAGCCCGAACAGTGCCAGGGTAACGAGCAGCACGCGCCGGCGGCCGAGCGCATCGGATATGGCGCCGTGCCAGAGGGCCATGATGGCAAACGGAATCAGGTAGGCGGTCAGGGTCTGCTGCACTTCGATCGGCGTCGCGTGCAGACTGCTGCCGATGTCGTTGAACGACGGCAGGTAGGTGTCGATCGAAAACGGGCCGAGTGCGCCGAGTGCGGCGAGCAGAAAAGCGATGCCGCGCGGCGGCGGGGTTTTCGTTTGAGGCAAGTCAATCCTTTGCCAGACGGCGATAGTGCACCGCTTCGGCGATATGCGTGGCTTCGATGGCGTCGCTGGCCGCGAGATCGGCGATGCTGCGGGCGACTCTGAGCACGCGATGATACGCGCGTGCCGACAGCTTGAGGTGCGCGAGCGCCTGTTTGAGCAAGGCGGCGCCCGCTGCATCGGGCTGGCAGTAGCGGTCGACTTCCCGGCTCGAGAGGCGCGCGTTGGGCTTGCCCTGGCGCGCTTCCTGGCGTTCGCGCGCGGTACTGACCCGGCAGCGGACGTTTGCTGACGGCTCGCCGTCCGCTGCGTCCTGCAGGACATTGGCCGGCAGCGCCGGAACTTCGATTTGCAGATCGATGCGGTCGAGCAGGGGGGCGGAGATCTTGTTGCGGTAGCGCGCCACGAGGTCTGGAGTACAACGGCATTTTCCGCCCGGCTCGCCGTACTGGCCGCAGGGGCAGGGATTCATCGCCGCGACGAGCTGGAACTGGGCCGGAAACTCGGCCTGCCGCGCCGCGCGCGAAATGTGGATGCGCCCGCTCTCGAGCGGTTCGCGCAGCGCTTCGAGAACGCGGCGGTCGAACTCGGGTAATTCGTCGAGAAAAAGCACCCCCTGATGGGCGAGCGAAATCTCACCGGGCCGCGGCACGCTGCCGCCGCCGACGAGCGCAGCGGTCGATGCGGTGTGATGCGGCGCGCGATACGGATGCCGCGCAAAAT
>Ga0118677_10015370_pt1 | contig 10642 bp, 5 predicted proteins | sample AliMusrvi5mmetaG_FD_86154 | JGI IMG/M metagenome (GOLD analysis project Ga0118677, IMG submission 86154)
CCCCCTGACTTTCGACTTTCGATTCGCGACTCACAACTTGCGACTCTCCCCTCCTCACCCCCACCGGCATGTCTGGATGAAGCCCCAACGCCATTTGGGCTGCTTCACCGCTACCTTCGCCATCCGGCAATATCCACAAACCCAATACCCCCTGCGCTCCATATAATTCCGCCAAACAGGACAGCCCGCCTGCTTCGTCTGGATATTGCGCCCGCAAAGTGGCTTCCTCATAGGCAGAACCAAAATGGAATACCACGACGCGCCCTTTAAATTCATCCCACCGGCAAGGAGCACCACTCTCCACGTCCCCCCTGATCCAGATGATATTTACAAACGAGTTGCTAAGTTGTTGAGCTGACACATTGTTAGAAGGCCCAGTTCTTGCATTGTTGGTATCCTGCAAATCCATTACATCCCCATTTAATATCACTCGATACTCCGGGTTTTCTGAAGTCAGCTCATATCGCAGTCCGGACGGAAGACCCTTGATAATAAAAGCCCCATTTGTATCGGAAACAATGGGCGGGATAAGCCGGTCTATGGGTAAAGGCACAGTATAGGCCGTTCGTACAACAATCCCCGATTCCAGCACCGAACAATCAACAGGTGATGTCACAAATCCCGTTACATGAACCCGCGCCCCAGTCACGGGGATTCCAGAATGATCAAATACCCTCCCCGCCCGCGTAACTGGCGCAGAAAGCGAAACCGTCAGGCCTGTTGCCCCGGAACCCAACCAAACACCTACCCCGACAAGAGGTAACGAAGGGTGCTCGGCGTAAATCAAGCCATAACTGCGCCCGTCCGGTAACTGCCCCACCGCTCGCCGCCCCATGCGGAACCTCCCATCCGCCCCCGTTAGCACAGGTGGTTCATTACCCCATTCTCCAGCGAATACGACACACTTGCCTACCGGCGAGATGCCGGGTACGGCAGGGGACGGCATCACCGTCCCGCTGATCTGAACACGATCCATTGCCCACTCCAGCGCTTTCAACGAATCACGGGCAAAGGCAACGACGGGGTCACTCAAGGGAAATGTTTCCACGAGGTTCCGCCACACTGCACGGGCCCGCTCCATCTGTCCTGCTTTTTTTTCACAGACGCCAATCCGGTACAGGCTTTTTTCCGCGAGTTCCCGGTCAACTTCCCGAGCGAGAGAAAAAAGCGACCGATAGTCCTGCACCAATCCCGAATTTTTCCCCGCAAGCTCCCGCTCATAGAGCCGGGCATAGCGCAAAGCCAGAGGGGCATTGGTCGCAGAGAAAACAGGGGGCCCGTAGAAGAATAGAAAATTAAATATAAGCACAGCTAAACCGGTACTACAAAACTTATACCCTACCCCATGCACGGTCAAAATATGCCTTGGGACATTTGTTTTTTTCTCAATTTTTGAGCGCAGCATCGCCACAAAAGTATCCAACGACCGCTGCGTCCCATAATATTCCGTACCCCAAACATCACGCAACAACGTCTCGCGGGACAGCGATTTCCCTTCATTGGCCAGCATATACGCCAGCAAATCAAATTCCGTACGAGTCAGCTCAATGGCCTTTCCTTTAGAAGTCAAAACACGGGTATCCATATCCAGAACAAAATCGTCGAACCGAAACTGGACCCCCTTTTCAACTTTCCGGTCAACGCGCATCAGGATGGCATTAACCCGCGCCAGCAACTCTTTCACGCTGAAAGGTTTCGTCACATAATCATCCGCGCCCAATTCAAATCCCCGCAATTTATCATCTTCCTCTTTCCGGGCCGTCAACATGACGATCGCGGCCGGGTGCCGCTGCTCCCTCAGGGTTCTGCAAATCTCATCGCCGCCAAGATCAGGCAGATTGAGATCGAGCAAAATCAAATCTGGCTTGCGATCCGTCGCCAACTTCAGACCGGCAACACCATGGGAGGCGGTCAACACCCGATACCCCGCCACATTCAGATTTTCTTCCAGCCCCAGCATCAATGACTCATCATCCTCAATGATCAATACTAAATATTGTCTTTTCATAAGCGTATATTGACGGATGTTCTGGCCCCAAGATCCTGGTTAAACTGGCAACACAACGCTGAATTGACTCCCTTTCCCCAGCTCACTTTGAATCTGAATACGGCCGCCATGGGCTTGCACCACATGCTGACATAGCGCTAACCCAAGCCCGATTCCTCTCGCATTCTGTCGCCCCGCATTCTTCCCGCGCGCATAAGGTTTTAAAATCTGCCGCACCTCTTCAGGAGTCATCCCTGCACCATGATCGTGTACTGAAAGAATGATCGTACCCGCCTCCATCGCCAATCGGACCTCAATCTGAACGGCCCCATCACGGCGCGAATACTTCACCGCATTATCCAAGAGATTATAAACCACCTGCTCCATCGCTCCCGCATCAAATCTGACTGGCGGAAAATCCGGCGGAAAATCAAACTCTATGAGGATCTGTTCCTTCTCACCCGCCTCTTTCTCCTTCACCATCAACCATTTACCATTCACCCTCAGCGCCCCCACACCCACCGCAAAAGTATCAACCGCCTCCCTAACCAGCCCCCCCAAATCCCCTTCGGCAAACTGGTATCGCAACGCCCCCTGCCCATAACGAATAAAATAGAGAGCCCGGTCCGTCAACCGGCTCAACCGATCACTCTCCTTGATAATGGCACCAAGAAACTTTTTTCGCTTACTCTCGTCAGTCACATTCCCCATATACATACTTTCCGCCAACATTCGCATGGAGGAAAGGGGCGTTCGTAAATCGTGGGATACCGCTGCCGCAAAGTTAGTGCGTTCACGAGCCTGCCGAATTTCGCTGGCAGCCTCACGCCACACCAACCAAACGCCAGCCACAACACTGATGAGCAGCAACAACCCGCCCCACTGATAAAGCCGTGTCTGCAAGCGAACGTTCGCTACAAACGCAGGCACGTTTTCGGGCGTCGCCACCAGCGAGATTGCATCAAAGGGTGACGATAATCGACGCGACGCCAAGATCGGGCCAACTTTTTCCTCACCCCCTCCCTGACAACACACCCGGATCTCAGTATTGCTGGCCGTAACAGCAAAAAGAGCGTTCCAGTGTTCCATCAATCCAAACTCACTATATTCCAAGGCAAACACAAAAGGTGGCCCCTCCAATGGCAGAATTTTGGTGACCAGTAAATGCGCCTGCTTCATGCTCATCGTTATCCATCCCGAGTCAGGAATGGTCGGTTCAATCATACTGATACCGTTCACCAGCCGCGCTCGCTCCTCCGGCCCCAAGGCCCTTCCACGCATCCTCTCATGCCATTGGGCATATAAACCACCGGCCTTCCCATCCCCCATCAGCCCTTTCCCATCAGCCTTTCTTGCGGCTTCGACCCATTCCACCATGGAATCCCGCTGGAGCGGGACCAAATCATCATACCGGGAAAGTACCCGCTCAAGAACTTTGAGCTGAATCTCCGCCACACGCGCTATCTGCCCTTGTGCCTCACAGATTTTGATCATTTCTTCAAGAGCGACCAGATCATAGAAAAATCCTTCTTCCGAGTCCCTCTGCCCGAAACTGGATTCCCAATTCTGAGTGCTGACGCCCCCCACCTGCTCAAAGCACTCCATCGCCGAATTGGTATCCCCTTTCGCTAGATGGGCTCCCCCAAAAGCAAGGAGGCGTTCCCCTTCTGCGCCAGACTCATTGCGATCAAATTTCGGATTGGAAGACTCCTCTGCCGGATATACCAACCCGACACCAGGTTGAAAAAGGAAAAAGCCCTTCACCCATAAATGCTGAAGGGATAAGTCTCCGAAATAGACACTCTGCGCTTTGGCCGGGATGGCGAACGAGGCGGGTTTTACGCGGAGTGACGCCAATTCCCGATCCCATACCGCCACCGCCTCATCAAGAACGTGGCCGGCCTCACCTGCCATTCGTTTCTGCAGAACAATCTGCCAACTCTCAAGAACACGTGCTGCCAGAAAAGACACGGCAATGGCCGGCCCTACCACCAGGACAAACACCCATATGATCAGTTTGATTTCCCGCCTCATAGGAAGGGGATTCTCACCATTTTGCCTTGGCGTTCATATCGACGAGCCAGGAGCGAACCACATCCGCATCGGCCGCCTTTGGCGCCAAGGCAAGATAGTTGCGGTAATATTTTGCGGCCGTTACAAAATCCTTGAGGTAATCCCCGTAAAGCACGCCCAAGTTATAGCTGATATCTGCATTTCCGGGTTCACGCTTAAACGCCTGAAGATAAAGCTTCTCAGCCTCTTTCACATGCCCTGTCAACAGGCTTTTTTGACCAGCCACCAGCAAATCAGACACAGTGGCCGGGTTGTTGGGGGGAGGCATTTGAGTTTTGAGCTTTTGAAGAGCGGTCTCTGATTCTACTGCTTTCTGCTTGGCTGCCTCAGCTTCTTCCTCTTTTTGAGCCTGTATCACAAGCGCCTTTTTTAAAGAATCTTCTGCATCGAAAGCCTTCTTCGCCTGCGCCGCCATCGCCTTTTTCAACGCTGCCTCACGACGCCGAAGGGTCTCAAGTTCTGCGGCAGCATCCTTGTATTGGGCCGTAAGACGGGATACTTCAGCTTTTAGAACCACTTCACTTTTTTGCGAGATTTCTTTTGCAACCGACTCATTCATGCCTGTTGCCCGTCCTTTCGCCACCTCCTGCCGCAAGTCCGCATTTTCCTGCTCCAGTTTCCGGAATAGATCGGAGGCTGGCGCCGGGTTCAGCGCCACCGGTACCGCATTCGTCACGGGCAATGCGACAGCTACTCGCGATTCCCTCAAACGTTCGATTTCGCGCACAAGCACTACTTTTTCTGACTGAAGGCGCGCCATCTGTGCGGCCAGTTCATCGGGAGTTTTGAGTTGCGCGACCAAGGCTGTAAGCTGATCCCGCTTACGTTCGAGATCCTGAATATCGAGGAGCAGGCTGGCATTTTTTCGCCGTAACGTGCTCACTTCAGCCTCAATCCGCGCCTGCTCTTTTCGCAAATCCAGGTTTTCCTCAACGACACGCTGATAGGTGGCAGCATCAATTCGAGCAGTAACATCCGGAGTCTGAGCCAAAACCCATGAAGCAGTGCCCCAAACAAACAATATGACAAGGTATTTAACGGCTTGAGTCACTGTTTCCCTTATATCGAGATTTACGTGATGCTCTTACGGCGTAAATTCAGCGGCGGTCACACCGATCGAGGGGATCGCCCCTTTCACCGGCTTTTTCATGTCGCGACTGCGTTCAAAAAACTTGTCTCCAATCACGATACGCGGAGTCAACAGCACAATGGTCTCCGTATTTTCCGTCGTCGTCTCATCATGTCGGAAAAGCACTCCCAAGAGGGGAATACTGCCCAGAATGGGAATTTGCGTGCGCGTCTTGGTTTGACTCTCATCAATCATACCCGCAATGATGATCGTCACCCCATCCTTAACACTGACACTCGTTTCGGCATACGATTTTTTCACCACCGGCACCCCAGATGCACCACTTGCAGCCGTTGGATCGCTATCATACCACGAAAGCACCGAACTGACCTCTGGTCGGAGATCGCATGTGATAAATCCAAGTTCATTAATACGCGGCGTTACCGCCAACGTGATCCCCACATCCACAAACTTATAGGTTTTACCAACAATATTTGAACTCCCGGTCTCATATTGCAGTTCAGAATAAGGCTGAGTGGTGATCGCCTTAATGGTGGCTTCCTTGCCATCCAAAGTGGCGATATGCGGATTCTGCAGTAATTTCGTCTTCCCTACCGTCGACAATGCCTGTACCACCGCATTCAAGTTGGCACCGGCCGCAATGGTATGGTAAGTGAGACTCCCCCCTAGTCCTTGAGCCGCTGAGGCGGCTGGATCCAACCCCGTCAACGCCGATGTTTTCGAGACCGGTCTGAGCGAAAACCGGGGATCAAGACCATCAAACAGGTAATCCCAATTCACCCCAAGCTGAAACTGATCACTCAGTTGAACCTGAATAATTTTAGCCTCAATAAACACCTGTTTTTGAGGCCGATCAAACATGGCGACGAGATCACCTATTCGCTGAACCACATTGGGCAGGTCGGTCACAATGAGGGTTTTGGTGCGAGCATCCACTTTAAGCTGTCCGATATTGGCATCCTTTATTTTCGTGAGCATGGGAGTGATCATGGGCTCTAACTTCTCAGGCACCGCATATTGCAGCACAAAGTTGGTGGTCACCGTGGGATAAGCGCGTTGGAAGGTCGGGAGCTCAGCCCTACTGATGACCTCCTCCATTTCCTGAATTTTTTCAGGCGTATCAATCAACACCAGGTTCCCCGTGCCATCATCATAAACAATTTTCCCCATCGCGCTCTTTACTTGTTCCAGCAACTGAGCCATCTGACTTGGGATGGACGACTTGAGCGAAATAATTTTAGCCTTTTTGCGTTCATAGAATCCCTCGCCATACAGATCACGGTATTCTTTGTCGGTCATGACCTTGATGATATTCCCTTGGATTTCATACGCCAGACTATTGGCGGCGAGGACAATCTCCATCGCTTCCCCAATCGTCACATCTTTGATCATCAGCTTGCTGGAGCCCGCGACATCTTTACCGATAATGATATTAAGACCGGCCTTGACTGACAAAAACTTCAGTAAATCCACCACATCCATTGATTCCAATAGATCCAGAGAGATTTTTTTCTCCAATCCCGGCAAATGATATTCACTGATCATGTGGGGTCTCTGCCCCGGAATCTGCGCAACATTAACCGGCACATTTGCAGCCATAACCAAATTGGTCTCAGGCATCTGGATCTGCGCCCCGGCAGTAAGCACCACCATCATCCATGCGCCCACCATACTCAACCGCAGGGCAAGACCCGCTCTATATCGGTATTTATTCATATCACCCTTTTATTTCAGCTCAAATTCCTGCTTCCGCTGTTTCAAAACAATGCGATCAGTCAATACCTTGGTCAAAACAAACCCAGTATCGCCAACACTCTCCCCGATTTTCACAAAATAGGTTTTGGAATCAACCTTGCTTTTAATGATCGCCATGGATTCCGAAGCGGTCTTGGCATCCATAGAAACCGCAACTAATTTCAAATCTTTCGTCAACCCCGCCGTGACCGGCACGTCAGTGCCATCCTTCCCTTTTTCAGTCACTTTCGGGACAAAGAAGTTTCGCGTGCTGACTTTGTCTACAAAAAAATCAACGGCAGGAATAGGCTCATCGATTATCGCCAACGGAGTAACCGACATCTCACCGGCACCGCTTATCTGGCGCTGAATGTCATCATTAATGCCACGCTGGGTTCCCGCCACACTATAAAAAACCAGAACAATCAGCAACACAACCATCACAGCCAGAACCCGATTCGTTATGGTCACCCCTGATACCCGGATCGTGGGAAACAAGAGAGGCTGCGGAACGGCAGGAACGGACTGAGGGGGTGTTGAGTTGCCGGGTGGTGGGGCTATTACAGGGGAAGGAACCACAGGCAATGGCGCAGTTACCGCAACTTCTGGTTTGGGAGCGGCAACAACTGGCACTGGTTTAGCAGGCGCAGGCATGCCTGCCGTAGTCACAGTACTCTGGGCGGAGGAGGGTGGCATAACCACAAGCGGGATTTTTTTAGTCTCGGCAGGCGGCGATACTTCAACAGGCGCTGACTTAACTGACACCGGTGCGTCTACAACAGTAGAGGTTTTTACAGGGGCAGACGGAACCGTAACCACAGGCTGCGGCTTGATTGGATCTGGAGGCGGAGCGACGACCACAAGAGGAGTTTTCTTAATCGGCACAGGGGGTGTTGGGGCAACCGGCGCTGAGACAACAACTACCGACTGCTTGATTGGAGCAGGAGCCGATACGGGAACCTGCTTTACAGGAATGGGAGCGGCAACTACAACTGGCGTAACAGGTGCAGGAGTCGGCGTAACCACTGCCACTGGTTCTGCGACCGCAACCGGCGGTACAGAAACGGCAGAAACTGGCTTCCTTTTGTCCTGCTCAATCAGCTCCAATAGCTTCTCTTGCGGCGTGACGGAGGCCGTTTGTCGCTTATCCTGCTGGATTAACGCCAGAAGTTTTTCCTCTGGCGTCATTTGCTGTAAAATTCCCTCATAATGATCTCCAACTTAATACACAATTGGAACCGGCTCGACAACTCCTGAAACAGGACGTAATTCCTCGGCCAAGACTTCCCGTACCAGCGCCTCATCAATCACCGACCGCTCTCTCATGACCAACATCTCTAATAAATTGTGGCAAAGAATAGACATCTGCCGTGGATACCCCCGTGTATGCGAATGAATCAAACGGATGGCATCATCCTTGAATAAACCAGTTCCATGATACCCCGCTTGCAACAACCTATAGTTGATCATTTCCTTGGTCTCATCAAAATTCAAGGGATTGATCACGCATTTTAAGGCAATACGATCCCAAAAATTCGGCATCTTGCTTAGCACTGGAACCAATTCCATTTGCCCAACCAGAATCAATTGCAGGATTTTGAATTCATTCGTCTCGTAGTTCAAAAGAATACGCAAAATCTCAAGAACATACGGCGGAAGAAGTTGCGCCTCATCAATCAACAACACCACACGCTTCTTTTCCTGGACGCCTGTTTTATATAGAAATTGCTCCACGGCCTCAATGCAATCCAAACCCGACGTTTTTTTGGGATCAATTGGAGCATGAAGAATCGCCACCAACCGCGTCAGAAATTGCTTTTGTGTTCTGAAATACGGATTAAGAATCATCGAAAAGCACACATCATCCTCATTACTAATCACTTGCGACAGCTTGCGACTCAAGGTGGTCTTACCGGTTCCTGGATCACCAACAATGATACTGAGCCCCCGTTTGAGGTTGAGCGCAATACGCAAACGTGTCAGAGCCGATTTGTGTTGAGCAGACTGAAAGAAGTAGGATGGGTCTGGGCTCGTCGAAAACGGCTCATCTTGCAGGCCTAATAATTTGTAATAACTCATACGCCCCCAACACTCTAGCGTCCGCAATGACTAACTTGAATGGTTGTCGATTATGAAGAGCCTACCCCAAAAATCAAGCCTCATTAATCAGTAACTTACATTCAATCGTCCTGCGCCTTGATCGTTTTGCGGACTTTGGGATCTTTTCGTAACCGGACACTCTTGGGGGTGACCTCAACTAGTTCATCCTCATTGATATACGCTATGCAATCTTCCAAGCTCATCATGGTCGGTGGCGTCAGAATGATATTCTCATCTGAGCCAGCCGCACGGATATTGGTGAGCTGCTTACCTTTTGCCGGATTGACAATCAAATCGTTATCCCTGCAATGCTCACCCACAATCTGTCCTTTTTGAATACGAACCCCGGGCCCCATAAACATCTTGCCACGTTTCTGCAGATTGAAGAGCGCATAAGAGACCGTGGAACAGGTATCCATGGATATCAGTACCCCGTTTCTCCGTTTGCGCATCTCCCCCGCAAAAGGTCCATATTCAAGGAAAATATAGGTCAATACTCCCATCCCTTTGGTATCTGACATGAATTCCGACTTGAACCCGAGCAACCCGCGCGTGGGAATCCGGTACTTAAGTCGGTTCATGCCGGCACCCTTCTCCATCTCAAGCATGATCCCTTTGCGCGCCCCGAGCTTCTCGATCACCGTTCCCATGTATTGTTCTGCCACATCGATGGTCAGTTCCTCGTAGGGTTCAAGCGTCTTTCCATCCTGTACCCGGTAAATGACACTGGGACAACTGACCTGAAATTCGTAACCCTCACGACGCATCTTCTCGATCAGGATGGAAAGGTGCAGTTCGCCACGACCGGAGACCTTATGCCCGGATCCATCGCTCAACACTTCTACCTCCAATGCCACATCGTACAAAGCTTCCCGTTTCAAGCGGTCCGCCACATGAATAGAGGTGACAAACGTTCCCTCAGTCCCGGCAAAGGGAGAATTGTTAGGAATAAAATTCATGGAAAGCGTGGGCGGATCAACCGGAATCGACGCCACCGGCCGGGGGGACTCAGGATCTGTATAGGTATCACCAATGGCCACCGTGTCCAGTCCAGCAACAGCGACCACCTCACCCAAACCTGCATGCTCAGTCTCGACCTTTTGATTGCAGTTGAATCGATATAGTTTAGTGATACGCGTGGGGACTAATTTGCCAGTCATATTGGCCACCACCACCGGCATTCCAGTCTTGATTGAACCCGAAGTGATCTTACCTATGCCCAACCGCCCCATAAACGGAGAATGGTCAATAGAACTCACCTGCAACTGAAGTGGCGCATCAAGATCACCGGCAGGCATGGGAATATATTTGATGATCGCATCAAGTATGGGACGCATATCGGTACCTTGCTTATGAGGATCGTTCGAGGCAAACCCACCGGTTGCAGAGGCATAGATCGTATGAAAATCGAGCGCCTTATCGTGGGCATTCAACTTGACGAACAAATCAAACACATGATTGACCACCCAGTCAATCCGTGCCGCAGGTTTATCAATCTTGTTGACCACCACGATAACAGGAATATTACGCGCCAGTACCTTCTTCAAAACGAAGAACGTCTGGGGCATGGGCCCTTCCTGGGCCTCAACCAATAGCAGCGCGACATCAGCCATCTGCAACACGCGCTCCACCTGTCCGCCAAAATCCGCATGCCCGGG
>Ga0118677_10015371_pt1 | contig 10641 bp, 4 predicted proteins | sample AliMusrvi5mmetaG_FD_86154 | JGI IMG/M metagenome (GOLD analysis project Ga0118677, IMG submission 86154)
GTCATCGTACCATCAACGCCACGCCGGCTTTTGGCCAGGTATCCAAAAAATCCGCCGGACTGGAAATGGTAATTGCCGGTGGAGAAAGTGGTTTGGTATATTGTTTCAGGAGTTCTGCCCCCGATCAGGCCAAACACCAATGGACCACCTACGGGGGAAATGAAAGAAAGCAAAACTTTATGGGAGGGTTGGTATCCAGCAGTCAACTCAGCATGATTCCCATCCATTTGAATTGGAATGAGTTGTATCTGGGGGAAGATATATGCTTTGATCTGTATAACCCAGATTCGACGGATGAGCTGATCTCTGCGGAAGCATCCTGCACCCATCCTGATGGAAAATATCAATCTGTCACCTCTAAACTTGCCGGTCACCACAGCCGTATTTTTCTACCTTTCAATGGTCTGGCACCGGGAAACTACCATTTCAAATGGAGCCTCTCCTCTCCTACCGGGAAACTGCTACTCTCTGGGGAACGTGATATCAACCTCACTCCTTTCCTGAATGAAAGAACCATTGTTCAGGCAGCCATGAACCATTTGATGGAAACGAGTAACCTTGCCGCCACAAAACGCCCGGACATCGCGGAGTCGTTGGCGCAGGAAGCCGCCTCACTTGACAGGCAGTTTAAACTGGTTCAACCCTTGCAGGAGCTCTCTCTGGCAGGAAACCAGACCGAAAAATTTGATATCGCTGAAATGTGTTCAACGCTGACCCAAAAAGCCAAAAGAGCAATCAAAATAGCAGAGCTGGCAGCGGCCTCCCTGAGACTGACCTCAAACATAACCCTGCTGCCGTTCGAGGGAAAACTTTGGGAAAACAGGTTGCGGGAAGAGGTGCTTCCTGGGAACGCAGAGAGCAGCATTCACCTCTCCCGGATTATGGTCACTGGCGAGTACGAACCTATCTCCCTGAATCTGTTCAACCTCCTGGGAAGAGAGGTCACAGCCCGAATCGTAACCGATTCATTGCCGGCAGGATTGAGAATCTCCCTGCAGCATTCCGTTCCAACCGTCGACGGATTGGGCAAACCCTCCTGGGATGCGCTTCCCGAAATGGATGAAAGTCGAACCCTAACCATCCCTTCCCTCTCCTCGAAGGAAATATGGATCAACATTGCATCTTCTCCGTCGACAAAACCGGGACATTACAAAATTCCGATTGTGATTCAGGCGCTCAACGGGGCAGAAGTACTGAACGGACCAAAGAGTCCGCAAAGTGTCGCCGTGCCGGTTGTACGTGCAGAGATCAACCTGGAAGTGCTGGATTTTAAAATGGCGCCGAAGGGTACCCTAAGGCTTTGTGCCTGGGGAAATTACGATGTAGCTTCGATCCGCGATCTGCTCGAACACGAAAATACGGTGTTTATCGTACCTCATGGAAAATCCACGGGTAGCAGTACCCTGTATGATTTCAGTGACCTCGATAAAATCGTGGATGAACTGAAGGGAAATGATGCATTCGTTCTGATCTCCGGGATACCCGATATGATCAGCGAAGAACATATGGACAAGACCAACGAAAAATTCAACACCTACCTCGAGAAATTAACGGAACATTTGGCATCGAAGGGGGTTGACAAGAAACACTTCGCCTTTTATCCCTACGATGAACCCGGTGGTACCGGATGGACCCTGATCAACAAAGTGGTCGACTTTGCCAAACTGTTGAAGGCCAAGGATCCTGAGTTGCTGGTTTATGTCGATGGCGGCGGCGAGGCGCCCATGTTCAAGGCCATGCAGCCGTATGTCGACATTTGGTGCCTGGGATACAATGTATTGCCGGAAAAAAGCCCGGTGATGGATATCGTGCGCAAAGATCCCGGAGGGGCACTTTGGACCTACGACTGTTCTTACTCCTATGCACGCCCGGTAGGACCAAACATCAAAAATATCAACCTGGTCGGGCAATTCCGAATTTCCGCCCTGGCGGCCTACCGCTGGAACGCCACCGGAATCGGCTATTGGTCTTACAACCTGGGAGATGACCTTTGGGGAAGGGTTGCGCTTGAATATCCACTGGTTTACAAAGGAATATCCAAGCCAATAGATTCCCGCAGGTGGGAAGCCGTGCGCGAAAGCGTGGAAGATTACAGAATCCTGGTAAGTATCAAGGCGCTTCTGGACGATAAATCGGTCAATTTAAGACCGGAGACAAGAAAGAAAGCCGACCTGCTTTTCCGCCACCTTACTTCGCTGATTGACCAAAGCGATAAAGAGATGAAGTTGGGGATGAGCAGGGCCGTCATGGATGTGACCAACAGTGAGGAAGCCATCCGTCAACTTCGGAAGGAGTTAATGGAGTGTGTCAAATCCATAACTCACGAATAGCGAAGATTGAAGGAGTCTACTATCCTCTTTAAATTTTTACCCTCTATAAGCTATTCTGACGTTTCACTAAATAAAATTTCGAACTGTAGGTTCGAAAAATAGCATAAACGAAAGAATAGTTTAATTTTGTATAAAATTCAGTGCAATGGAGTCAATCGATTGGAAAAATTTAAATTTCGGTTACAGTAAAACCGATTACAACGTTCGTTCCTGGTTTCGCGATGGAAAGTGGAGTGATTTGGAGGTGAGTGATTCAGAGATCCTGAACATCCACATGGCTGCTACATCCCTCCATTACGGACAGGAGGCTTTTGAAGGACTAAAGGCATTTAGAGGAAAGGATGGGAAAATCCGGGTCTTCAGGATGATTGAAAATGCCAAAAGAATGCAACGTTCTGCAGCAGGTGTGATGATGGCCGAAGTGCCCGATTCCCTCTTCGCCGAAGCCGTAAAAAAAGCGGTGCTGCTGAATGAACGGTTCGTTCCACCCTACGAATCAGGCGCATCCTTGTATATCCGGCCCTTGCTGATCGGAACTGGCCCCCAAATAGGCGTAAAACCGGCGGATGAATATCTCTTTGTTATCTTCGTAATGCCCGTTGGTCCCTATTTCAAGGAGGGATTCAAACCGACCGATCTTGTTATCTACCGGGAATACGACCGTGCGGCTCCCCATGGGACTGGCACCATCAAAGTTGGCGGCAACTATGCAGCCAGCCTCGTCTCAGGAGACCGTGCACATGCCAATGGATTCTCAGCAGTACTTTACCTGGATGCCAAGGAAAAGAAGTATCTCGATGAATGTGGCCCTGCCAATTTCTTCGGGATAAAGGGGAATAAGTACATCACCCCAAAATCGACCTCCATATTGCCTTCCATTACCAACATGAGTTTGCGACAACTGGCCAAAGACATGGGACTCGAAGTAGAAGAGAGAGCCATTTTAACAGAAGAACTGGCAGAATTTGATGAGATCGGTGCCTGCGGAACAGCAGCCGTTATTTCGCCAATTAAAAGAGTATACGATGCCGATCTCAACAAAGAGTATCTTTATGGTACCGAACCCGGCAAGATCAGTGTGAAGCTGTACAACAAACTGAGAGGCATCCAATACGGAACAGAACCTGATCCCTATGGATGGACGACCATCATCGAATAAAATTGGAAACACCAACGAGTGCGGGTAAAAAAGAAGCCGTCCCAGAATCACTGAGACGGCTTCTTTTTTACCCGCAATTTATATTATTTTGAACATTGCCCAGCCTTAATTTGTGCCCACGATGGAGAATACTTGTTCTGACTGATGTAGGCCAATCCGGTAAGTGTAAGTTCTTTTATGGCACAATAGCCAGAGAGATTCGGATTGTAATAGATATCGAGCGTACTGCGCATATTCCTCAGGTTATCCAAACCATCCAGCGAATTCAGCGAACCGTTTTCAAGGATCTCAACTTTACCCGTAATTGCACGTGTCTTGGAAAATCCGTTAAAATTAAGGAGTGATGCATTGTCCTGTATTACCAAATCCCCTCCAATGCTGTCCAGCATTGCAAGGCCATTCATGCCCTTCAGGCTGTTGCATTCGGAAATCCGAACATCCTTCCTTATGTATTTTACATTGTTCAATCCTGTTAATGAAGTGAGGTTTTGGAGACCATTCAGCTCAACAACACCCTTGATGGTATCAAGTTTGGAGAGGCCGGTAAGATTCTGCAGGTTGTTGCAGGCAACCAGGCTCACATCGTGCAAGACGCAGGGAATATTATCCAGGCCCTGCAAATTCGTTAATCCATTGCAATCTATAATAGAAATCGATTTCACGGTATCATTGACGGAGGATAACGTAGTAAGGGAGGCCACTTGGGGCAAAGAGGTCAGTGACAAGGTCCCCTCCAACATGGTAAGGCTGGACAGACCTGCAAAACCAGTAAATTTAGGATTTCCATTGACATTCAGGTCTCCTCCAATGGAGTCGAGAGCCGCAAGTCCTGTCATGTTCTGAAGCACTGGATTTTGGTAAACGCCCAAGGTTCCCGTCAAGGTTTTCAAGTTTTGAAGTCCTGCAAAGGAGACCAGCATAGGATTAGCCGTGACGCTAATGGATCCAAGGGTCTTTAGCTGTTCCAGCCCGGTGAAGTCTTTGAATTTTGGATTTCGCTCCACTACGATGGAAGAGACGATCGAATCCAAGGCGGTTAAACCGCTGAAATTGGTAATTTCGGGACAGGCTGATATCTGAAAACTTCCACTTACGCTTCTGACGGTTGATAAAAAGGATAAATCTTTGTTGGGAACTTTATACAGCGTGACGGATCCAACCACCCGAACCAGGTTCGCAAAATATTTCTTGTAATCAATGACATCGGAGGATGACAAAACCAAACTCCCGTAAAGGGTATCATATTTCCCATCCAGAAAACGCTGAAGTGTCGTATCATTCCCACTTGAATAAACATTGATGCTTCCGCTGAAAACATTCGCAGCAACAGTAGTGGTAGAGGTGGTAGAACTTTTTTTGCACGAAAAAATGGTTGCAAACAGTGCAAAGAAAAGGACAAGGAGCAAAATATTATTTTTTCTCATTCACATAAAAATTTCTTAGGAAGTTTTGAGCCAAAGCCAAATCCTCCTGACAAAGAAAAGAAATTTTAAGGAGAATATCTTGGGTTGGCCAATTAATAGCACTCAAAACAACGGTTTTTAACAACTATTTAGATAGTTCCAGCATTCGGACGACAGGCTTTCTGGCTTTCTCCATCAACTCTTCGTCCATGACAATCTCCGGCTGTTCGTGCAAAAGGGCGAGATAAACCTTTTTCAGGGTATTTAATTTCATGAAACTGCAGTCGTTACAGCCGCAGGTGGAGTCGATGGAGGGTGCAGGTATGAATATTTTATCCGGACAATCGATTTTCATCTGGTACAAAATTCCACTTTCCGTTGCCACGATGAATTTGGTTGCCTCACTGATTGATACATATTTTAACAGTGCAGTCGTAGAACCAATGTATTCGGCAACCAAAAGTACCGGTTGTTCACACTCCGGATGCGCAATCAGAACCGCATCCGGCTCTGTATTTTTCAGTTCTATGATCTTTTCAAGGGAGTACTTTTCGTGCACCATACAGGCTCCATCCCAGAGCAACATGCTTCGTCCCGTGACCGAATTGAGATAATTTCCAAGGTTTTTGTCGGGGGCGAAAATAATTTTCTGGTCTGCCGGAAAGGATGCTACAATTTTTAGGGCATTGGAGGAGGTGACGATGACGTCTGAAAGTGCTTTTACCTCGGACGAACAGTTGATGTAAGAGATGACCACATGATCCGGATGCAGCCTGACAAATTGTTCAAAATCCTCTCCCGATGCCGAATCTGCAAGTGAACAACCCGCATTCAGGTCAGGAATCAGCACCTTTTTCGCCGGATTTAGAATTTTAGCCGTTTCTGCCATGAAATGTACGCCTATAAACAAAATGATATCCGCATTGGTAGTAGCGGCCTGTTGGGCAAGGGCCAGGGAATCACCAAGAAAATCGGAAATATCCTGTAAATCAGGTGAGATGTAATAGTGCCCCAAGAGAATGGCATTTTTCTCCTTCTTCAGCCTTGCAATTTCGGCTTGCAAATCCAGGCCATCCTCGACCTGTGCATCCACATAACCGCATCTTCCAATCATTTCACTATAACTATCAGGCATTGTATTCTATTTTTTGATGCAAAAGTAGAAATTCAGTTCAAATGTTGATACGCTTATGGTTACTAGCCTTCGAACTATTGCTTGAACTTTTGAAAGAATACGTCTTAGTGGTAAAAAATGTTAATAAAATCAATCAAAAAGTTAATAAATAATTAACGCGAGCTAACTATCGTCATAGATTTTAATCAACTGCTATTGTTATATTTGACCACAGACAGAAGAACCAATCAATTGCAATTAAAGTGTTGATTAGTTGAATTAAGTAGATTTCCATGTGCAAATCAATGTTAAAATTGAGCAATAAAAAGGGAAAAATAAGGAACTATTCTGTAGGGCTGTGACAATCAGCAGCTTAATCTATATAAATTTATTAAATCATTCATTTTCAATCAATTAAAAATCGATTAAAATTGTAGTTAATATGAGAAAATTAAAAAGTGCACTATTTGTGGTTATGCTTTTAATGTTTTCGATCGTGGCAAAATCACAGGAGACGACCGCTGAAATTTCAGGGACAATTTCAGATGCAACAGGAGCATTACCCAACGTAATTGTGACCGCAGTTCACGTCCCAACGGGTACGAAATACATGACCACCACACGTAACGATGGCCGGTACAACTTACCCAACGTAAAAATCGGTGGTCCGTATACCTTATCCACCTCTTTTGTCGGTTACAAGTCTGAAACAGCCTCCGACATCATCCTGAATCTGGGTCAGACGTACAAACAAAATTTTAAATTAGTTGACCAACAGACACTTCTGGGTGAAATTGTGGTTCAGTCTTCCTCCAACGACAAGACTTTCAGCAGCTCCAGAACAGGTTCTCAGGAGTTGATTACCAGAACACAGGTAGATCGTTTACCAACCATTAACCGATCCATCCAGGATTTTGTCAAATTGGAACCTACGGCAAATGGTTTGAACATTGGTGGCAGAAGCAACCAGTACAACAACATGACCGTGGATGGTGCCAACTTCAACAATTCATTTGGTTTATCCTCCATTCTGGGTGGACAGACTTCCGCACAGCCTATTTCACTGGAAGCAATTGAGCAAATTCAGGTAAACGTTTCTCCCTATGACGTAAAACAGGGTGGATTCTCCGGAACAGGTGTCAATACCGTTACAAAGAGTGGAACCAATACCTTCAAAGGAACCCTTTATCAATATTCCAGAAATGAAAATTATCAGGGTTACAATGTTGGACCAACTACCGTGACAAAGACTCCTTTTAATTACAACATCAAGGGATTCAGTTTGGGTGGACCAATCATCAAAGACAAACTGTTCTTCTTCGTAAGTGGTGAGCAGGTAAGACAAGATGCTCCTGCAACATCCTTGTCGGCTTCGGATGCATCCCATCCAGCCGGCGGAAACTATTCTCAGGCCAACGCAGATACATTAACCGCTCTATCCGGTTTCTTAAAATCCAAATATGGATATGATCCGGGTGCTTTCCAGGGTTATAGTTTCAAGACTAATTCAGATAAGATCACAGCAAAATTGGACTGGAACATAAACGCCAAGAATACCTTCACCTTGAAGTACAACTACCTGAAATCCTCCGCTGATCAATTCGCCTCTGGCTCAAGACCAGGCACTGGTCAAACAACTGGTGGACAGCCGGGAACCTATTCCATGCCTTTCTTTGGAAGTGGATATGTGATCAACAACAACTTCAATATCTTGATTGCGGAGTTGAACACCCGTTTCAACAACAGGTTGTCTAACAAATTGCAGGTTGGATACACGGCCTTGAGAGATTTCCGTTCTCCACACTCCAGCAGTTCAACGATGCCTTTGGTTGATATTTTGAACAATGGTAACATTTATACCACATTTGGTTATGAAATGTATACCTACAACAACAAGTTGAATACAGACGTTTATCAATTGAATGACATCCTAACCTATTACAAAGGTTCACATGAACTTACATTTGGTACACAAAACTCGCTGAAGAAATACCAAAACGCATTTGCCCCAGGCTATCAGGGAGTTTATCAATTCAACAGTTTGACAGACTTCTACAATTCGGCCAAATACGGTGTTGCCAATGCAAAATCCTACTACCTGCAATATTCCGCACTACCTGGCGGAGTATTCCCATGGGCATATGCCGGATCAACAGAGTTATCCCAGTTCGTACAGGACAAGTGGAAAGTTTCCAATGATTTTACCTTGACTTACGGGTTGAGATTGGATGAAACCTTCTACAAACAGGCGATGACGGATAATCCTACCTTCGATGCTTTGACATTCAAAGATGGAGCAACCTACAACATTGGTAAAGCGCCCATGAACAATGTAATTATTTCGCCAAGATTGGGTTTCAACTGGAATCCCAACAGTGACAAAACTTTACAGGTAAGAGGTGGAACGGGTATCTTCGCAGGTCCTCCGCCATTCGTCTGGATTTCCAACCAGGCTTCCAACAATGGTATTCAGTTTGGTTCATTCACAAACGCTGCCAACAAAACAGCATTCAATGTCGACCCCAACGCACTCAGACCAACTGCAGGTGCTGCCAATACATCTTATAGCACGGCTTTGGTTTCCAGCAACTTCAAATACCCAACATCGTGGAAATCTTCTCTTGCTGTAGACAAGAAATTGAACGATGGCTGGTTGGTTGGTGTAGAATACAACTATACCCAGGACATCAATGCAGTTTATTACTCCAACATCAACCTAAATGAAACCAACGGTTATACCTTAGGTGGGGTTGATAATAGAACCCGTTACCTGACTTCAGTTGCAAATACCAACAAATACTACTATGCAGGAACCAGCCTGGCAAATCCAAACATTGGCAATGCAATTTTAATGAGCAATACCAACCAGGGTTATGTATATACCCTGACAGCAAAGGTTCAAAGAACTACTGAAAACATCGCCTACGGTATAGCCTACACCCATTCTGTATCCAAGAACACAGCAGAATATGGATCAACTGCTTCCTCATTGTGGAGTGCAGTCCCCGTTGCCAATCAGGATCCCAATGCAGCCAATTTGGGCTATGCCTCTTATTATCAGCCAAACAGGGTGATTGCCAACTTCTCTTACAGAATCAAGGAAGGCAAATATCTAGCTACTACCATCGGTGCCATTTATGAAATGACCAACAACGGCGTAACCTCCTATGTTTACAATGGAGACTTGAACGGCGATGGTAATACAAGCAATGACCTGATGTACATTCCAAAAGTAGCTACCGACATCAATTTGGTAAAAGTTGGTTCAGGTGGTTTAGGTACTGGAGCTTCAACTGATACAAGAACTGCGGCACAAATCTGGTCACAGTTGGACGGTTTCATCTCCAACTCTACTTACCTGAATACACACAGGGGTGAATATGCCAAGAGAAATGCAACTGTCATGCCTTATTACAGCAGATTGGATTTGAACTTGACGCAGGACTACAAACTCAATTTCGGAAAAGATACCCACACGCTGAGGCTTTCGGTGGATATGATCAATGCCGGAAACTTCCTGAACAGGGATTGGGGCGTAGTTAAAATTACTACAGCTACCAACGTCTTGAAATATGAAGGTATTGCTGCCGATGGAAAAACTCCTTCTTTCTCTTTCCCATTCCAAACAGGAACCACTCCATTCACCCAGCCATTCCAAAACTCTACTGGTATTACTTCCAGATGGCAGCTGATGTTTGGTATCAAATACCTGTTCAATTGATCATTTAGGTATATTTTGAAGAAGAACTTCTCTTCATGAAGGACAACTTAAAAGTCCTTCTGACATGACAAATAAGATGAAAGCAGTAAAATACAGGTTAAACACCTTGTAGTTTACTGCTTTTGTGTTACTTTTAAACCTTAATTAAGTTATTTTAACAAATCGCGAAATTGATATCAGCTATTTAATAGGACAATTACTCTCGATAAATTAGGTAAACAATAGATAATCAGAACAATTAACCACAAAAATGTCATTAATGAAAAACAATTTTTTAAAGCTCGGCCTGACTCTGGTACTGTTTGCAGGTATGTTTGCAACGGTGATGGCTCAGGTTACTACCTCCGGAATCAGTGGTAGGATTACCAGCGGCAATGAGTCCCTGCCAGGGGCAGCCATTGTTGCGGTTCACGTTCCTTCGGGAACCCAGTATGGCACGGTGACCAATGCCGATGGCCGCTTCTCCCTGATGGGGATGCGCACAGGTGGTCCTTACAAGGTCGAAGTCTCTTTTGTTGGTTACACAAAGGCTTCCTTTACAGACATCACCCTGTCACTGGGTGAAACGTTTGTGTTAAACACCTCGCTGAAAGAGGGTGCCGCTACAGTAGGCGAAGTTACAGTTGTTGCAACCAAACCTTCTCCGTTCAATTCTGAGAAGAATGGAGCTTCACTGAATGTCACGACCAGGCAAATTGCCATGATGCCCTCTGTCAGCAGAAGCATCAACGACGTGACCCGTCTGACACCACAATCCAACGGCAATCAAATTGGAGGCGGTAACTACAGACAGAACTACATTACCGTCGACGGTGCCCAGTTCAACAATGCCTTCGGTATCGGAACCAACCTTCCCGGCAACGGCTCTCCTATTTCGTTGGATGCTATTGACCAGATTTCTGTGAACATCTATC
>Ga0118677_10015373_pt1 | contig 10641 bp, 10 predicted proteins | sample AliMusrvi5mmetaG_FD_86154 | JGI IMG/M metagenome (GOLD analysis project Ga0118677, IMG submission 86154)
CATATATTACTAAAATAAAACAGCAAAACAATTGCACATGAATACTTTTATTAAAAAATCCTCTGTATTTTTAGTTCTTCTTTTTTCAGGGTGTGGTCATCAACCTGAAAAGGCAAGTATTTCTTCCCCTCTTTCTATGGATAGCACTACAGAGCTCATTTTAAGCTCTTCCCAGTTTTCCTCTGGAGAATGGCCAAGCCGTGAGTGGTGGGAGATTTTTACAGATGAGCAGCTTTCCCATCTAATACATACAGCTATACAGAACAACCCAGCACTTAAGAAGGTAGAAGCTAAGCTCCAATTTGCTGAGCAAGAAGCCAAAAAAGTAAGGGCATCCCTTTTTCCCCATGTTGGAGCTGACTATGGAGAAAACTGGCAATACTTCAGTAAAAATGGCTTTGTAAGAGACTTTTACCCAATACCGAGTGGTGTCACCCTTCCGAGCTCCGTAAACCAGATCGATTTGACGCTTAACTTCTTTTATGAATTCGACTTTTGGGGCAAGAACCGAAAGATGTATAGAGCAGCCCTAGGCCTTGCCAAGGCCGAACTTGCAGAAAGGATCCAAGCAGAGCTTACCATTAGCACTTTGGTAGCTTTTGCCTATTTTGAGTTACAGACTCATAAAGAGCAGCTTCGTCTTTACCAAGATAGCCTCTCCTCTTGGGAAAGAACCTATACTCTAATAAATGAGCAAAATACAGCCGGAGTTGCTGGAACTATTTCTGTACTTGATGCTAGCAGAGAGACCTTCCTAGCCAGGCAAAATGTCTCTGAAGCGCAAAAAAACTGCCAAATCGATGAATATGTGCTAAAAGCTCTCCTTGGGGAAAGTCCTGATGCAAGCCTAGAAATTATAGCTGTCCCTCTGAACTTTAGCGGCCAAATTTCTTTGCCAAAGCACCTGGGTGCAGACCTACTTGCTAGAAGAGCCGATCTCATGGCTATGATTTGGAGGGCAGAGGCCGCCTCTGAAGAGATTGGCGTTGCGAAAACGGATTTTTATCCTAACATCAATTTAACGGCCCTGGCTGGAGTAGAGTCTCTACAATTCCCTTCAATATTTAGCTGGTCGAGTAGAACGGGCGCCCTGCAACCGGCTATCCACCTACCAATATTTACGGCCGGAAAGCTAAAGGCTAACCTCTCTTCTAAAATTGCAAAATTCAATGAAGCGGTCCAATCATATAATGAGGGGCTCCTCGAGGCAACCAAAGAGGTTTCAACTGAACTTAGCACATTATACTCATTGTATGAGCGCCTAGAAATGCAAAGTAAAGTCGTCGACACAAGATCTCTAAAACAACAATTAAGCCACATGCGCTTTACAAGTGGGATAGACAACTACGAACGATTCTTAATATCCCATCAGGAGCTCCTGAAAGAGGAGCTAAGTAAGGTCGCTCTAGAAAACTATAGACGCCTCTCCATTGTACGACTTATTAAATCACTCGGTGGCGGTTACCACTGCATGGAAACACCATCTATTATAGAGGAAAAGTAAATTATGGAAATCCCAGATATCCCTAAAGAAATCCCTCCCACAAGCCAAAAAAAACAACTGATGTTTCATCCTCAAAAACGAAACAAAGTCTTATTTTATCTAACTCTTGCCTTACTCCTTATTGGATCGGCCTATTTCATCTATTGGTTTACTTACGGACGGTTTCATGAATTTACCGATGACGCCTATGTAAGTGGCAATACAGTGATGATCACAACGCAAGTGCCGGGTATCGTGACAACGATCTATGTCCAAGATACAGACTACGTCGTTAAAGACACTCCCTTAGTTCAACTTGATAGAACTGACCATGAAATCGCGCTTGAAAAAAGCAAAAAAGAGCTTGCAGAGACGGTACGTATTGTGGCAAAGCTCTTTGCTGACGCCTCTGAACTCAGCGCTCAGATAGATGAAAAAAAGGCTATATTCATAAAGAAAGCTCTCGACTATGAAAGAAGAACATCTCTTGTAGCCTCCGGTAGCGTATCGAAAGAAGACTTTGACCATGCCTCAAGTGACATGGCAAGTTCCTATTTTTCCCTTATCGCCACAGAAAAAAACTACTTTGGCCTGATGGCGCAGATCGATAATACCACGATAGATACCCACCCAAGGGTAGATAGAGTAAAGCAAGAAGTGAGAAAAGCATGGATCGATTTAGGTAGGTGCACTCTATACGCCCCAGTATCTGGTATAGTAGCGCAGCGTTCTGTGCAAGTAGGAAAATGGGTAGAGCCTACTGAGCCTCTACTTGCTGTAGTTCCCCTGGATCAAATGTGGATCGATGCTAACTTTAAAGAGAGCCAGCTTTCTCGAATGAGAGTTGGCCAGCCAGTAAGCCTGTACGCAGACATGTATGGATCCGATGTAGAATATAAAGGAACTCTAACTGGAGTCGGCGGCGGCACAGGAAGCGTATTCTCAGTACTCCCTCCACAAAATGCCACTGGCAACTGGATTAAAATTGTCCAGAGGGTTCCTGTACGGATCGATATCCCCACAAATACACTACAGAAGTACCCGTTAAGACTCGGCCTTTCTATGGAGGTCACCGTAGATACTACAAATACTGCAGGCTCGATGACACCTGCTACGAGAAGTAAAGATCTACCCCGATTTGCAACAGATGTGTTTACAAGTGAGGAAAAAGGGGTAGATACCCTTATTGAAACGATCCTTTTAGAAAACATGTCCCTTTATTCTATGGAACTAGAAAGCTATGACGAGCCAAGCGATACCCCAGAATCCCCCTCAGTACCTTGAAGGGGTGCCACGGATTCTGTCCATCTTTGCCCTATCTATTGCGACATTTTTAATCGTACTCGACTATTCTATTGCCAATGTTTCCATCCCCTACATTTCTGGTGATCTGGGGGTAAGCGTAGACCAAGGGACCTATGTGATCACGTCCTTTGCTGTCGGCAACGCTATCATCCTGCCCATGACAGGTTGGCTTACTAAACAAATAGGCGCTGTAAAACTACTAATTCTTTCTATTTTACTCTTTGTCCTATTCTCTTGGCTATGTGGAGCCGCTGCTAATTTTCCCATGCTAGTCACCTGCCGTTTTTTACAAGGGATGGTAGCTGGTCCCTTAATACCCCTTAGCCAAAGTCTTATTGTAACAACGAACCCCCCTGAGAAAAAAAATAAAGTCATAGCTATTTGGAGTATGATTATTATCACAGCCCCAGTGCTTGGACCGATTCTTGGCGGATGGATCTCTTATGATTATGTCTGGCCTTGGATCTTTTATATCAATGTTCCAGTCGGACTACTTAGCGCCTTTCTTCTTTGGATCTATCTCAAGCCATTTGAAACCCCTATTGTAAAAACACCGGTTGACTGGGTAGGGTTTCTACTGCTTGCCATATCGGTATCATCTCTTCAGTTCATACTGGACAAGGGGGAGCAATACGACTGGCTAAATTCCAATCTTATTTTCACCCTCACTATCATAAGCTCCGTCGGCTTCATCTACCTATTTATTTGGGAGCATTTTCACCCCCACCCATTAATAGAACTGAACCTATTAAAAATTAAAAGCTACGCCGTATCGATTTTCTATATCATGGTAATGTACGCCAATTATTTCGGGGCTATTATCCTCGTTCCCTTATGGCTGCAGACCAATATGAACTACACATCTCTACTTGCTGGGATCGCTGTTGCTCCCTTGGGTATTGCCCCAATTATGTTTTCGACATTCTCAGGATGGATGATCACAAAACTTGGCAGCATCCCTCCTTTATTTCTCTGCTTTATTATATTTTCGGCGTCGTGCTTTTATACGGCCTATTTTGCAACCAATGTAGATATCTTTCATGTGGAACTTTCTCGCTTTTTGATGGGCTGTGGGCTTGTATTTTTTATCACTCCTTTAATGGCACTGAGCATCCAAGATATCCCGGCAGATAAACTGCCTAGTGCCACCGGATTCTTTCATTTTGTAAGGGCTATGTTTGGAGGGGTGGGAACATCGGTCTACACGACGATGTGGATACGCAGAAGCGCTTTTCATCATGAGCGGATAGGATCTACTATTACCGCTTATTCAGAAAACACTAAAGAATATATAGCATCGCTGAAAAATCTAGATATGCAGGGGGTAAAGGCTCTAGCTTTTACCAATGCTGAGGTAAATAACCAAGCCGCTATGATGTCAATTAATGACTGCTTTTATCTGATGGGATGGGTTTTTCTAGGACTAATTCTCTTCCTTCCTCTCGGAAGGAAGAGAACAGCCAAAATATGAGTTACTTTCCGAGGCGGATCTTGCTATGGTGAATGCTATATTTAAAATAGACATAACATCCTAAAGCAAGCCATACGATGAGCTGCAGCCAGGTAACACCGGGGAGAAACAGCATCTGAGTAAAGCTTGCAAGAGCTCCAAATAAAGGAACCCATGGGGCAAAAGGCACCTTAAAGGGCCTATGTAGCTTGGGCTGTCTAAAACGAAGCACAAGCACTCCAAAACAGACGATCCCAAAGACCAGCAGAGTTGCCATAGATACCAACTGTCCAAGGATACCGACAGGGAATAATCCTGCAATAATAACAGCTGCAAGTACCACAATTATCGTGGTAAATAGAGGCGTCTCTGTCTTTTTATTTACCTTATGGAATCTCGGTGGAAGCAGTCCATCATGCGCCATGGTATAAAAAATTCTTGTCTGACCAAGTAACATCACCATAACAACGGAGGTAAGTCCAGCAAGGATCGCGATCTTAATAAAGAGCCTCAGCCAGATAAAATGAGCCCCAAGAGCATTTACGGCCACCGCAATTGGATCGGCTACATCTAAAAACTTGTAGCTAACAAGGCCAGTAAGGACAATTCCCACTAAGATATAAATAATCGTACAGATCCCAAGAGATCCGATCATCCCCCGAGGAAGATCCTTTTGGGGATTTTTTGCTTCCTGCGCAAGGGTGGAAAGAGCATCAAATCCAACAAATGCAAAGAAAACAACACCCGCACCTCTAAATACACCGCTAAGACCATACTGGCCGAAGTTACCCGTATTTTCTGGGATAAAGGGAGTGAGGTTGTCTATGTTGATATACGCGACTCCACAGCCGATAAAAAGAACCACAACAGCAAGCTTAATCACCACCATGATGTTATTAAAACTTGCAGCGGCTTTAATTCCAACAGCTATAAGGCAACCCATAATAAGGGTTATTCCAACAGCTGGCAAATTAACTATATCACCACTTAAGGCCCATCCCGTCTCGAGATCGTACATAAAAGGGGAGTTGGATATAAAATTAGGTATAATGAGCCCGAAATCACTCATAAGACTTCTAAAATACCCTGACCAGCCGACAGCGACTGCACAAGAGGCTAGAAGGTATTCTAGAGTTAAAACACATCCTATGATCCAAGCAGCAAACTCGCCAAGTGTCACATAAGCGTAAGAATAGGCACTCCCCGATATGGGAATAAGCGAAGCAAATTCTGCGTAGCATAGAGCTGCAATCATAGCAATGATACCAGCTAGTATGAACGAGATAGTGATTCCCGGCCCAGCATATTCTGCAGCAGCCTGTCCTGTAAGCACAAAGAGTCCTGCGCCGATAATTGCACCGATACCGATAGCTGTGAGGTTTAGAGCGCTCAGTGAGCGCTTTAAAGAGTTCTTTTTTTCTGAGGCCTCTTGAAGTAAAGACCTTACTGATTTTTTAACAAATAATCCGTTTGACATACACTCTACTTTCTTAAAAGTTTTGCACTCCACTCAGCATAAGCTCTAGGGGAAATTATTTATATGGCAAAAGAAACCATTTTCCCTAGCAGATTCACTCTAGTTAACGGATAATATCTTTCTTGTCTCCAGTAAAGCGCTACGAGGCACTTCCCTAATCGACCTAAGCCACGGCAATACATACTAAACCGCTACTTTAGTATGTATCGCAAAAAACCTTCTCAAACTATTACTTAATAATACGATATAATATTAAATATAAACCACCCATAATGTATAGCAAAACTCCGCTTAGTAAAATTAACTTGCAAGATATACACGCCAAACTAATTTTTGGATAAGAAATTCATAATAAACAGCTTGAAATCCCTCCCTACTAAATTTTATGGAATCAAAAGAGCTTGCCAGCTCCTCAACAAAAAACTTTGCTTAATTGACAATATATTATTTTAATATTACACGTTAAATAATATCTAAAGAATAAAAAGGAGGTAAATTATGTCTGATCCCACCGCCCTCTCGCCAAAACCCACAGCACGCCCTAGTAATTTTGACAAGGGTTGCAAACAAGGATACAGCAACACCACAACAAAAAGAGCCGCGTATTAAATAGATATTTACAGAGTCGATGACTATGTTAAAAGCCGCAAAAAAAACATCTCGCAGCACCAGAGGCAACAGATCAAGGCCCCGTTAACAGCAATCCGATAGAGTCTAAAATAACCAGTATAAAACAAATCAAAAGGTTTGATATGAAAATACAGGCAGCCTTTCAAATAATCTCAACAAAAATAGACCCTAGGAAATCCGGTGGTTTCTTGCAAAGTCCAACGCAATTCAATCGTAAGGGGCATTAATTCTGGATACAACTGAAACAATCCACAAAATCTGTCAATATTTAACAAAAAAGCAGTTTCGACTTCCTAGTAAAAACCTAGATTAAACATTAAGGCATGTAAATTATGACTAGCGCTATCCCTCCTTCAAGAGACCCATTAACAATCTTTCAACGAGAATGCGAAACTCTCAATACGAAACTTGATCAACAGAAATTACGTATAGAGCAAATTGAACCGGCCTTTGAAAGAATCAAAGCTTGCTATGAGACAGCAGTAAGAGCGCTTAAAGCTTCTCCTTGTGAAGAACTTAGAATAAGAGCTGTCAGCCCCGAAGGGTTATCAGAGGATCTGGGAGCTATCTATAGAGCAACTTGTGAAAAGCTTTTAAAAGAAAATCCGAAACTCCACCTGGAAATCACGACCCCTATATTGAAATCTGAAAGTCCTGTCCTGCGAAATCCCTCACCTCAAGTAAAAGACTATATCATAAGTACTGTCATGCTTGATTGGGAAGTTACCACATTGCTCAATAGTGGAACATCAATAGATCCAAAGCTTGGAACATATGGTCTTGAACAATCCCTTAATTGCTTGTCAAAATTACATAAACGTCTTGAAAATGAAATAAGAGAACTAAAACTAAAAGACTCTCCAGAATTAATGCCTTTATTAGAAGATCTTAATGTTAAAGAAAAACTTCTAAGAGCGAAAATCGCAGAGGTCCGTAAAAACTTATCTGATTTAAGTATTAGAGATGATGAAAAATTCCTGCCAGAAAAAGACAATCCTTATTATAATGTGATAATCACCGGTAGAATTGCCTTTCATTCTCGAAATCTAGAAACTCTAAGAGCTTTAGATCCTTCAAGCCCGCAAATTTCCAAGCTAGAAAGTACTATTGCAAACCTCGAATCCATGAAATCCCCTGGAGAAGAAGTTCAAGGAATTACCCAAGCAATTTTTTGTAATATGCATAATCTAAACATAACATTAAGCAGCCTTTGGCGTCATCTTGGATTCCAAAAAGGCTTCAACCATGTAAGTCATTTTGAAAAAGAACATCTAAGCATAGCTCTTCAAAATGATATTCGAAAAATTGAAACAGTTAGAAGAGAGGCACAAAGAATAAATCCAGACCCTAGGATTAAAAGCGTTTTTGATAAGGAGCTTGAGGCTCTTAGATCTACGCTTGAAGCCTTAAGAAGTAGGCTAAGACTCGTAGAAGAGCTTCTTGCTGATAGTACAGAGAGAAATAAGGCGGAAATAGAGTCTTTTTTACTTAGCGATAAAGGATTCAAAACACTAAGTGAAGATCTAAGAGCGTCTATAATAAGTGAGTTGAGATTTCTTTAAACAAAAAACACCCACTTACTATACTGAATATGCCTCTTAAAATTTACGAAGGCTGACGGATTGTATTTTCCCAAGCTTTAACAAATTCTAAAAAGGCTTCCTTTAAAGGTTTTGAAGTAAGCATTTTAAGAGAGTCCTTATTCCCACTTAAATGCGCTATCTTTGCTAGAAGATGTAAGTGTCTTTTGTCATCGGAAGAAAACAAGAAAAACATCGTATGAACAGGCTTGCCATCGAGAGATCCGTATTCTATCGGATTTTTAGGGAATACGACAACTATCATATCAGAGGCTGGACCTTTAAGGATAAAATCTCTGCTGTGGGGGACAGCGATGCCGTTATTTAAAGAGGTAGGCATGAGTTTTTCTCTATCGAGAAAAAGCTCAGCAACAACTTCAGCATCAAAACCAAGTTGGGGAGATACTATTTTTAGCGTTGACAGAATGATTTCTTCTTTGGTATTTCCCTCTACATCAATAAGAACGTCACCTTTATTTACTGCTCGATACAGACTAAATTGCTGCATGCCACTTCGAGTGGATTGATCTGTAGGATTTTCAAGAGCCGGATAGACCTGCACCTGATCAAAAGGGGTAAAGACCTTGTCTTGATCTAACTTACAACTCATCATCCAATTCTCGATCTCAATGCGACTGAAACGATACTGATGATTTAGTTTATAAGCTGGAATCTTCCCATCGGAAAGCCACCTGCGGATTGTTGTTTCAGATACGCTGAGAAGCTCAGCGACATCTCTAATTTTGAGATCCATATCAGCACCCTAGAAATTGATCTATTACTTCGCCTGGGAGGTTCGTCTTTAAAATTTTTCTTCTTCTTTCCTCGTCTTTCACAGCTTGCGTAAGGCGGGATAGTATCTTTAAATATTCCGTTTGCTTATTTTCCGGTCCCCCGATCATGAAGATCAGCTTCACATCAGATCCGTCGAGAGCGTTCCAATCTATCCCTTTCTTCTTTTGCACACCTATTGCAATAAAAAAGTCAGAGTACCCTTCCAGTTTTGCATGGGGAATCGCAACTCCGATACCGATGCCAGTGGAGACAATCTTCTCTCTATCGAGTATGGCCTTATGAAAGTCGCTCCTGTTACGGAGCTTTCCTGCGTTGTCGAGAACATCGACAAGTTTGTCGATGGCAGCATCGCGTGTAGGTTCATCTAAAAAAACAACAAGACGCTCATCCAAATATTTGGATATCGTCATAAACTCATCCTTTTTGAAATATTTTTTTAGTTCACCAAGACTTTCTGTAATCTGGTAGTTAATTTGTTCCAGTATGGCCAAAACCGCCAGCTCCTCGTGAAGTACCTGTTAACTCCTCTGCCAGAACAAACCGGGCTCTAGAGGCTTGAGCTAAAACTAGCTGAGCAATACGCATGCCTCTAGTTATAACAAAGGGATGTTTGCCGTGGTTGATTAAAATCACACCAACAGGCCCCCTATAATCTGCATCGATAGTTCCTGGTGTGTTAAGAACTGTGATTTGATTTTTTAGAGCGAGTCCACTTCTTGGACGCACTTGAATCTCATACCCTTCAGGGATCGCGAGCTTTAGTCCTGTAGGAACTAATACGGATTCACCAGGAGGCAAAATAACATCTTCTTCTATATAGGCCCGGGCATCTGCCCCGGCTGCTAAATCGGAAGAATATACAGGAAGAAACTCTTCATCTTCGACAATAACAGGAATCAATGTTTCCATAAACTACCTTAAAAGTATGCTAGACTGAGGCTGGTACTTTTTCTTCTACAATCTTAATTAATTGCTTCAATTTCAAAGAAAGGGCTCCAGAGGCACCACTTTCTTGATACTCCTGAAACTCTCGCTGGTTGCCCAGTAAAAAATCAAGGAATGTTGACAACTTATCTTTTAGATCATGTCTGTTTACAATGCAATCAATCATTCCTTTATCTAAAAGAAATTCTGATTTTTGAGCCCCGGGAGGAAGTTTTTGCTTAATAACTTGCTCAACTACTCGTGGACCTGCAAAACAGATAAGAGCATCAGGCTCAGCAATAATAATATCGCCAAGCGATGCAAATGAAGCCGTTACTCCACCACTTGTTGGATTGGTAAGAATAGAAATATAAGGAAGCTTTTTCTCGTGGAGCTTGGCGAGCGCGGCCGATGTTTTTGCCATCTGCATTAGGGATAAAACCGACTCTTGCATACGAGCTCCACCCGATGATGATACGATCACAACAGGAAGATTTTTTTCTATACCATATTCAATGATACTAGTAAGCCGTTCCCCCACAACCGAGCCCATAGACCCTGCCATAAAGCTAAAATCCATGATACCAAGAGCCACTTTCTGTCCATTAATAGAGCATGACCCAACGAGGGCTGCTTCATCCCTTCCAGAACTACTTTTAGCACTGTCAACCCTTTTTTTATACGCTTCCGTATCGACAAATTGTAGAGGATCTACGGTCTTAAATTCAGAGAACAACTCTTCAAAAGTGTCGCTATCGGCTAAAAGATGCATCCGCTGGGTGCCACTTAACCGATAATGATAGTTACATTTCGGACAACAATGGAGATTTTGTTGCATCTCACTTGCATGGATCATATCACTACAATGAGTGCACTTAATCCATCCACTGAAACCGTCTTTCTTTGTCGTCTGTATCTTAATTTTAGGCTTTTGCCTAGAAAATAAACCCATAAAAACAATCCTATTAAGCGCATGTAATTAGGAAAACAATAACAA
>Ga0118677_10015374_pt1 | contig 10641 bp, 11 predicted proteins | sample AliMusrvi5mmetaG_FD_86154 | JGI IMG/M metagenome (GOLD analysis project Ga0118677, IMG submission 86154)
GATGTCGTGGAGCTGTTCGACGGCCATGGCCTGACCGCTGCGGCGCGCGTGGCAGCTGCGGACCGCCACGGACTGCAGCTGGAACTGACCGCAGCCCCCACCCGACACGCCCCGCCCACCTGCGCGCTGACACTCTTCGCCTGCGTCAGCAAGGGAAAGCGCATGGACTGGACCGTGGAGAAAGCCGTGGAGCTCGGTGTCCAACGCGTGGTCCCCGTGATCTCCGACCGCACCATCGTGCGCCTCGACGAAGCCGACGCCGAAGGAAAGACCGGCCGCTGGACCCGCGTGGCGATCGAGGCCGCGCGCCAGAGTCACGCGATCTGGCTGCCGGAAATCGTTGCGCCGATGCCGCTCGCACAAACCGGCCCGCTGCTGCATTCCTGCGCGCCGGTCTTCGTGGCTGCACTCGTGCCGGAAGCGCAACCCATGCGGCAGGTGCTGGCGGGCATACGCGCACACGGCGCGCTGCCGGCCACAGCGGGCTGGTTCGTGGGCCCGGAGGGCGATTTCATGCCCGAGGAGCTGCGCCTGCTACGCGCGCATGGCGCCATCGCCGTCTCGCTCGGCCGTCAGGTGCTGCGCGCTGAAACCGCCGCCATCTGGGGGCTTTGCGTGCTCGGGGCGGAATGGCTGTAGAAGCCGGGCGGACACGAAGAAGAGGAAGGAATTCGAAGAAATCCTGAAGGAAAACTTTTGCGCGCCGCGCGCGCCAGGAAATACCCTTCCCGCCCTTCGTGTCCAAAGAAACACGCAGAATATTTGCCCCGCCGATACGGACACGAAGGAGCGGAAGGCCGCCGAAGGAAAACGAAGATTGTTCTCGGCGGCCGAGGCCGGCCGCCCTCCAGAATCCTTCGCGATCTTCGCCTCTCCCTTCGCCTCCTTCGTGTCCCAAGAAGCGCATGGGAAGTTCAGCTGCGCGTCTTGCGCTTCTTCACCGGCAGATCAAAGAAGCCTGCCAGGCGCATCTTCTCCTCGGTGACGATCTCATCGGCCGCGTCGGCCACGGCAGGCGTGGCAGGTGCCGGCACAAAGGCGCGCGCACCGCGCGGCACGGGGCGCAGTTCATCCCAGAGGCGCTGCTTGACCTCTTCAATACCGGTGCCTTCCAACGTCGAGACCTTGATGATCGGCACGCGGATGCGCCGGCGGAACGACTTGAGATTCGCCGCCGCCTCGGGCAAGTCCAGCTTGTTGGCCACCACCAGCGCGGGCGACTTTGCCAGCTTTGCGCTGTGCATCGCCAGCTCGTTACGCAGGGCCTTGTAATCGGCCCACGGCTCGCGGCCGTCCACGCCCGCCATGTCGATCACGAACAGTAGCAACCGCGAGCGTTCAAGATGCCGCAGAAACTCGTGGCCGAGACCGATGCCCTCGTGCGCGCCCTCGATCAACCCCGGGATGTCCGCCACGCGCAACTGGCTGAAGTCCGGGTAGCAGACCGTCCCGACAATCGGGTTGAGCGTGGTGAACGGGTAGGAGGCGACTTTGGGGTGCGCATCGCTGATGCGCCTCAGCAGCGAGGACTTGCCTGCGTTGGGGAAGCCTACCAGCCCAACGTCGGCCAGCACCTTCAGCTCGAGCTTGAGGGTGAACTCCTCGCCCGCCAAGCCCGGCGTAAACTCGATCGGCGCCTGGTGCGTGGCGGTCTTCCAGTGGACGTTGCCGAGCCCGCCCTTTCCGCCGCGCGCAAGGATCTCCTCCTGGCCGTGCGCAACGATGTCCGCCATCAGCCGGCCGGAGTCGCGGTCGAAGACCGACGTGCCGCAGGGAACCTTGACGCAAAGATCCTTGCCGTTGCGGCCGTACATCTTCTGGCCGCGGCCGGGGACGCCGGCCTCCGCAAAGAGCTGCGGAGCGAAGTACAGGCGCTGGAGCGAGTCCTCGTCGTGGTCGCCGCGAAAGATGACGTGTCCGCCGCGGCCGCCGTCGCCGCCGTCCGGACCACCCTTTTCCACGCACGCTTCGCGGCGGAAGCTGCAACTGCCGTCGCCGCCCCTTCCAGCGCGCACCAGCACGGTGACGCTATCGACAAACTTGTGCGCTTTCACGGGTTGGACGGGGAGAGCTGTGGCGCGGATCAGGCGCGCGCGGGAGACGGCGTCACGGTAATCACGCTGCCGTCTTTCTGGAACTTGACCAGGCCGTCCACCAGGGCGAACAACGTAAAGTCGCGTCCCTGCCCGACGTTGACGCCGGGATGAACCTTCGTGCCGCGCTGGCGCACCAGGATGGCTCCCCCGCGCACGAACTGCCCGTCGTACCGCTTCACGCCCAGACGCTTGCCGCAGCTGTCGCGGCCGTTGCGTGCAGATGCTGATGTTGCCATGGAATTGCCCGCCCCTCAGAAAAACCGGCCTGTGTTCAGGCGATCGACTTCACCGTCACCACCGTCAGCTCCTGGCGGTGGCCCACCTTGCGCTCGTAGCCTTTGCGGCGCTTCTTCTTGTAGTTAATGACCTTGTCGCCGCGCATGTGCTCCACAACCGTGAAGACCACCTTGGCGCCTGCGACCGTCGGCGCGCCGACCTTCAGCTCGCTGCCGTCGCTGAGCGCCAGCACGGCGCCGGCATCCACGTCCTGCCCCGGCTCGGCAACCAACCGCTCCACCTCGAGCTTCATTCCGGGCGTCACGCGGTACTGCTTGCCGCCGGTCTCTACAACCGCATAGGCTTCCATGACAAAGGTCCTTGCACTGGTGTTGCACGCGGGGCAGCAGCCCCGGGTTCGGAAACGGCGTACCATACTAAACCGCGTCGGGGCTGTCAACCGACGCCGGGGTAAACGGAACAGATTCTTTTGGGGTTATCGGGAAAGCCGGAAATCAGGAATCAGTTGGTCATTCTTCCTGATTCCCAGATTCACAACCTGCAGGCTCACCTGCTTTTTTAGGTTCGCCCGCGTCGTAACATCTTGCGCCAGAGCAGCCAGAACGCGAAGCGCAGTTGCGCCAACCAGCCGGGGCGCGCCTCGCGCGGCACCCCCGGCGCATGGTTGTTACGCATGTAGTTTCTGTCGGCAATACCCATGTGTCATTCCGGGAAGGTTGTTAGGCTGAAGACTGTCAGGCTATTCGGTAAAAATCAACGGGCAGGGCCAAACCTCCCAGGCGGTAAGGTGCGAAATCCCTTGCGCGCCGCAGTGCAGGTGTAGATTTTGAGATCGTTGCCAACCCGAACAGCCTGACAGTCTTCAGCCTAACAGCCTTCTGCAAGTTGAAATCCCAATGCGCGGAACTTTTGCAGCAATTTCCCGGAGGCATTGCGCACCCGCACCGTGGTGGAGGCAAATTCGCGACGCACGGGGTACTCCTTGCGCTGCTGGTCGAACGCTTTGGCCCGCGCTGCCAGGTCGGCCCCACAGCTCGCGCGCAGCCGCGCATCGTCGGCCATGATGTCGTAGACCGCCAGGACCGCCTCGCGCAGCACATCCTCGTCCGCGCGGCCCGCGGCGTCGCCGCGCCACTCCGGCACCGGCGGCGGCGGAAGCTGCGGCCGGAAGCTCGGCGGCACGCCCAGGACGCGGCAGGCGGCTTCGTAAACCATCATCGTGCCATTGACTTTCCCCTCGTAAGAATGCCCGGCAATGTGCGGCGAGACAATGTCCGCGCGCGCCAGCAGATCGGGGCGATAGCGGGGCTCGCCTTCCCAGGTGTCGATCACGGTATGCGCAATGCGGGGTATTGAAGCAGTCAACGGCTCGCGAGGACGCTCGCCCTCCATTGGGGAACCCCCGCTCCGACCTTGCACTGGAGGGCACGTGTCGAGAGCTTCCAACAGCGCGTCGGCATCCAGCACCTCGCCACGTGCGGCGTTCACGAAGATCGTGCCCGGCCGCATCCGTGCGAAGGCCGCGCGGTCCAGCAGGTGGAACGTGCGGTCAGGACCCTCGCGCGTCAACGGCACGTGGCACGTGACGACGTCGGACGCGGCGAGAAGCTCGTCGAGCGCAACAAACTCCCTGGCCGCCGCGTCCGACGCGTCACGTTTCCGCGGCGGATCGCAGGCCTTCACGCGCATGCCAAGCGCCTGCGCCTTAGCCATGACCTTGCGGCCGACGTTCCCCACGCCGATCACCCCCAGCGTCTTCCCCTCCAGCCGGAAGCCGTGCTTCCCGCCGAGCCAGAGCAGCGCGGCGGTCAGGTAGTTGGACACGCTCTCGGCATTGCACCCCGGCGCCGCGCTCCAGGGGATCTTCGCCTGCTCGAGGTACGGAATGTCGATGTGGTCCGTACCGATCACGCCCGAGCCGTAGAAGCGCAGCCGGCTGCCAGCCAGCAGTTCGCGCGTAACCTTGGTCGTGGAGCGTGTGATGAGCAGGTCCGCGTCGCGCACGTCGGCTGCCGTGATGGTGCGCCCCTCGCGCAGCGTCACCTCGCCCAAGGTCCCGAATGCCTCCGCGGCATACGGCATGTTGCTGTCGCAAACGATCTTCATGGAGTCTCCAGCGATCCCTCGCCATCGGTTGCGGCGCGCGAGGCCGCGCGCCCTCCAAGGGGGACAAAACAAGCCTTTCGACAACCGACTGGAGGGCGCGCGGCCTCGCGCGCCGGGATTTTCGGATAGGCTCTTATTCCCAAAGCTCTTTGTCCACCGCGTCAAACCCGGCAAGCTCGCGGTCAACCGCCGGATCTTCAACCCAGCTTCCGGCCAGATCGGCGAGATCGTTGCGGCAGGCCGGTTTTCCTGAGGCCCTTGGCGCCTGCTCGGCAGATAGTGGCTTGTTAGACTTCCGTTTCACATCCGCTTTGTAGTCAGAATCTGCCGATACTGTCAACTCTGGGCTCGTCGAATCGCGGTTACAAAAAACGCGGCCACCGGCCACGTCTACAGATGCGTTCGATCCCAATCCCGATAGCGACCCCGACCCCGAAGAATCGTTCGCTTCTTACGTCTTCTCGAAGCGCACGTACACCGTCATGTATCCCTCGCGGCACAGGTCTGCATCCTCCCCGCGGCTGAACCAAGCCTCGCACAGCGGTTGGCGGCGCAGCACCCACTTGCTGAAGTAGAGGTTCAGGATGCCCGCCAGCTCGAACCACCGGCCGCGCACCGTGCCGGCGGTCAGGCGCAACCCAGCCGGCGCAGCCAGCGCGGCCAGGCGCGCCACGGTGTAGTGCCGATGGCCGATCAGCCAAAAGGCGGGATCGAACGCGGCGGCGCGCACGGAGGCGAACGGCGTGGAGAGGTAGACCACCCCGCCGGGGCGCAGCGCGCGCGCGATCTCCGCGAAGAGGGCCGGCTCGGAGCGGCGTGGCACGTGCTCAATCACATCCCACAGGCAGACGGTGTCGATCGACGCTGCCGCGCAGGGGAGCTGGAAGGCGCCGGCGCAAAGGAACTCCGCACCTGTCTCCGCGGCGATGCTGCGCGCCGCTGCAAGGTCCGCATCGCGTGGTTCGATGCCGATCAGGCGGCGCGGTTTCAAACGCGCCGCAAAGCGCTCAAACCATCCGAACCCGCAGCCGATGTCCAACACGTCGCGTTCACGCACATGCTCCGGCGCCACAAAATCGCAGCAGAACCGGCAGCGGCCGTGCAACTGCTCGTATTCCTTGGGAAGCTCTTCAAGCAGGTTCCGCATGTCGTCTCCAAGACCTCAGCCTTCAGGATGGCTGCTGGTCAGTCCTTCTTGTCGGGGTCGGCGTCGGTATCGGTATCGGGGTCGAACCCATACTTTTCCGATTCTTCGTGAACCGCATACCCCCGCTGCCCAAGTTTCGTGAGCATCGCCACAATCCGGTCGAGCAGCACCTTGGCTTTCTCGTTCTCTTCAACCGTGATTGCACCGCACACCTGAAAGACATCCTGCACCGCGCCACACTCCAAGGCAGACGCTCGGGCAATCTCAAAGTAGCGCCGCCGGTCGCCCTCGGTTCCTTTGCCATTGCCTTCCGCAATGTTCAACGGGATCGCCTGCGACGCGCGAAGCAATTGGTCCTTCGCGTTCCGGTGCCCGGCCAATGCTTCGCAGAAGCGATACGCCCAGCCGACGTACTCGATGGCGGCACGATAGACATCCAGTTTCTCGTGCCCAAAGGCCATTTCTGCTTCCTCTCGACCCCGATTCCGATACCGACCCCGACGCCGATCGGACTTACCTCATGCTGTATCGGAGCCCCGCCTACCATTTTCCCGCATGCACCGCCTCGGCGCGGAAGCGCGTGCGCAACTCCGGGAACTCGGCCGGCCGGCCCAACGCAATGGCCGACACCGGCAGGATCGCCTCCGGAATGCCGAGCTGACGACGAATCGGCTCCATGCGGTCCGCGTTCGGGTGCACGCCCAGCCAGCAGGCACCCAGCCCCAGCAGCGAGGCCGCGAGCAGGATGTTCTCGATGGCCGCACTGCAGTCCTGGAGCAGGTAGGACTCCTGATTGCGGTGCGCGCGCGCCGGGTCGCCGCAGATCACGATGGCGGCTTCAGCCTGCTTCAGCATCGGCCCGTTTGGCAGCACCCCTGCCAGCGCGTCCAGCGCCGGCCGGCCGCGCAACACCACGAAGTGCCAGGGATCCGTGGCGCAGGCCGACGGCGCAGCCATGGCCGCCTCCAGCAGGTCGCGGATCTCGGCGTCTGTCACCGGCTCGCCGGAATAGCGGCGCACACTGCGCCGCGTGAACAAAGGGGCAAGTTTTGGGTTCATGGTCAAAGTCTCCTGGCATGCGTCACAGCGTCCGCCTTCCTCGTTTGCGAACCCGCCAGGGTGGGCAATCCGTTGCGCGGGGTGGCCGAGCTCAGCCATTTCGTTATTCTTTCGATCTCCTATGGCAAAGCCAGGTCCTTCAGCATCAGCGGCACGGTAACCATCGAATTCGGCGTTGCCACATTGATACGAAGTTGCGCCCCTTGCGGAAGGGGTTCTGAGAAATCGTAGCACCGAACATTGCTTCGCCACGACATTCCATTCCCCCGAATGGCTTTGCCGGATGCATCGAGAAACTCGACTTTGACCAGTTTCGATTGCGGGTCTTCGATCCGCATGATGACGCTGTTCTTCCCGCCCATCATTCCGCCGCCAAACATGCCGGCAAATGCCTTCCCCAAGCCATCAGCCAGGGCTTTCCCCATATCCTCGCCCGCATTCTCTGCGCCTGCCTTGGCCTTGGCTTCAGCCGCTTTCGCCTCGGCCTGCAAGTCCGCGTCGGATTGCGCCTTGGACAGAACAGTCATCTGGATTTGAGCCGCTGTCAGACTCGGATGCGAAACCACAATCTTTGGCCTTCCGGCAAGATTTGTGACCATCACCATGGACGCCGGATCTTTGCCAGGTCTGAAAACATCAATTTCACCTGCGAGTTCCTTCACGGTCGCCGCTTTCCGGGAGGGATTTCTCAGCTTGACCGTAACCTGGGTCTGATTCGAGTTGTTGTCGCTGATATCGGAGAAACTGCTTTTTTCCTGTTCTTCCCTGAGCAGGTTCCTGCCTGTGTCGTCAACCGCCTTTGTCACCGTGCAACGAAGTCCCTTTGCGCCGTCAAGATCGTCACCCATGAGCTTCAGTTCAATCTCCAGGTTGGCGAAGTACTTCCCGGTCGTGCGAGAGTCCTTCACGTCCCCCACCTGCACCCGCACGTCTGTTGTCGGCTCACTGCCCCACGCCACCATCGCCAGCACGGCCCCAACTCCAACCAGCACTGCCATTTTCATCTGCTTCTCCTTCTTCGGTTGCTGCCCGACTTCCAGTTATCCGTCACGCTCCATCCCGGATTGCGTTCTGATTCTACCGTCCGCGGCGGGGGAGTAAAGGCGATATCGGTTGATTCTCCACCGGGGTCGGGGTCGGTATCGCTATCGGGGTCGAACGCAGAATTCTGCATTAGGTCCTGCCTTATTCCAATTGCCGCCGACCCCGATACCGATTCCGAGAACAACGGCGCACACAGCGGTGCGCCCTCCAAGCGGTTGCGAAATGGAGGGCGGCGCGCCGTCGCCGCCGAACGGGATGGCCGGGCTCGTAGCGCCCGGCCTACTTTTTCTTCCTCTTCTCCGCCAGAACCGTCAATTCCTCCGCGGTCACGTCGTACCCCTTGCCGCACATGTGGCAGTAGACGGAGGTCGGTTTCTCCTGGCGGGCCATCTCGGCGAGTTCGGCGGCGGAGAGCGCCAGCAGCATGTCGCAGACGCGCTCGCGTGAGCAGCGGCAGGAAAACCGCAGCGGCCGCACCGGCTCGGACTGCAGGTCCGTGAACCCCAGCGTCTCGCCGAGTTCCTCCAGCGAGCCGCACGATTCCAGCTCCTGCGTCACGGTGTCGTCCTCGAACAGCGCGGCCAGGCGGTCGAATTCGTCGCTCCGGGTGTCCGGCATCCCGAGCGCCAGCAGCCCGCGCGCCATGTCGAGCGCGCCGCCGTAGGCGATCGCCACGATCTGCGCCGCTACCCGGCGCTGGAGCGATTGCGCGTAGTACTGCTCCAGCGCCCGCCGCACCGAGGCCGGCCGCGTCTCCAGGCTGGCGTGCGAGAGAATGTGCCCCGGCACGGAGCGGATAATCTGCACCGCGGCGTGATCGCCAAATGCCTCGGAGCTGTCCATCTCCTCGCGGGCGTCGAGGTCGTTCAGCACCTTCTGGTTGGCGTAGCCGCGCAGGCTGCCGTCCTGCGCCATCTCCACCAGCACGCCCTGGACCGGACCGCTCACGCGCAGGCGCAGCGTGACGGTCTCCTGCGGCCGCGTCAGCTCCGCGCCGAGCAGCGCCACGCCAGCCAGCGTCTCGGACAGCGCCAGGCTCGCAGTCGGCCCGCACAGGTGGCTTTGCTCCAGGGCGCGCGCCGCGTCGGCAACGTCGGCCATCACAAACTGGATCCGCGCGCGCGGCGAATATGCCAGCGCCAGACGGTCGGTCGGTTTCGCCATGATCATGGATGCCCCTCGCGTGTCACGATTTCGCGCGCCAGCGTGGCCAGCGCTGCCAGACCGCACGTTGCCGCCATTTCCGCCAGCGTGGCTGCGGCCGGCGCGATATGCGCCGCAAATTCCCGATGCCCGAGCGCCGACAGGCGGCCGAATGCCCCCAAAGCCTGCGTCAGGCGCTGCACCGCGGCCCAGGGGAAGAGCGCCGTTGTCTCCGCGCCCTGCGCCGGACAGAGCGCGGCGTAGCGCGCCAGCAGCCGCAGCCGCGTGTCCGCCGGCAGCTGCACGTACGGATCGCACAGCAGCGAGGCCAGATCGTAGGCTGCGGCGCCCAGGCGCATCCCCTGAAAATCGATCAGCGCCATGCGCCCGCGCCGGAAGAGGACGTTGCTCGACTGGAAATCCCGATGCACCACCACAACCGGCGCCGCGAGCAGACGCTGCGCCACGCGCGCCAGCTCGCCGGCCACGCCGGCGGGAAGCGCTGTCATGCCGTACCGCTTCGCCAGGAGCTGCTCGCAACAGAGCGCATGCTCCCACTGGTAGAGCGCGGCGTCGAACGACGGCTCCAGGACCGTGCCGCGCTGCGCTGCCAGCTTCGTGGCCTTTGTGTGCAATTGTGCAGCGGCCGCCAGGACCGGCTCGTAGAGCGCGTCGACATCTGCGTGGCGTCGGGAGAGGAGCTTGCGCAAATCCGTATCACCGAAATCCTCCAGCGCCAGCACGCACGCCTCCGGAAGATCCGCCAGCACCCGCGGCACCGGCACGCCAGCCTCGGCCAGCAGGCGCGTTTCATCCGGCAGGCAAATACAGTTAAGCGAGCAGCGCACGCATTTGGGTGATACGGCAAGCGGCGCGGGAATGGGGCCGTTGGCGGTTTGCCGCGCGGCGGCGATTTGTGAGATGATCCATTGTTCCAACTCCTGCGTCATCTCCAGCGGCACGCGCTGTTTGGTGCCCCGGTAATAGATGATTCCGCGTTTGCAGCGGTAGCCGTTGTCGCGCAACACCAACACCTGCAAGCCGAGTTGCATCCGGTCTGTGTCCCAGAGTTCCACGCCGTGCTCGCCCTCGCGCGGCGAGCCCGCCTTGTAGTCCACGGGGCAAACTTCTTCCACGGTGAACAGATCGGCATCAGTGCCATTGGCTGAGGCGGGGCGCATCTCCACCAAATCGAGTTTGGCGATGACTCCCAGCCGTTCTGAGCCGAGCATTGCTGAGCGCGAATGGATCGTTTCGGAACCCTCCTTCGGCTCTGTTGACGCCTTTTCCTTGTCTTTTTTTCCCTGCGTCTCCGCGTCTTTTGCCTGATCGCCCGCTGGAGCGGCCATAGCCCCGGAACCGCCATCCACTTTGCGGTGGATAGCCGCCCCGCGCAGCGTATCCGCATTCTCCACGAACACCCCCTCCACATGCTCGTAGTAAAAAAGGCGCGGGCAATAGACGAACTCGTTCAGCATCCGCGCCGGAAAGTAGTCGGGCAGATCGACCCGTACCCGGCGGCGCCCTTCAGGGCCGATCGTCAACGAGCGCCCGGAGTCAGTCAGAGCAGGATTGGATTTTGCGGGCTCTGCCATGGGATTCGGCGTCGGCGCTAAGAGCGCTCTGACTTGGCAGATGATTCGGGCTCGCCATCGACGACGATACAGGGACTGTCGATTGGCGAGTACGCCTGTCCCAGCGCAGTAATTACCCGGTCGCCGCGGCCCTCAACCGGACCGAGGTCCACAAACAATATCTGGTCATCGCGATGGTCGATAATTTCGCTGAGCACATGGCGGCATCGGACAA
>Ga0118677_10008343_pt2 | contig 10640 bp, 10 predicted proteins | sample AliMusrvi5mmetaG_FD_86154 | JGI IMG/M metagenome (GOLD analysis project Ga0118677, IMG submission 86154)
TCGCCGCCGAGACCACCTTGCTTATCAGGCCCGCGAGTGCGATGCCCAGGCCCACCTCCTGAGCCGTGCGGTTATTGCTGACCGCGGCAGTCGTCAGCCCGCCGATCAGCGCCACATTCCCCGCCGTGTCAGTCGCGGACTTGAACACCGCCTTCTTGCCAAGGATATGGTCCATGACTCGCCCGCCCCGGGTGTTCGCCTGGAAATCCACATCATCCGTCGGTGCGATGGGAATCTGCAACGAGCCAACCTTCAGTTCCGCTGAGGTTACCGGGGAAGGCGTCGTGCTAAAGCGCAGCTCTTCCTTGTATTGGCCCGTTGCAAACTTGGTAGGACCGGGGCCGAACTCGATGAAGAAGATCACGTTGGCCTTGAGGTTGTAGGGCGGCAGCCTCACGCCCCGGGAATCGGCTTGCGCCCGCTTGAAAGCGTCTGAGCCGTCGCCGCCCAGTTTCTTGGTGATCAGCCCATCCAGGTATTCCGGCAGCACCCAGTCGCCCGCGTATTGGTGCTGCTCGGCGTCGCTATCCTCAAACTCCGCGCTGCGAAAGCAAGCGCGGGCGTTGTCGGGCTCCCCGTCCATCCAGTAAATGATGCCCCGGTAAATGTAGGCCATTGACCGTTCGTAGGGCTCGCCAATGAAAGTCTTTCTGGCCTCCGCGTGGAAGTAGCTGCGCGCCTTCTTGGCGTCCGCGTCCTTCCCGTAAATCCCGCCCAGCGTCAGGAGCGCGTCGTCCAGGTTCTGTTTGGCCACGTCGAACTTGCCCTGGCGCATGGCGGCCAGCGCTAAACGGTACTCCCACAGCACCCGGTCACGCGGCGGCCCGTTGGCGATGGAGTTCGGCGCATCCACCATGATGTCGCCGGTCAGCGTAACCGTCGGCTGCTTGGTCGTGGCGCAGCCGGCAAAGGTCAGGCAAACCGCCAGCAGCATCGGCTGCCAGAGTGATTTCATCACATCGCCCCGCTATCAAGCTTAGCGATAGGCCGCGTCTTCCAGCCCCTGCTTCTTTATCTCGGCCATATCCTCCCACACAATGGCGCTGGTCCGGGCATCAATAAGATGGAAATTATACAGGATGTAATCGCTGGTGCCTGCCTTGGTCCGCGTGGACATCCCTTGCAGCGTGCCCGTCAGGAAGTAATCCGCCCCCTTGAACTCCTGGACGGTCGGGTCGGAGCTCGCAGTGACCTGCCCCTCACGCTTCCGATTGCGCTCCTTCTCCAGCGTGTCCATCTGGGCGCGCGCCAGGAAGATCAACTTGCCGCTCGCCTTCGAATTCAATTGCGCCCGGATCCGCGTCAGGAAGATCTCCTTGTTGATCGGGAAGCGGGTCTGGTTATCCACGGGATCCAGCACGATGGTCGGCGGCGTCGGCGCGTTGGCGACCTGCGGGATGCCCAGGATGCTCCGCGCCATCTTGTCGGTGACCATCACCAGGTCCTGCGACTCCACGCCGGTGCTGGCCACGAAGCCCTGCTCGTCGGCGTTCATGTGCGTCACGGGCACGCCCGAAGGATTCCTGACGCCGCTGGAGGCGCAACCGGAGGCCAGTGCGAGCACGGCCGCGCTGCAAATGGGAATAGTGAGTTTAGTTAGAAGGGATTTCATATAGGTGTCAGTTTGGAGGTTGGTTATGGCAATTGCCGTCGGCAATCCCGCCGATCACTGTGCCCATCAGGGCGCCGCCCAGCGCGTCAGAAACGATCGGCTGGGCCGGTGCGCCCGCCAACCCGCTGCTCGCTAAAATGATCAAGATCAGCCTTTTCATAGTTCGTCACCTACTTCGACGCTCACGGTAAACCTTTATTCGTTAACCCGCAACTGTGCCTGGCCATTCACCGTCCGATCCTGGATTTTGGCTCCCTGCCGATCGAGGCCAAGTCTGTCGCCCCTGCTTGACTTGCCTGCCGCCCCTGCTTAGGATTCCTCCCATGAGTTTCCGGTCTTTTCGCGTGCTGTTTATTGCAGCGTGTGTGCTGGCATTGCCTTTGACTGCGCCGGCGCCGCTGATTTACCGGCCGGGAGAAGGGTGGACTTATGAACCCTACGGCAGCGAGGGCAAGTGGCAACAGCCGCGGGCGAAAGATCAGATGGAAGTCGCGCAAGCCGCCTTCGACAAGAAGGCTTACGGCCTGGCCCTCAAAGCCGCGAGCCGCGTGGTGAGGGTGTGGCCGCTGTCGGATTATGCGCCCCGGGCACAGTACTTGGTCGCCCGCTGTTACGAGGCAAAGGGAAAAGAAGAGAAGGCGTTCAAGGCCTACCAAACCCTGCTGGAGAAGCAGCCCAAGATTGCCAACTGCGACGAGATTCTGCAGCGCCAATACCAGATCGCCAATAAATTCCTGGCCGGCAAGTGGTTCAAGCTATGGGGCTACATCCCTTTCTTCCCGTCGATGGCGGGCACGGCCAAGATGTATGGGGAGATCGTCAAGACGGGGCCCTACAGCCCGGTCGCTCCGCAGGCGCAGTTGAACATCGGGACGGCGTGGGAAAAGCAGAAGAGCTTCGGCCTCAAGACCCCCGACTATCCCGCGGCCATCCAGGCTTACGATACGGCCGCCGATCGCTATCACGACCAGGCCGCGGTCGCGTCCGATGCGATTTTCCGCGCGGGTCAGGCTTACCAGAAAGAGGCGCAGACCCCGGATCGTGACCCAACCAACGCCGGGCACGCCATCGCCAAGTTCACCGATTTCATAGCGCTTTACCCGAACGACCCACGGGTGTCACAGGCCCAGTTGGCCATCGCCTCGCTCAAAGGCGACCAGGCGCGCGGCAAATTCGACATCGCGCGGTTCTACGAGAAGCGCAAGCGGTACGAAGGCGCCCGGATTTACTACAACGAGGTCCTGCTGCTGGACCCTAATTCGCCCTATGCCACCGAAGCGCGGCAGCGGATCGACCAACTCAAGCAACGAATTGTTAAGGGAAACAATTAAGGTGAAGCTCTGTCGCTGGTTGCTGGTCGGCTTGGTAGCGCTCGGCGCGAATGGTTGCGCGGGCTATAAGCTGGGGCCGCTCAACGGGGCAGTCGCGGGCGCGAAGGCGGTTGAGATCAACCCCTTTACCAATACGACGCTGGAACCCCGCCTGGGGGATGAGGTCACCGCCCAACTCCGCAGACAGTTGCAGCGCGACGGCACCTTTAGACTCGCCTCTCACGACGACGGGGACATCGTGGTCAGCGGTTCCGTGAACCGCTACGTGCGACAGGAGATCAGTCTCTCGCCCAGCGACACCTTGACAGTGCGGGATTACCGGCTGGAGTTGCGGGCACAGGTAACGGCTCGCGAGCGGGGCACCGGCAAGGTGATTCTGAGCCAGCCGGTCATGGGCTACACCCTGATCCGTGTCACCACCGATTTAACGAGCACCGAGCGCCAGGCGCTGCCGCTGCTCGCCGCCGACTTTGCCAAGAACGTTACGGCGCTGTTGGCGGAGGGCAGTTGGTAGAGCGTCGATCGCGCCGCACTCAGGCTGACTGGGCGCGAGTGATTTGGCAGCGAGGGTTTGTTCTATTGAACAATTACGTCGATTGAAACTTATGATCAAATATGTTTTGCGATTCGGCGCTGTGGGCCTGCTGGCCGCGGCGCTCGCGGGCATGCCAGCGCAGCTCCTGGCGCAAAGTACCAATAAACCCGCCGCAGAAAAGAAATCGGCTGCCGGCAAGAAGGACCCAGCCACGAAGCCGAAGGCGGCGCATCCCTTCCGCGGGAAACTGGCTGCGGTGGACAAAACCGCAAAGACCATCAAAGTGGGCCAATCAACCTACCAGATCACTTCCGCAACGAAGATTACCAAGGCGGGAAAGGCAGCCACCCTGGAAGATGGCGTTGTCGATGAGCCCGTCGGCGGTTTTGTCAAACCGACCGATGACGGCAAGATGACCGCCACAACGGTGCGCTTTGGAGCCAAGGTTGGAGACAACGGCTCCGAGAAGAAGAAGGCCAAGTAGGTTCCATTTCAGCACCTCGGCCCGCCAAGGCCCCTCGATCACAAACGGGAGCCAGAAAATCTCCCCTGCCGCCCGCAATTTCCAGGGCCGAAACCGGAAAGAGGCTTGCGCCAGTGGGTTGCTGTCCTCCGAGAGCGAATTCGAGTTTCGGATTTCGGGCTTCCTTCGGGCTTCGGATTAAGGCTTTCGGATTTGGGCCGGACGCATCCAGCTCTAAAGCCCCTCGGTCACCTTCGCCACCAGCTCGTCTTGCTCTTGATGCCTTTGCTGTCCGTGGGCTGGCTATACCGCTGGACCAGCAATTGGCTCCGCGCCGCCTCGAGCGCCATCCGGAACTCGTCGTAGCTCAGGTATCGGTCGCCAGGGTCCTTGGCTAGCACCTTCACCAGCGCATCGCTGGTCGGCTGGGTGATTTCAGGCAGCACCAGATTCGGCGGAGTCAGGGCGGTATGAACATGCGCGGCGACCAACTCCTCCACGCTCGGAGCCTCGAACGGCACGTGGCCGGTCAACGCGTGATAGAGCGTGCAGCCCAGGCTGTACATGTCCGACAGGAAGGTTTCGCGCTCCCGCTTGATCTTCTCCGGCGCAACATAGTACGGCGTGCCCTCCGTGACGGACGATGACTCTTCTTCGGCCTCCGCGCTGCGCGCCAGGCCAAAATCGACCAGCTTGGGCTCCCCGTCGGCGTTGAACAGGATATTGCCCGGCTTGATGTCACGGTGCAGCAGATTGTGCTTGAGCGCCATGTCGAGCGCGGAAGCGATCTTGTAACCGATATCCAGGACTTCCAGTTCGCCAAGGCAGCCTTGCTTCTCGATGCGCGAATCGAGGCTGCCACGGTCGGCCAGCTCCATCACCAGGTAGCGCTGCCCTTCGAGCTCGTCGAATGTGTAAATGTGAATAATGTTGGTGTGGTTGAGCGAGGCGCAGGCGCGCGCTTCCCGGTAGAAACTCTCCAGCGCGACGGCGTCATTCTCCAGCTCTTTCCGCATGAGCTTCACCGCCACCAGGCGCTCCAGCACCGTGTCGAATGCGCGATACACCTTCCCGTGCCCGCCGGAAGCGATCTTGCTGCGCAGTTCAAACTGGCGCAACTGCATCGGCATCATGATCGGGTAGCCACAGCGCTTGCAGGGTTCAGTGGACAGGGGCGGGAGATCTCCCGGGATGAAGACCTTCGCATCGCACCCGCTGCAGGTGACCATCTTCAGCGGCTTATCGCTCGCACTCATGTTGATTCAGTATAAGCGTCAACTGTTCCCGCGACAAGCGCCCGTGCAAAAGCATCCGGCTACTGGCCGCCCCACGGATAACCTGTTTCTTGATAACCCTTTATGGCCGTGCCGTCAAAAGGGAAACCGTGTCAACGAACGCGCGGGAAACTGTTGACAAAGCCAGTGGGACAGTGTTCTATTGGGGTGTTAGCAAATGATAAAGACAGCTATAATTTACCTGTGTGACCAGCGTGTCAGTGGACAGACGTCCGCGTGGCATCGCTGCACCGGCGTCGCGGGAGGGAGCTGCTAACCCTGGAATTGATTTCCCTTAAACCCGCGATTGCCAGTCAATCGCGGGTTTTTTGTTGAACCGGGCCGCCGGGACAGGCGGCGTTAAAGAAAGGCAAGAAAATGAATAAGAAGTATAGACGGGTCCCGACAGAGTTCGGACCCGAAACGGAGTTCGAGGTAAAGCCGAGCCCGCCTGGCCCCTTCCGGGCGAGGCAGGAGGCCGAGCTCGAACGGCTCAAAGTGCAGTTGCTCGTGGAGCGGCTGGAGGGAAGCTGGGGCTCGCCGCTCGCCAGTCGGTTGCAGCGGGCGGCCAACGAGGCGGCGGCCCTGGCGTGGGTGACGCGGTATCCATTGCTCGTGTTTCCGGCCCTGTTCGAAGAGATGTCCGAAACGGCATTGCTTCGCGCCAAGCGGCAGGAACAGGTTCGCCAACGCAGCCGCGTGCTGCTGGCCGCATGAAACTGCCAGCGATTAGGCCGGGAAGCCACGTTGTGGGGAACCGTTTCCACGGGCGAACACCCGGTTGTTCCGCCCGCGCAAACGGTTCCTCGCCGTGGCTTCGTTCTTCGGGCGCGGAGTAGTAGCGGAATATAAGCGGAACACGAGCCGAACACAAGCGGGCCACACGGGAGTAGGTGGCTATCCTCAGGCTGTATCCTGGCCGGGCCATCCATCATTGTTGGCTCCTCCAACTTCTCCCGGTTCTATGCTTGTCGAGTGCCGGGACCGCAAATCTGGTTGACCGGATTTGGCGTGCGCCCGTAGGGTAAGCGGGATGGGACACCATTTAGTTGAACCGAATCCGTGGATGATGTTGCCCTTTGGGCTGCTGCTGGGGACGATTGCCCTGGCGCCCGTGTGGGCCCGGGATTGGTGGCTGAAGCATTATCCGAAAGTGGCGTATGTCCTGGGCGCGATCACGCTCGCCTATTACGTGTTCGGCTTGCACGCCTATGAGCGGATTCTGTCCGTCGGCCACGAGTATGTGAGTTTCATCGTGCTGATTGGGTCGCTGTACATCGTCTCTGGCGGCATCCACATCACGGTGAAGGGCGAGGCTACCCCGCTCAGCAACACGCTGTACCTGTTGCTCGGGGCACTCCTGGCGAATCTCCTGGGCACCACCGGCGCCTCGATGCTACTCATCCGGCCCTGGATACGGATGAACAGGAATCGCATCACCGCGTATCACATAGTGTTCTTCATCTTCATCGTCTCGAACGTGGGCGGCTGCCTGACGCCGGTGGGCGACCCGCCGCTGTTCCTCGGATATCTCAAGGGCATTCCGTTCTGGTGGGTGGCGGAGCATTGCTGGCCGATGTGGGCGGTAGGTGTGGGTTTCCTGCTGGCCATGTTCTACGTCATTGACGCGACCAATTACCGGCGTGCCCCGCGGGAAGCTCGTGACCAGCAGACGCAGGCACCCGAGCAATGGCGATTCGACGGTTTGTGGAACATCGCCTGGCTGGCGGTCATCCTCGGGGCGGTGTTCCTGAGCCGCCCGGTGTTTGCGCGCGAAGTCCTGATGGCAGGCGCGGCGGTGGGTTCGTGGTTTACCACGAGGAAAGAGGTCCACGAGGCCAACCAGTTCGATTTCCATCCGATCCAGGAAGTGGCCATCCTGTTCGTCGGGATTTTCGCCACGATGATGCCGGCGCTGGATTGGCTGCAAAGCAACACCCACCACCTCGGCAGCCCAAGCCCGGCCCTGTTTTATTGGGGCAGCGGCATCCTTTCAAGCGTGCTGGACAACGCGCCCACCTACCTGAGCTTTTTAAGCGCCGCGTTCGGCCTGTTCATTGACCCGGATATCGTTGATCAGGTGCAGACTCTGATCCAGCAGCACTCCACCAGCATCGCGGGCATTGCCGGGCCGCACGCCGAGGTCGTGGGGAACACCCTGGCGGCGTTGCAGAAATATCATGCCGCCCAACTGGCGAGCGGCCGGGTCGGCACCGAGGAGATCGAGATCGCATTCCTCCTCGGCAACGGCAGCCTTAACCACTACATCCTCGCGATCAGCATCGGCTCGGTCTTTTTTGGCGCCGCGACCTACATCGGCAACGGTCCGAACTTCATGGTGAAAGCGATCGCCGACCTGCAGAATGTGCCTACCCCGGGGTTCCTGGGTCTGATTTTCAAGTACACCCTGCCATGCCTGGCGCCGATGTTATTGCTCGTCTGGCTGCTGTTCTTCCGGGGGTAGCGGCGAGGGTAGCCATTGACGTGCCCCGACGCTTGTGCGAAATAGTTTGAATGTCGGTTTTGGTTCAATCACTGGATTCCGGGCGCAAGCCCGGGATCAGCACACGCTTGCCGCTCTTTGCGGGCGTTGTTGCTCCGTGCCTGGTTGCGCTTTGCTGTTCCTGCCGCACTCACACAGTGGCCCCGCCTAAGCGCGTCTGCGCGCTGAGCCGGAAAATCAGCCTCACCGGCAAAGTTGTGCCGGTGGATTTCTACCTGCCCAAAGGCGTTAAGTCCGCCCCGGTCGTGATCATCGCGCATGGGTTCACCCGCAGCCGCTTGAACATGGCCGGCTGGGGAAGCCTGCTGGCCTCCAACGGTTTCATGGTTGCCATACCGGATCTCCCGGCATTTGCCGATCGCGACCAGAACAGCCGGGCCATCAGCGAACTGCTCGGCGTCATCGAGAAGGGCCATTTGCCTGCCCAGCCGGAGTTGGCCGGCGGAGCCGCGTTGATCGGCTTCTCCATGGGAGGATTTTCAACCCTGCTGGCGGCATCCAGCAACCGCAGCGTCCGCTGCTGGATAGGGCTCGACCCGGTCAACGCGGGGCAGAAGGGGGTGGAAGCCGCACAGAAGCTTTCCATCCCGTGCGCCGTGCTGCGGGCGGAGCCAGCCGCCTGGAACATGCGCGGCAACGCGCGCCAGCTTGCCGGGGCGCTTTCGTGCCCGTTTATCGCCTTGCAGGTCAGGGATGCCACCCACTCCGATCCGGAAGATCCCACCGACTCGCTGGCAGAACTGCTTTGCGGCAAGAGCGACCCGCCCCGGCACCAGACCTTCGAGCGTTACACGCTGGCCACGCTCCGAGCGGTGTTCTTCGGCGACACGGCGTCACTCGCCATTCTGGAGGCCGCGACTCGTGACCCGGCCGTGACCGACGTTGCGTCGCGGAGCCTGGAGGATTTTCCCACGCAAGGCAGGCCGCATTGAACCGCGTCCGCCACCCCGGTATTTGACCTGATATGAACACCTCGAATGAAATATTCCAAGTTGCATCCCCCCGGGCCTCGGTCGAGCTGCATCTGCCTGACGGACGCGTCCTCTGCGGGCCCCGCAGCACGCCGGTAGGCTCCTTTCTTAAGGCGCTGCCCGAGTGGAACCCGCACGACCCGATCGTCGGCGCCGTGGTCAACGGCGAGCTGCGCGAATTGACCCACCCCATCTCGATGGACTCCCGGGTGCGCCTGGTGAAAATGTCCGACCCGGACGGCTCAGGCATCTATCGCCGTTCGGTTACTTTCCTGCTCGTGACGGCGTTCGAGGAGATCTTCCCCGCCGCCGACATCGCCATTGACCACTCCATGTCGTCGGGCGGTTTCTACTGCTCGGTGATCAATCGCGGCCCCCTGTCGAAGGAGGAATTGACAGCGGTCGAGGGGCGGATGAAGGAGATGGTGGAGGCTGACCTGCCGTTTGAGCGGAAGGTGGTGCCGGTGCAGGAGGCTATTGACTATTTTCAATCGAAGCGACAGGACGAGAAGGTGCAGCTCCTGAGCTATCGCAGCAAGGGGACGCTGGGTCTGTATAAGCTGCGCGATCGCTGCGATTACCACCACGGCTACATGGTCCCTTCGACCGGTTACCTGTGCTGGTTTGCTCTGACGCCGATGGGCGATGGATTTACCCTGCGTTTCCCCCGGCGCCGGGCCCCGAACGAGCTGCCGCCGATGCCCGATTCCAAGAAGCTGCTGGCGACGTTCCGCGAGTACAACAACTGGCTCGTGCGGCTTGGAATTGAGAATGTCGGCGCCTTGAACAGCGCCATCAAGACCGCCCGGACGAGCGAGCTGATCCTGATCTCGGAAGCGCTGCACGAGCACCGCATTGCCGAGATCGCCAGCCTGGTGATGGAGCGATCGAAGGAGGCCCGCATCGTCCTGGTCGCCGGCCCGTCGTCCTCGGGCAAGACCACCTTTTCCAAGCGCCTGGCGATTCAGCTCCTGGCGCAGGGGATCTCTCCGTTCCCGATCGAGCTGGACAACTATTTCCTGAACCGCGAGCTGACTCCCAAGGATGAGAACGGGGAATACGAATTTGAATCGCTCGAGGCACTGGACACCGTCCGGCTGCTGGCCGACCTGCAGCGGCTGGTCGCAGGGGAGGAGGTCCAGCTCCCGCGATTCAACTTTCACCTCGGGTGCAGCGAACCGGGCAACGTGGTGAAGCTTGAAAAAGGCCAGCTGGTGATTCTCGAAGGGATCCACGGCCTTAACCCGCGGCTCCTGCCCGGGCTTTCCCGGAGGCAGACGACCCGCATCTACGTCTCCTGCCTGACGCAACTGAACCTCGACCGGCATAACCGCATTTCCACCACCGACACCCGCCTGCTGCGGCGGATCATCCGCGACGCCCGCGACCGCGGCTATTCCGCCCAGCAGACCATCAGCCATTGGGCATCGGTCGGGCGCGGTGAGAAGAAGCACATCTTCCCCTACCAGGAGAACGCCGATGAAATGTTCAACTCTGCCCTGGTGTATGAGCTGTCGGCGATCCGGCTCATAGCCGAGCCGCTGCTGCGGCAGGTCGTCTTCGGGACGCCGGAGTACATCGAGGCCAAACGGCTGCTGGCATTCCTGCAGTGGTTCCTGCCCGTGGAGGGGGGCCTGATCCCGGATAATTCCATTCTGCGGGAGTTTATTGGCGGGTCTATCCTCAAGAACTTCACCCTCTGGCGGAAGGGCAAGGATAGCGCCGAACAAACAAAGCAGCATTAAGGTTGCAATTAGGTTGCAATTCACCCCTCCCCGCTGCATCCTGCTTAAGCGGAATTTGCCGGGCGCGCCGCAGTTTGCGCCTGACCTAACGCAATGAGCACATTACCAGATAACGAACTAGATCTCGAAAAACTCTTTTTGCCCGCCTGGGCACAAGAGCCTTCCGCCTCCAAGTACGCCAAGTATGAGGGCGAAACCGAACGACC
>Ga0118677_10015375_pt1 | contig 10640 bp, 7 predicted proteins | sample AliMusrvi5mmetaG_FD_86154 | JGI IMG/M metagenome (GOLD analysis project Ga0118677, IMG submission 86154)
CTGCTACTTTACGCATTAATTTTATTGTCTTCAACTTTTTTCCCAGTTAGTTGTTTAAATTTTCACCTGAGTATTGGTTTAATAAATAATGCAAAAGTTATGCAAATTAATATAAATATTGACTCTTTTATTCGAGATCATATAACTTGCCGACAACATAGTTTGCTTGATCAAGATTTTGCGAAATATGAAGAACATCTAAAAACCCGAATCAACAATAAATCGGTGATGGTAATTGGGGGTGCCGGGACCATTGGCTCTTCCTATATTAAAGCCATTCTAAAGTACAAAATTCAAAAACTGGTAGTTGTTGATATAGATGAGAATGGTCTAACAGAGTTGGTTCGTGATGTACGAAGTTCAACAGGATATCGAATTCCTGATGAGTTTATAACTTACCCTGTAAATTTTGGGGATAGTGTTTTTGAGAAAATTTTCAAGTACCATGGACCTTTCAGCATTGTAGCCAATTTTGCAGCACATAAGCATGTTCGAAGTGAGAAAGATATTTTCTCTATTGAAGCCATGATTGAGAACAATGTTCTAAGAGCCAGAAAATTACTCGAATTGTTGGTAGAATCACCACCCGAACATTTTTTCTGTGTATCCACCGATAAAGCTGCCAATCCGGTAAATATCATGGGTGCTAGTAAAAAATTGATGGAGGAGTTAATAATGGCCTACTCTGATAAACTACCAATAAAAACTGCACGGTTTGCCAATGTGGCTTTTTCTAATGGCAGTCTAACACTTGGTTTCCTGGAACGATTGCAAAAAAAACAACCATGGTCGTGTCCAAGAGGTATTCGCCGATTCTTTGTTTCACCACAGGAGTCAGGAGAGTTATGTCTGATGGCTTCTATTATGGGAGAAACGGGAGACATCTTTTTCCCAAAATTAGATGAAAAGAAAGACATGATCCCGTTTGATAAAATTGTTAAAGATGGTAACATTGATGTTTATACACTTGAGGATTTCCGACAAAAAATTCAATTTCCTGCGACGGGGTGGGCCTTGGGAGGCAGAGACAAGATTTTGGATTGTTCCGGCGGGGGCTGGGTGAAGGGGGCATTGTTCCATTCTGGTTTGGTTAGCGGGCCGCTGCCGCGGAATTGGAACAATCCGTAAAACGGCCGAAGCGGGAGGGTGACGATGCCGAGGAGGCCGCGAGCATCCACCCGGAGCGTCATGTCCAAGGTGCGGTTTTTCAAATCCACCGAGCCATCTCCACCAAACATCAGTGAGGTGGTGGACGTTTGGAAGTCTTTGGTGTGTAGGATACCCTCTTTGATCGTGAAGGTGCAGAATGCACTTCGCGCCTTCTCGAACCCAGCGTGGCGCTTGCCCAGAACCGCCGCCAGCAAAGGCGAAAGTGGCCCAAGCATGGGTGCGGAAAACAGTTCGGATTTTTCCACTGAGATCAGGCCGCTGCCGCTCATGGTATCGATTTTGTCCTGGTTGAAGGCAAATTCGAGCCGCCCGGTGAGGGTGCCGCCGCCCTTCATGTTCAATCCGTAGGTCGCGTCGAGGGCCGCCAGCGAGAGGTCGGTGAAAGTGAAATCGCCGCTGATTTTCTTGGAGTTGACGACGTGGATTCGGGCCGCCACCGGGCCCTCGAAGGTGGTCGCTTCCAAGTCATCGATGAGCACCGAGTTGCCGCGAACCGTGACTTTGCCGGACGATTGCTCGAGGGTGATGTTCTTGCCTAGAAAGACATACTCCGTCGGATCCTTGCTGCGAAACCCAACCGTCAGCGCGCTGCGTCCCTGTGGCGTCACATCAATGATGCCCGATGCACTCAGCCGCGGCGGCCGGTGAAATCGATACACTTCCAGCGAATCCGCGATGGCCGGGGCAAACAGCCGCAGCACCGGAGCCGCCCAAATGTTGCCAACAACGTCCTCGACGGCCACTGTCTTGTTAGAATCGTCGAAGCGGACGCGCCCGGCATGGACGGTGCCGCTGGCGGGGCCGGCGAAGGCTTTGCGGAGCGGGTAGTCTTGATAGTTGAAAACCACGGTGCCATCGGAAAAATCCAGGGCACGGGCGTTGAGTGACATTTTGCATTGGGCTGAATCCACTGGCACGCCGCGGTAGCTGACGTTTTTGACGTGGCCGCTGCCGCTGAATGCCCACGAACGTTTGTCGTTGACGTCGAAGCCGCCCTCCAGCACCACTTGGACGGCTGAGTTGCTGCGTTCGCTGAAGTCGTTGAGTACCTGTTCGAGCGGTTGGCCGACGAAAAACGGGCGGTACACGGCGATTGGCAGGGTTGTTTTGAGGGCCATGCGCAGCAGCGGCCGTTGGATCATCACCTTGCCGCTAGCCTCGCCGTCGGGCCGCACGCAGCGCAAATCGCGCAGATACGCTTCGCCATCGCGCCAACTGAACGACCCCTCGATGAGCTTGAACGAAATCCCTCGAATCACCACCGCTTCACACCGGGCGTGGCCGGTCACGTGCACCTGCGGCACGCCGTCGGCTCCCAATTTGAAATCCCCTTCCGCCTCCAGCGTCTGGTCCCCTCCAAAACTGATTTCCTGCAATGTCGGCAGCCCGAACCAGTCCTTGAGCAATGGCGGCATGTTGAGGGACGAGGTGCCGTCAAAGTGCCCTGTGTGCCCGTCCATGTCGTAGTCCACCCGGCCATCGAGTTTTCCACGGGCATCGCGGGCATGCACCGAGCCAAGGGTGATCAGAGAGCCGTTCAGATTGCCTTCGGCGCTCACCTCGTCAATCAGATGACCATTTTTTTCGACGGCCGTAACTTGCAGTGCCATGCGGGCTACGAGCGACGCCGGGTCGGACAAATCGCCCTCGACGAAGACGCGAAGCGCTGGCGGATGGGCTCGGTCGAAGTGCCAGTTTCTGAGTTCGGCGAGGATCTGGGAAAATAGCAACTGCCGCGCCTCCCGGTTGGGATCGGCCTGGGCGGGGGCTCCGGTATCGCGGTACTTGAGCAAGCGAGCGCCGAGAGTCATCTCAATGCCTGCCACGGTTCCGTGGACGTCCCGCAGTTCCAACAACCTGCCGCCGGGCATCAGCAGCGTGCCGGTCAGCCCGCTTATTTCAAAAATTTCACTGGCTGGGTTGCCGGGTTCCATCGGCAGTCGCAGGCTTGCATCGCTGATTTGGACACGCGTCAGGCGCCACTCGCCGCGGGCGAGCTTCGTCTTGTCCACGGCAATGAGTATTCGCTCGAGTTGGGAGAGCATCACGGCGTGTTGCGCGTCGGCAAACACCCGCACCTCACTGGCAACAATCCCCTTGAACGGCATGTAGCTCAGGCTCCCGATGGTCAGGTGGATCCCCTGCTTGGCCATTTCGCGCTCAATGGCCCCGCGCCAAGCGGCAGGTAAGCCGGTGTGATTGGCCCACCAGAGGATGCCGATGAGGGCAAAGGCCGCCACCAGCAGCAGCAGATAGGCGGCGCTGCGGAGGTTGCGGAGAAGGTGCAGGCGGGTCATCTGGAAGTCGGCTTGCCAGCAGCCTAAGAGGGCGCCCGTGAAAATGCAATCCGCGGCTTTTGCGGCTTCCGGCGCTAATCCGTCAGGCAATGAGACCCGCCTCCCGGAATGAATAGTAGGCACTGCGTCCCGGTGATGGCTTGCCGATGATGATGTGGTCAATGAAGCGCACTTGCATCAGATTGGCGGCCTCAACCACCCGCCGGGTCGTGGATTCGTCAGAGCGGCTCGGGCTCGGATCGCCGGATGGGTGGTTGTGAATGAGGATGAAGCCGTAGGCGTCGCGGGTGATGACCGGGCGCAAAATTTCCCGCGGGTGGGCGTTGGATTCATTGACCGTGCCTATCGAAATTATGGTGGTGCCCTGATGTTTCAGCCGGGTATCGACGGTGACGACGACGACTTGCTCCTGGGCCAAGTGGGCCATTTGGGGGCCGAAGGATTCGAGGATACGTTCCGGGGTGTCCAGGGGCAGCAGGTGGACTTGTTCGCGGGCGACGCGGGTGCCGAGTTCAAAAGCGGCGGCGAGCTTGGATGCTTTGGCCATACCCAGGCCCTTTTCCTTGGCAAGTGCGGATACCGGCATGCTGCCTAGCGCGCTCATCGAGCCGTATTTGCTGATCAGATCCCGGCCGATGTCAATCGCGCTGTGGCCTTTGATGCCAGTGGAGATGAACAATGCCATCAATTCAGAGTTGCTGAGGGCACCAGGACCTAACAATGCCAATTTCTCACGCGGTCGCTCGTCAAATGGCATGTCCTGGATACGATGATTACTCATAATGCAGCGAAATTATCATTGTCCTCGCGCCGAAGGAAGGATGAATTCGGGCGCATCTCCGAAAGTTGCAATATTTCCAAAAACAGAAGTTCAGAAATCAGCAATGTCCGTGAAAATTGTGGTTGCCGCACGCCGCTGGAGGACTTGCGCCAAGGGACTGGTGCCTGTGGTGGCCAGCGAGTGGCAAAGCGCGGCCTGTTTGCCCGGGCCTGACGCGAGTACCCACAAGGCCCGGGCGGCGGCCAGCGGCCCGTGGCCCAAGCTGATGCGCTGAGGCGGCGGCTTGGGTGCGTCAAAGACGGGCAGGAATACTGCGGTTAGATTTGCGGTGCCCACCGCGTCGTCCGGGAAAAGCGATGCCACATGGCCGTCCTCGCCCATGCCTAACAGCACTAGATCGAGCGTCGGCATTTCGCCGGTGGCGCAGGAGCAAACTTGCAGGAGTTCGCGGGTGGCCTCCTGAGCGGCGGCGGCCGGGGCGAGTTCGCCGCGCAGACGGTGAATCTGGTTTTCGGGCACGGCAGCGGGTAGCAACAGAGCCTCGTGTGCCAAGCGGAAATTGCTTTCGGGGTCGTCAGGAGGCACTCCGCGCTCGTCCGCCCAGAAAAACTGCACTTGCTTGAAGTCCATCGCACGTGCCGCCGCCATCGATCCCGCCGCAACCAGCAGTTTGCGCATCACCCGGCCGCCGGACAAGGCCACCGTGAAGTCGCGACCGGTGGCTGTGGTTGACGCAATGGCATCCAACCACGCCGCAGCGGCAGCAGCCACCAGCGCGTCATCGTTCGGAAAGGACAGGATTTGGAATTGGCTCACGGGAAATGTTTTTTTCGTTAGGGATTGCGAGGCTCGCGCCAGGCACGTCCCGATTGAGTGAGGAGCTCGTCGGCCAGATGTGGCCCCCAGTTGCCAGCCGGATAGAACTCGCGTTTGTCCAGCGGGAGGCCGTCCCAGCCGGCGCGGATTGAATCGACGATTTGCCATGCCTGTTCGACTTCATCGCGGCGGATGAACAGGGTGGCGTCGCCGATGATCGCATCCAGCAGCAGGCGCTCGTAGGCTTCCGGCGTGTACGCGCCAAACTCACTGTCATAACTGAAATGCATCCGCACCGGGCGCAACCCGTATCCCACACCCGGCACCTTGCCGGTAAAGCGCAACGAGATGCCCTCGTCCGGTTGCAGCCGCAGCGTCAGTGCATTGGCGTCGAGCAGCGGGCCGCACTGCGCGGCAAATAACACATTGGGAGTGGGCTTGAACTGGACGCGCACCTCGCTGGCGCTGAGTGGCAGGGCCTTGCCGGTGCGCAGATAGATTGGCACGCCGGCCCAGCGCCAGTTATCGATGAACAATTTGGCGGCCACAAATGTTTCGACGCTGGACTGGGGATTGACTTTTGACTCGGAGCGATAGGCGGCTTGTGCCTCACCCGCGACGAAGCCCTCGCGATATTGTCCGCGCACCACGTGAGCCGCGACTTCGTCTGGGCGCAGGCGGCGCAGTGATGAGAGGAGTTTGACTTTTTCATCGCGCACCGGTTCGGCATCCAGCGAAACGGGTGGTTCCATGGTGACCAAAGCGAGCACCTGCATGAGGTGGTTTTGGAGCATATCGCGGAGTGCGCCGGCTTCCTCGTAATAGCCGCCGCGTGAGCCGACGCCAAGTTTCTCACTGACGGTGATTTGGATGTGGTCCACAGCGTCGCGGTTCCAGAGTCGCTCGAAGATGGAATTGGCGAAGCGGAATGTGAGGATGTTCTGGACGGTTTCCTTGCCCAGATAATGGTCGATGCGGAACACCTGTTGTTCGTGGGCGAAACGGGTGAGTTCGTGATTGAGTTTGCGGGCCGATTCCAGGTCTCGGCCAAAGGGTTTTTCGATCACCAACCGCTGCCAGAAGCCTTGGCCATCCCGGTGCAATAACTTTGCCTCGTGCAGGTGCTCAGCCACCACGCTGAATTGACTCGGCGAGGTGGCTAGATAAAATAACAAATTTTGTTGCAGCGCAGGCGTCGGAAATGTCTGGATAAGCGCTGCAAGCTTGACGTACGCCGCCGCATCGTTGAGGTCTCCTTGGCAGTAGTCCACCCGTTGCGCAAACGCTTCCCACACCGGCTCGTTCAACGGTTGGCTGCGCGAAAAGGCCGCCAACGCCTCGCGCAATTCCGCCCGCCACGACGCCGCGGATTTTTCCCGCCGGGCGAACCCGATGATCCGGAAATCCGTCGGCATCTGCCCGTCCTTGCTCAAATGATAGAGCGCCGGCACCAGCTTGCGGGCCGTCAAGTCTCCGCTAGCCCCGAAAATCACCAAGGTGCACGGCTCCACCGCTTTGCGGACCTGGTCGAGTCGGCAGGTCATCAATTCATCCATGTCTTCGGTGCGGTGCATCTGGCGCCACTGTGCGGCAGTCCCACCGGAATTCAAGGGCCAACCCATTTCCGGGCCTGCCCGACCTCACTTGGGGCGCGGCCTGTCTTGAGGCGGCTGAGACGGCTTGGGTGGCGGATTGCTGCCGCCAAGCAGGCCGTTGAGAACGCCGCCGAGGGTGCCCGCTGCGGAGTCGATGACCTCGACGCCTTTGCCGACGGCTCCAGACTCGCCGAGGATGGAACGAGTGAATTTGAGGACTTTTTCGCCGGTTTCCGGGATGACGTCGAACATGCGGTTTTGCGCGGCGTCCATCAGTCGTTTTGTTAGATCTTCCTCAGGATCATCGAGTGTGCCGGAAATGTGCAATGGGCTCCAGAGCATGCCGCGTTCGCCGGGGAGAAACACCACGGTTTCCGCACCTGGGATGGCGGCGAGGGTGCCGGGTGCCAGGCCCAGGCGCAGCAGTCCATCGAGCGAGCGGCCGCGGATCGTCAGTTGGCCTTCGAGCCGGACGAGGCTTTCGCTGGAGAGCACCAGATTGGTGAGTGAGATCTCGCCTTGCTGCCAGCGCCAATCGGCGCGGGCCTCACTGAGGTTGAGGACCCGGAAGCGGCGGGTGTCGGCATAGGCGGCGAGCGAGTCGAGCATCGGCAGGGCGGTGAGCACGCCATTTTTGAGGGTGAGGGTGCCAGTGGCCAGCGGGCCGGTGCTGCGGTGTTCGATGACGAACGAGGAGGCGACGTCGCCGGTGAGGCGTTTGGACCAGTCGGCGCTGAGCAATTCATCGCATTTGACGCCGCGCAAATTGCCTTCGGCGGCATATTGTTGTTGTTTGGGAATCCACTCGCCGCTGGCATCAAGGCGTCCTTGTTTGAAGATGGACGCTGTGGCATCGGTGACAAAAAAACCGCCGTTTTGGTAGCGAAGGCGGGCTCGGTCGAGGTCGATGGCGGGGAGCGATGGCCACGGGAGGCGGAGGCGGCCGCCGTCGATTTCGGCGCGATAGGCATGTTTGTCGTGGGTTCGCTCGACGGCCACCCGCATGCCGTAGGCAAAGAGGTCGCCGTCGTCGAAGGTGGCCTTGACGATGAGTTCGCGGAGGTCCAAGCCGTTGATTTCGACGGCGGTGGGAAGCCAGCCGTGTTTTGCCGGGGTGGCGGATGGGTCGTCTGGGAATGCGATAGCGAGGGCAGTGGCGTCGGAATGGGAGCGGGCATCCAAGTTGACTTCGACGCGGTTGACGCTGGCCCCGTCGAGGTCCCAGACGCCGCGGCGCACGCCGGCGAGATTCACTTCGGAGTGGAGGCGGTCGGCATGCAGCGAGCCGATCAGCCCGCGGCCGTTGGCCTCGAAGGCGGCGGTGTCCACGACCAAGCCATCCCAGTTGAAGCGGCTGAATTCGCCGGTCATGCCAAGTGCCTTGCTGACTTTGGCAGAGAGCAGGCGGCGGAATCCATCGGAGTGGAGGTAGCTTTTGAGCGACCAGTAGCCGAGAGCCGCGCCAAGGACGCCGAGCACGAGGGCGGCGACGGCGAGGCGTCCCAGCCATCCGCTGGTTGGGGCACCCCGTCGTTTTCTGGATCGGCGGCTCATGGGTGGGCGATTGAGTTATTGTTAGGCAGGGGCAAGCGTGAGGGTTGGAGGATTGCAGGCATCAGGGTTTGGGCAAGTCGATGGGTGTTTCCGGGGGGGGATTGGCGGGCAGGCTAACTGCTGAGTCTGAATTGTTGCGTGAGAAGATCTTGTTCATGCGGTCGAGGTACTTCGAGAGATTGTCTTCCCGGTTGTGGGGTTGGGCCGCCAAGCGTTGCTTCAGGCTCAGGTAATCTTCGAAAACACCACTGGTTTGGCGGGCACGGGTGATCTCAAACCAATCCAAGTAATCCCGGGCTCGGCTGGCCTTTGCCAGCAAGGTGCGCCGGGTTTCCAGCAGTTCGGCCAGCTGAACGGCGGTTTTTTGGGTTTTGTGGCGGGCGATGGCGGCGAGGGTTGTTAGGTATTTCTCGATGAGTGGACGGTATGAAGGGAAACAGCGGTAACTGAGGCGCACGAGTTCGTCCTGAGCCAAGCGGACGGAATCGGCGCGCTCGACGGGTTTGAGGGCGTCGAGCAGTTGCCAGTCGCTGATGGGCTTGCGCTGTTGGCCGCCTTCAGCGGTGGCGAAGTTCAGGTGCAGAGCGTCGTCGAGCGCGGTCTCGGATTCCGGGATGGTCAGAATTTCGGTGAGGGTGGGGGTTGTCAATTCGGCGAGTTGGAGGTCCCTCCACTTGGCCAGGCTGGTTTCGGAGAGGTTGAGATCGGGGAAATGGCGGCGCAGCAGGGCGGGCATTTCGCCGTCGAAAGCGGCGGATTGTGAGAGGAACGTGAGGAAGCCCTCGCGGCCTTGGGGTTGCCTGAGAAGGGCCATCACGAGGGCACCGGAGGACACGCGGAAGGTGGCGTGCATGACTCCGTCGAGTTCTTCATACTGGCTTTCATTGAGGGTGAAAAGTTCTTCAAGTTTGAACAGGCCACCGTTTTTGAAGAGCGCCTCGTACAAGCGGCGGTCATTGGATTTAAGCTTCCAGGCGGTGGCCTCGCGCAAGCCCTCGACGAGCCATGGAGCGACCATCAGCGGGGTTTCCGGTTGGCCTGGGGGACGGCCGCGCAGGGCTCGTTCGTAGAGCAGCGAGGTGGTGATGGTGTGTTTGAAGTATTCGGATTCGATGCCGCGGCCCAGATGCACATCCAGCCGCAGATCATCACCGGCCTCGCTGAAGAGCAGCTTCATCGCCACCGAGCGCTGCGGCAGCGGGTCGCCCGGCTTGCCATGAAGGAAAATCGATACTGGCACCTTCCAGCCGTCTTTCTCCCCGGTGAGCAGCAATAAATCATCCTTGGCATCCTCTGCCATCATGGCCACCGTCCCACGAAGCAACCCGTCAGCACCGCTGACTCGGAATTGGCCGCTGCGACTTATCGCCTGCTCGCCGCCCGGAGCTACAGGGCCTGGAGGGGGTACCACTGGAACTGGGAGGGCAGCCACTTCCGGCACCGGCAAGGCCTGCGGAGGCTCCGCGCCGGTTGCTGCGGCGGCGAGGGCAAGCCCGAGCAGGAGGGAGGGTTTCATGGGTTGGGAGGGCTGATGGCGGGTGGCTGCGGCCCGTGCGGATCGAAGGTAATGCTGTCATCGGCGAATTTGACCCGGGGGATTTCGCTGAAGCCGAGGCGGAGTTCCTCGGGGAAGACAGCCGCCAAGCTCTTGAAGGCTGGCAATACCAAGTGCAAAAACCCTTGCGGCACCGCCAACCTGCCAAAACGTCCGCCACATTTTGGATATGGCAAATACGGATGAAACTCACCACCGTGGAATTGCACGTTGCTCGTCGGCCCGTCCTCACTCTCGGATTGCTCAACCTGCAGGTACATCGAGACCGTGAAGGGATGGCCCAGCACCTTGCGCTCCAGCACCACTTCCGCACGCCCATCCTCCAGCCGCACCCATACGGCGTCCAGCGATACGTGCCCGGCGAACTTGCCGCCTTGCTTCGTCTGGAGCGTGCTTGTCAGCCAGCGATTGATCTCGCTTTGGGTGAATTTGACCGGGTACGAGTGATCGAGTGCATTTTGCAGCAGTGCCTTCACGTCAAGCGGTAGCGCCGGGCTGCTCACCGGGGAGTCGCTGCGGACGTCGCTCAAATCCTGGGGCTGGGCCATGAAATAGACGGCAACCCCCAAGCCGGCGGAAAAAATCACCAGCACGAGCACGAGCGCTCGGGAGAGGCAGCCGCGCGGAGCTGTGGGGGTGGTTTTCGCGTCGTTGCCGTCGGCCATGCCGATGGCTTAGCACGGGTGAACGGGCTTGCCAAGGCGATTGAGTGACGGCATCGAGAAGAAATTTCTCAAGATTTCGTTGATTTCAGGGCGTTTGGCTTGAAGCTCGGCAGCCCTTTTATTTGCTCGATTTGAAATAGGGCTAGACAAAAGGGCACGAAAATGCTCGGTTAGCCGCGTGAGAAATCAATCCACAGTCACGGCCGG
>Ga0118677_10015376_pt1 | contig 10640 bp, 9 predicted proteins | sample AliMusrvi5mmetaG_FD_86154 | JGI IMG/M metagenome (GOLD analysis project Ga0118677, IMG submission 86154)
ATTCTATACTTTTGCAATTCATTTGATGGCCTACTGTGATTTTTTTTTAACCATCAGTTGTTATTAGCATTTGAAAATTTAGAACCAGCCGAACAGTAACTTTTTTTTTCTAATTTTACCGAAAATTTCAAAACTATTAATAATCTTAAAAACAAAGTGTATGAAAAAAATTTACATTTTTATTGCAATGTCTTTCATTGCAGGAATTACATTCGGACAGACAGGTAAAATTGGATCTGTTACTTCAAAAAAGATGGCGCTTACACATCATGAATCAGGTAAAGCAGCCACCGACACAACTGGAATATCTACAAATTTTATTCCGACATTTGATCTTACTTCGTGTACTGCTATTGGTAATCAAGGTGGCGGATGGGTGTTTGGTGTTGCAAATCTTGGCAGCGGATATTTTCCTGTCGCAACAGCTCAGGGATATTCATGTTCAACGGGACAACCTTTTGGGATTGATGGTGTCACCATGCTCTTCTGTGGAAAAACCAGTGTTTCAGGTGATCCTACATCAAAACTAACATTTTCAATTTGGAACAAACTTGCTTCTGATTCAGTTCCTACAACTCAGATTGGTACCGAAACTGCTGATTTACTTTTCTCAGCTTGTGACACTACCTTCCCAACTTTTAATACAGTAATGTTTACTACTCCTATATCAGTTACCGGTACAGATTTTTCAATTTATTGTAGTTTTGCAAACATTAAAACTGATACTATTGGATTCATTTGCGATGGTCAGGGTACTACTAGTGGTGTTGGCTGGAATGCATGTAAAATTGGAACAACATGGTACACATATTATAAACTTTATGGTCATCAACTCAATGTCAATACAGCTTTATTTGCAATTGTTGACATGAATACTGTTGGAATTAATGACGACTATTACTATCAGGGTGCAAAAATGACCATCAACCAGAATCCAGCAGTTGATAAATTATCAGTTGACTATATGGTGGAAAATGATTCAAAAGTAAAATTTGAATTAATTTCATTGAATGGTAAAGTTGTTTTAACCCTTGATGAAGGCAACAAACAAAAAGGTATTGTAAATTCAATCAATGCTGACATTAGCAATTTGGCAAGTGGCACATATCTTTGCTCCTTAGAAAGCAATGGCCAAAGGTTAATCAAAAAGATCGTTATTAAGTAATAACTTCTTTTCAAACATAAAAAAGAGGCTTTCTTAAAGAGAAAGTCTCTTTTTTTTATCAAGAATTTTTTGATAATTTGTGATGATACAGAATGATACGGAATAATCTGGAGAGTAAATTAGTGAACCTTGCGAGTATTTGAATAATCTGGAGAGCATTTGAATAATCTGGAGAGTAAATTAATGAACCTTGCGAGTATTTAAATAATCTGGAGAGCATTTGAATAATCTGGGAAGCGTCTGAATAATCTGGGAAGGGTTTGAATAATCTGGGAAGGGTTTGAATAATCTGGGAAGGGTTTGAATAATCTGGGAAGGGTTTGAATAATATGGGAAGGGTTTGAATAATCTGGGAAGGGTTTGAATAATATGGGAAGGGTTTGAATAATCTGGGAAGGGTTTGAATAATCTGGGAAGGGTTTGAATAATCTGTGACGGGTCTGAATAATCTGTGACGGGTTTGAATAATCTGTGACGGGTTTGAATAATCTGGAATGATACGGAATAATTCAGAATGATAAAGAATAATTCAAAATGATAAAGAATAATTCAAAGTGATCCCAATGAACTGCAATTATACAAGATTATGGCGAAAGAATTATTGATTAAAAACGTACTGAATAATATTGGCTCCCATTTGCAAAGCTTTCAATCTCGTTGCTTCTGAATCTTTATGAACTGACTGGTCTTCCCATCCATCGCCAAGGTCACATTCATAATCATAAAAGCAAACAAGTCTTCCTTCATAAATAAGCCCGAAGCCCTGTGGTGGTTTCCCATCATGTTCATGGATCTTGGGAAGCCCGTTTGGAAATTTATATTTTTGACTATAGATTGCATGAGTGAAGGGGAGTTCAACAAAATCCAGTTCAGGGAAAACTTTCTTCATTTCCCTGCGTGCAAATTTGTCCAATCCATAGCTGTCGCAAATATGCAGGAAGCCACCACCAATTAGATAACTTCGCAGGTTTGCCACATCTTCTGTTGAAAATAAAATGTTCCCGTGCCCTGTAAGGTGAATAAATGGGTAGTTGAAGATTTCAGTACTTCCTACATCAACAGTGGCTATATCAGGGTCAATATTGGTTGCAAGATTTTCATTGCAAAATTTTGCAAGGTTTGGCAATGATGTCGGGTTGCAATACCAGTCGCCGCCTCCTTTGTATTTTACCAAAGCAATCTTTACCGTTGGCGTTGCCGGAGTGAATGCCATCATTATGATAAGTATTACCGGTAAAATTATCTTTTTCATAAAGTCAGAATTTCAATCATTCATTAAGCATATAGTATGACAAGCCACCAACGCAGCAGTTTCCGTTCTGTAACGGTTGTTCCCAAGATTTATTGCTTTATAACCACATTCCAGCGATTTGAAAATTTCATCTTCGCTGAAATCTCCTTCCGGGCCAATGAGGATAACTGCATCCTTTCCTCTTTGATATTCAGCTTTTAGTTTAAAAGTAACTTCTCCGCAATGTGCAACAAACCTGTCGGCAGTAAAGTCTTTTGAAAGAAATTCACCAAATTTCATCTCTTTGTTTAATAAAGGATGATATGCTTTCAAAGATTGTTTCATAGCCGCTGTAATTACTCTGTTCAGTCTTTCCATATTGACGGATCTTCGTTCTGAATGTTCGCAGATCAGTGGGGTTATTTCATCAATACCAATTTCTGTGGCTTTCTCAAGAAACCATTCAATGCGGTCAATGTTTTTTGTCGGTGCAATTGCAATATGCAGTGAATACTTTCGCTTGCCATAATCTATATTTTTTTCTACGATCTCAACTTCGCATTTTTTTTGACGATCATCAATTATTTTAGCTTTACAAAAAACACCTTTCCCGTTTGAAAGATAAATGACATCCCCAATATGCAACCTTAAAACCCTTACGCAATGAATTGACTCTTCTTCATTCAGAGTGTAAAAATCATCGCTAAGATCAGGTGTGTAAAATAGGTTCATAATACTGCTAAAGCAAGTGCAAAGTTAATCATTTACCGGCAGAAAAGCTATAAGAAATTGGTAAGACGCAGTGAATGGATAGGTTTTGAGGCGATAATACTTTTGCTTTCTTCAATGGAATGAATCGTGTCACAATTTGATGGTCAATTACAATTCTGCTTGTAATATTTCCATGCTTCTTTATCTCCAAGTTGGGCAGCTTTCAAAATATCTGAACAAGATTCGGCATGTCGCCCGAGGCTTAACTTTGCCAATCCTCTGTTGAAATATGCATCCGGAGATTCAGGGTCAAGAGCAATCACTTTTGTGTAATCAGTAATTGCTTTTTCATACATTTTTAACTCATCATAAATATAGGCACGGTTAAAAAATGCGTCAGTAAAAGCAGTGTCATGAGCTATTGCTTTTGTGAAATCTTTTACGGCTTCTTCATTTTGTTCTAATTCATCATAGTCATAGCCTCTGTTGTAATAAGAGCGCGCATCGGTGGAGTCATAATGCAATGCGAGAGTGTAAGAGAAAATTGCTTTTTCATACTCAAGCATTTCATCATAAACCACTCCCAGTTTGTAATAAGCAGGGGCATATTTCGGATACTCTGAAATTATTTTATTGTAGTCATCAATGGCCAAATCGTAAATCCCTGTTTGAAAATAGGCCTCTGCTCTGCACATATAGGCTATGTCAAAAGAAGGGTTCAACTCAATGACTTTCGAAAAATCTCCAATTGCTTCTTTATATTTTCCTGAATGTTGAAACACCTGTCCACGGTTTAAATACACTTCAGCAGTGGGAGCGGACGAAATTATTTTTGTAAAATCAGCAAGTGCTTTTTTATATTCGCCCATCTTGTCATAAGAGATAGCCCTGTTGAAATAGGCATCATTATAATCGGGTTTTATCTTTATTGCCAGTGTGTAATTCTCAACGGATCCTTTGTAATCTCCGCTTTGATATTTTGAAAATGCTGAAGCAAATAACGAATCAGCTTTCTGTGAATAAAGAAAACCAATGGAACTGAACAAGGCTATAAAAAGTAAAAATATTTTTTTCATTTTAGCTACTCTGTTATGAGATACAAATGTCTGAAAAATGATCGAACTAACAATTATGGATTTTGTAAAAGTGATAAGAAAAATGAAATAAAAAAGACTGGCAATGCTGAAATTGCCAGTCTTTATTTACGCATACGATATCATGAAAAGGAATCTCAATTTTGCGATTATAGAAATTCTGAAATTTGTGAATCTAATCAATAAGATCAACACTGCGTTTAATGAAGTTCGTCAGCTCTTCACCTTTTAGTAAATTCTGCGATAACAATGCAAGGTCTGTAAGTTGTTTGGCAAGCTTACTCTGTTTGGCTTCATCTTTTTCTTCAAGCAACCTGCCGATCAAAGGGTGATTGCAGTTAATAACAAGACTGTATTGTTCCGGAAGACTTCCAAAATAACTGTTCCCTCCGACAGCCGACATGTCGCGCATCCTTCTCATAAATTCGGGCTGTGTGATCATCATTGGTTGTTCACTTTCACTGAGACTTTCAAATGTTACCTGGAATTTTTCTTTGTTGACCTGATTTTCTATGATAGGTTTAAGCTGGTTTTTCTGTTCTTCTGTGATCTTCGATGGTAGTGCATCATCCTTTTGAATAAGCTTATCAATTGTCTCGGCATCAACCCGCGAAAACCTGCATTTTTCAAATTTGCGTTCCAGCTGATTGATAAAATGACTGTCCAGAACATTATCCATCACCAGTACATCATAACCACGTTCTGTTGCTGCATTTATGAAACTGTGTTGCTCTTCCGTGTTTGTTGTGTAAAGGTAAACCAATTGTTTTTCTTTGTCTGTCTGCAGCACTTTTACATGTTCCTTATACTCTTCAAATGTGAAGTATTTCCCCGCTGTATTTTTGAATAGACAAAATTTCTCTGCGCGTTCATAGAATTTCTCGTCTGATATCATTCCATATTCAATAAAGATTCGGATATCATCCCATTTGGCTTCAAAATCCGGGCGGCTGTTTTTGAAAAGTTCTTCTAATTTATCAGCAACCTTTTTCGTAATGTGTGATGAGATTTTTTTGACATTCGGATCGCTTTGCAAATAACTGCGTGAAACATTCAGAGGAATGTCAGGCGAATCTATCACTCCATGCATTAAAGTGAGAAAATCAGGAACAATTCCTTCCACGGAATCTGTCACAAAAACCTGGTTGCAGTATAGCTGAATTTTGTCGCGTTGAACTTCGAAATTTCTTTTAACCTTGGGGAAATACAGAATTCCTGTAAGTGTGAAAGGGTAATCAACATTCAGATGAATGTTGAATAAAGGCTCTTCAAAATTCATCGGATACAATTCACGATAGAAATTTTTATAGTCTTCGTCTTTCAGGTCAACAGGCTTTTGTGTCCAGAGTGGCTTTGTATTATTGATGATGCGTGGCTTTTCAACTTCCTTTGTTTTATCGTGCCCGTCTTTGTCTTTTTCTCCGGTAGGTTCATAAGTTTTTTCTGTGCCGAAAATTATTTCTACGGGAAGGAATTTGCAATATTTCTTGAGTAGTTCAAGTACCCTGTTTTCTTCAAGAAATTCTTCTGAATCCTTGGTGATATGAAGAGTAATTTCAGTACCCCTGTCTTTCTTGTCATACTCATCAATTGTATAATCAGGACTGCCATCACAAACCCATTTTACTCCTTTTGTGCCCGGACCTTTTTTGTACGTTTTGGTTAAGATCTCAACTTTATCCGACACCATAAAAGAAGAGTAAAAACCCAATCCAAAATGTCCGATCAGTGGGCTGGCTTCATTTTGCGATTTGTATTTTTCAATAAACTCTTCTGCACTTGAGAAAGCAATCTGGTTGATGAATTTGTCAACTTCTTCAGTTGTCATTCCAATTCCTTTATCAATTACTTTAAGTGTTCTCTTCTTTTTGTCTAAAATGACTTCGATACTGGTATTACCCAATTCTCCGCTAAAATCGCCCGTTTGCGATATTACTCTCATTTTACTTGTCGCATCAACAGCGTTTGAGATCAACTCACGAAGGAATATTTCATGATCTGAATAAAGAAATTTTTTGATGATTGGAAAAATGTTTTCCGTTTGAACATTGATTTTGCCTTTTTGCATTGTCATATCGTTTTTATCTGTTAGTACAATAAATGTATAAAGTTATTTCGGCTCGCTAATTGTCAAACCTTATGCCATTAGGTGATAAAGTGACAAATTGTCGCATCTTTCTGGTTCATTCAATAAATGATCCTCAAATTTTAGATGGTCAATGCCTTTTGGTCAGCCAGATTCTTCTATAGTTATCCGAAGTTTTTGCCCAAAAAAATAGCAGGAAGCTTTAAGTACTCCCTGCTATTTTACTGGTAAATTTAAAAAATTACCTGATAGTGATCTTGCGGGTAAATAGCCCGTCTTCAGTTTGTACCTGTACAAAATAAATTCCTGACAAGAATGCAGAAGTGTTTATTGTAAGTGACCTGGTGTTTGCAAATTCATTTGAAACAACCTGTCCTAAAGCATTCATTACTTTTACTGAAATAATATTGTTTGGTGAAACGATATTCATAGCTTCATTGGCAGGGTTTGGATAAATACTGAAATCGCCTGTCACATTCGGTTCATTGATTCCGGTTGTTGTTCCCTGTAAAATAAGATCTACCATTGGAACTGTACCCGTCACTGTGTACCAGCCAAATGTTCCGCTGACCTGCAAATATGCTGCACCGCCAACCATGGCATTTCCAAAGAATGAACCATCAGCAAGTACAGCAATAGTGTCATTGTTTGTAATGTTTACAGTCATAGATACTGTTGCACATAATTTTGTAGTACCGGCAGCAACGCTATATGGAGTTGTCAGAGGAAGTCTGATGAATGCTGGTAGATTAGCTGGCGTTAGTGTGTAAGGTGAAGTCTGGGCAACCAGAGTGTGAGTGGTGCCGCTAACACTGTAAATTTTACCGGTAATGCTGGTTCCGGCAGTAGCTTTATAAATGGAAACACCAATACTGTCAATAACAGCTGCATTTGTAAACTGGTAATTTGCTCCGTATTCCATGCCTGTTACTGCAGGTGCACTTGTTCCGAAACTGTATGGATCCAGGTAAACTGTAGGATTGTCGGTTCTTGCAAAATAAGTCGGATCTGCATAAAAAGTTACTGAATCGCCTACATTATCTGAAGGTATTTCATCTGTTTCTGTTTGTGTCACTGATAAACTGGCGGCATAGGCTGTCGGTACTGCAGGGGTTGGTATTGTCGGTTGTGCCCAAATTGTATCGTTTGCGGCTGATGCTAATGAAGGATATGCCGGACTACTGGCAGATATTGCACTGTTATTGATATTGGCATTTAAAACAATGTTTGTCTGAGCTGCAGAACCCTGGTTCATCACATTCTCGCCATATTTTATTGTTCCCATTTGACTGAAAGGAATGATCTCATAATAGTCTGAACCATCAAGATCCATGAAGGATTTTGATGTTGCAATATCATTAACCGGCAGGTCAATTAATTTAACATCATCAACCATCCATGAATAACCACAGCCTGCGCCGGTACCATATGAAGTTGGACTGTTGAATGTAAACCTTACCCATACTGTAGCCTGGTTAGCTGCTTTTGAGCTGATATCCATCATGATTATTGAAGGGTTTGCTGTGATATCATTTTGCGCCATTGCTGTGTTTACGCGAAATTTTGTCCATGTCGTTCCGTTTGTACTGATGAAGATAAAAGTACTGTCAACATACCTTTCATATTCTTGTTGAAAAACGAGGGCAACTGATGAGTGTCCCGTACAATTAATTGATGTCGCAGTTGTCAGGTTCCCTTTTTGATTTCCACTGCACATTAAATCTGAATCGAACAATGCAAATCCATTTGCTGCAGTTGTGGATGCAATCACTGGTATCGGATAAGTGCCGGACGGGCCTGTTGTTCCTATTACCCAGTTGTCGGTCGTTCCCGAGCCGGCAGCTATTGTCCAGTTTGCTGGCACTGAAAAATCATCAGACCAGATAACAGATTTTGAGGTGTTCAACTTTGGTTTGGCAGCTTTTGGTGCTACTGCATTGTGTGTTTTAACCGGTTGTACTGTCATATTTTGTGCGAAAACTCCTGTGCAAAATAAAGACATTAATGATAAGATTGTAATTTTTCTCATACTCTTTTTTAATGGTAAATTGTTTAAATTATTTTTTGCGCGACAAAGGTAATGTTAAAATAAAACCAAAATGTGTGTCAATTTTTTTTAACAAAAAAATGCAAGAACCGCTACATTACGCAAGGTTTGCGGAAAAACTCTGAGAAAATTTTCAGGAAATTTAATAAAAACAATGTGCATACAAATGATACTGACCTACATACAGTCATACTCAAAACTGGACTGAACTCTACTCAAATTCAGAAACGTTCAAAGGTATAGCTGCCGCGTCTACAATTCCAGCTCCTCTCCATGGTGTTCGAGATCCTCTCAAGCACAAACTTACTGATCTAAGTATGCATATCTGTGTTCTTGCTTTGATGTAAGTAGTTGCTTGGGAGTAGCTCGATTTCCATTTTTTCGACAAGATTGTAGCTAATCTTTTGAAATATACGCCAGCTTCTTTATCAAAGATCGCTTCACACGATGCAATTATCGGTGTGAAAGAGGCTCTTCTCTCAAATGCTGCTTTGGAATATTTGCTCTTTTTGATTTGTTTTTTTTCTTCAAACACTGATTGAAGAGTTTGGTTCTTAAAAGAATCAGCGTCAGCATTAAAAATGCAGGTATCAAACAACGCTGTCCTTTGTGAATCCCAAAATCCTCTAACAGACCAATCTGCTCTCAAACTTTTTATATCATTGCCATTTCCCTCCTGGATAACTGGTTCTGATAAAATTTGATTAAGGCCTGCCAAACCACACAGGTCGCAATTCAAATCTCGCATCTCATTGTGCCTGGCAGATACCAATCCTCCTTTCTTGCAATTTAAAGCATGGCACAAATTGAAGCTTGCACCACAACCGTCACAAGTACTTGGGATGTTCGTAGGAGTAAAGAGATATCGTACAGCCAAAGCATCTCTAAATTCATCAGAAGACATAGCAAAAAAATTGGATGTTTCCACAGTTACGGTTTCTAAGGCATTAAGAAACCATCCTGATATTTCCGTTGGAACGACTGAAAGAGTAAAAGAAATTGCCGAAAAAATGGGTTATATGCCTAACTTTAATGCTAGAAATTTGACTTCGAGGAGATCCAATACAATAGGGCTTATCGTCCCTAAAATAGCACATATCTTCTTCGCTACCCTTATTGAAGCGGTATATGATATAGCTTTTAAAAATAACTATGAAATAATACTTATGGTGTCTCAAGAGGACGCCGAAATAGAAAATAAGCATTTGCTCTCGTTGATAGCAATGCGCGTCGATGGTATCATTATTTCGGTCACTGAGGACACAAAAGATTTAACCACCTTTAAGCGGATTCAAAACTTAGGTATTCCGCTGCTTTTTGTGGACCGCGTTCTTCCGCTTCCTGATGCCTCCAAAGTTGTTGTGGATGATAAAGACGGTGCCTTTGTGGCAATTGATTATGCCGCGCGGCGGGGCTACAAAAAAATCGCCTTTCTTGGCGGTTACTCTCACATTAACATTGCAAACTTAAGATATCAAGGATTCCTTGAAGCAATGAACTACCACAAGATACCCATCAAACAAAAATGGATCATAGAAGGTGGACTAGGTGAAGAAGATGGATATGAAGGATTTATGAAGCTTTGTAAGGGAGGGGAAGTACCGGAATTTGTTTTTGCTATCACTTATCCCGTTGCACTGGGGCTATATGTTGCGGCAATGGAAAAAGGATTACGTATTCCTCAGGATATCGAGGTAACCTGCTTTGGAAAAAATACCTTCAACAGGTATATACCATCAATTTTTAATTTCATTGACCAACCGGCGGCGGAGCTGGCTGCTTCAGCGATGGAGCTGATGATGAAGCAAATTAATAATCCGCGGAAATTTGAGCCGAAAGAAGTGACTCTTAAAACTCAACTTTTAGTACATAGTCCATTCGCCAAAGTCGAATTAGGATTATAAGTCCGAACTATTTTAGTGTGGAAAAGTAGGCTAATATAGCCGCGTCTTTTCCGTAAATATCATTTCGTAAATTTATAAGTCCGGTTTCATCAACCCAGGCTGTAAAATAGTCGATATATATCGGTAGCTTTTGCTCAAGCCTGATATCCGTATTTTTTGCACTATACATGTTTTTACGAAGCGCACTTCTTTTTTGCTTATACTCTGCAACTTTACTTTTATCTGCAACCGGCATATCAATCTCACATTTCAAATAATCCATATTCCATTGAGAGTGGTTCTTTAAAAGGTATTCAGCCAAAATTAAGGGCTTTTCAACTCGAATACATCCATGACTTACCGCTCGTACGGCTCGTGAAAAGGGGGCACGTGTTGGAGTATCGTGGAGGTAAACATCAAACT
>Ga0118677_10014353_pt2 | contig 10639 bp, 10 predicted proteins | sample AliMusrvi5mmetaG_FD_86154 | JGI IMG/M metagenome (GOLD analysis project Ga0118677, IMG submission 86154)
TCTCAAGAGTGAAGGGTAATAACAAGATCGTCCCTTTCGTGCCACTGGAGGCCATTACAGCCTCCGAGAACGTAAGGGAATTCGTCCGAATCTGCCGGGAAGAACTAACCGCTTTTGGGACCGATCTCGATTGGGAATCCGAGACCTGGGATCTGACTGGACACATTGAACACAGGGGACAACACAAACGGCTTAATGCGAACTGGACAAATTTTTATACCACAAAAAGTAGGGTCGGCGAGTTGATGAATCTGCCGTTCTTGGATTTTGCCAAGGCATATTTCCGATACCTGCACTCCGTGCGCCCCACGAAAGCGTTTCAGAACCGGATCATGACCCTTCGGGTATTAGAATTTGCTCTATGCGAGATATCCTCAGAACCCAAAATCGAGAACGCCGATGCTGCTGTTTTTAACAGGGCCGCGCAGCTTACGAAGAAAAAATACTACCAAGGAGCCGCCTACCGCGTTGGCCAGGAACTTGAAACACTGGCTGCCTTTGTTTCAGAAAAGCGCCTTACCAGATCTTCCTTTCCTTGGAGCAATCCTCTTGAACGTGACGCCGACAAAAACCGCGTGGGCAAGCAAGCCGATGAGGACCGAAAAAAGAAGCTTCCCTCGGAGGAGGCCCTGACCGCACTAGCAAAAGCGTATTGTCTCGCGAGCGATCCAGCCGACGTTCTCATTACTTCCATTGGAGCCCTCTTATGTGCAGCCCCCTCCCGCATCTCGGAGATGCTAACGCTTCCGAATGACTGCGAATACGAGGTCTCCTCCGATGAAAAGAAGCGCTATGCGTTGCGCTGGTGGCCAGCCAAGGGCGCCTCCCCTATGCTCAAGTGGGTGGTCGGGACTATGGATGAGGTGGCAAGAGATGCCATCTACCGGATCCGAAAAGTGACACAACCATGGCGGCTGGTGGCAGCATGGTATGAAAAGCACCCAGACCGGATGTATCTACCGAAGGAATATGAGTACCTTCGTAATTGCCGCGAGATCCCATGCCGGGAATTGAAGGGATTGCTGGGGCTAAGTGGAAGAGATTCGGTTAATGCTTGGTTGAAAATAAATAATGTTCCAAAATACGGTGAACTAAAAAATCGGTATTGTATCTTTAGAGACATCCAAAATGCCGTCATCGCCAATCTCCCAGCCGGATTCCCAATCATAGATCGGCACACAGGCTTGCGCTACTCGAAAGCATTGTTCGTGGTGCCGCATAACTTCTTTCACTCAGAAAACGGCACCTCTCCCGTGATGATCGCACCAGTGGCGTACGGGTCAGTGGCAAATGGATTGGGTGCCGGGATTAGATATGGCAAGAGTTCCGTCTTCACGCGCCTGGAAATCGAAGCACCTTCCGGAACCCCAATCAAACTCGACACCCATCAATTCCGGCATTTGTTGAACACAATGGCCCAACGTGGGGGAGCAAGTCAGTTCGATATTGCAAAATGGTCGGGGCGCAAGGACGTGGACCAGAACAACGACTATGATCACGTGACGGGCGAGGAACTCCTCGCCCGGGTTCGCCAAGACGATGGCGGATCTATTGTCGGGCCCTTTGCAGAGTTCCTAGCGAACGCCCCGGTTGCAAAAAAGGACTTCCTGGTCCTGAAATTTCCAACAGCGCATGTGACGGAATTTGGCTTCTGCGTTCATGATTGGGTTGCAACACCCTGTCCTCGTCATCTGGACTGTATTAACTGCACATCTCACGTTTGCTTTAAGGGAGATCGTGCGAAGACGGAACGCATTCGCGAACAGTTATGCCAAGCGTTGGAGTTGCTCAACCAGGCGGAGCAGGCCAATCAAGACGAATATACCGGGGCTGACCGCTGGCTTGAACACCACCGTGTCACGGTCGAGCGCCTGGAACAACTTATCAAGATTCTGGATGACCCAGAGGTTCCGGACGGGGCTGTAATCAGTTTGTCCGTCAAAGGAGAGTATTCAGCCATCGGGTCAGTGATCGATGAGCGCCTCAGATTGCAAGGGGCGAACACAAAGAAACCTTCCCTTGGCTCTGGAGGAAATGTGGAATGACCAAAACTTAAATGAAATCCCCCCGACCACAGAAAAAGATCCACCGTTTAAGCGAACAAGATATCGAGGCCATCACTGGCTTCCTCGATGGCTGGACAGGCAAGCTTACTTGGGAGTTGCTGGTTGACCAACTCCAGCAACGTTGGAAACGCGCCTACACACGCCAGGCACTGGATCGGCATACGCGTATCAAAGAAGCATTTGTCGCGACCAAGGCGAGACTCCGAATTTCGCCTGTAGTTCTGAAGCGTCAAGGCCCGGTCGAATTGGGCAAGGCCATGGAGCGCATTCAACGGCTTGAATCTGAAAACGATCGCCTGAAACGCGATAACTCCCGGTTAACAGAGCAGTTTATCAGGTGGGCTTACAATGCGCACATCAAAGGATTTACTGAAGCATATCTTAATCAGCCATTGACCCGCATCGACCGTGAACCCACCAAATTATGAAATCTGGTAAAGAAATCGGTGCAGAGAACGTTGAAAAACTCCGAGACTACTTCGCCTCCATAGAAGCCGTTCCCGCCAGGGCAGGCAAGGCCCACGTATCCGCCATCGCGGAGGCTGTGGGGCTCGACCGTCAGGTTTTTTATAAGAACCCCACTGCGCGCCAATTGCTCGAAGACGCCGTGGCCCAAAAGGGATTGCGCGGGATTGATGCCAGGGAGGAACAGGGCGATGTGCAAAGGGCCATTTTGGAGCAGAAGATTACCGATCTTGAACAGAAGAACTCGGCCCTGATGGCGGAGAACTGGGAGCTTCGCTGCCAGATTACTAAGCTCCGGCATGTTGAGACGTTGATGGAGGAAGGCAAGCGTGTGATCCAATGAGCCAGGCCATTGTCATTGAAAATATCCTGTGGTCTGGCGATTGCGGCGGGGCGATTTTCAACGGGGCGTCCGCTGACGGCGCGAAATTTCGGTTTATCGCCAGTTCGGCTGTAATGCCCCGGCCCCCACTGCAAGGCGAAGTCTGGTCCATTTCCGGCGTTCGCCGCAAGCATCCAGAACACGGCGAGCAGGTGGAGGTTTCCCATTGTGTTCTTCAACGTCCGTCTGGCAGGCTCATCACCAAGGTGCTGGCTGGATCAAGAGCCTTCCCTGGCATTGGCGCGGTCACCGCGCGAAAACTCTGGGATGAATTCGGCGAGACCCTTTACATGCTGCTCGATCAGGGGCTCCCCTCCACCTTTGCGGGGTTGATCGGTGCGGAATTGGCCGCCGCATTGATTTCGGGCTGGCAGGAAATGAGCGTGGAAGCCGACGTTTACCGCTGGCTGGACGCCCACGGGGTTCCGATGTGGATCGCCAAAAAACTCATTGCGATCTACGGGAACGAGGTGGTCGAGAAGCTGGAAGAAAATCCCTATCGCCTCTTGGCCTTTACGAACTGGACGCAAGCCGACCGGCTTGGCCGGGCCTCTGGCATCGCCCTTGATGACGACAGGAGGCTGGTGGCCGCGGCGGATGCTGCGGTTTACGCGCGCATCCGTTCGCACCATACCTGGACACCGTGTGACGTATTCCTCCAACTTCTCTCCAATCTCCTTGGATCAGATGACACTTTGGCGGAGCCATCCTTCCAATTGGCACTCAGAGACCGAGCCGTGATTGAACTGAACGGCGGAGTTCAGGGCCTAGGTCCGTATTCCATGGAGGTTTTCCTTGCCGAGCGGTTCGCGGAGATGATGCGTGGCGATTTCCAAAGTACTCAGATGACAATAAGGCAGACGCCTGACGAAGCTGCCACGCACAGGCTGGTGGCTGGGGTTGAGGCAGACAACAAGATCGTTCTCAACGCCGAGCAGAAGGCCGCCGTTCACCTGGCGCTGACTGCGCCCCTTGCTGTCATCTCTGGCGGAGCCGGAACCGGCAAAACGACGGTCCTGTCGGCTATCTGTTCCATTTTCGAAACGCTCGGCGCGCAGGTTTATCAACTCGCTCTGAGCGGCAGAGCAGCCCGACGAATTCAGGAAGCCACAGGGCGTCCCGCGCAAACCATCGCGTCGTGGCTCGCTTACAGCGCAACCAACTCCATGCTGCAAACAGCCTCTGGCCCCGCCACCACGGGCACGAATATCCAAAGCGTCACTTACAACTACGATACCAGCGGCAGACTCTGGACGGTGGTGCATACTCAAAGCGGCGCTCAGATTGCGCAATACAGCTACAACACCTCAAACCAGCTTGTGGACGTGACGCGGATGGATGGCCTCAAGCCGGTGACAACAACCGCCGATGCCAAGGGGCGCTCTTCGGTGAGAAAGAACGCACGAGGCAACTCGAATACTTGGTCTTTCTACAAAAATTCAACCGACCGTTCCCGCGTCACCTCGGCATTTGACGCCAGTTCGGGACTGAGCGCATGGGAACAGGGGGCAGATTCCAGTGGACGCCAGACTTACATCAAAGACCCGCTCAACAATTACACACTCTACGGCTACACAGGCTCCTCGTTGCTTCCCACAAGCGTGCAACTGCCCACCGTTGGCCGTCCCGCCATTACCATCGCGCGCAATTCATTCGGCCTTCCAACCACAATCACTGATCCCGCCATACCCGGCGCACAGCCGACCCAGATAAAGTACACCGGCGCAAATCTTCCGTGGCAGGTCACTGACGCCGCTGGCCGAGCGACGGAAGTGGACTACACAACATCGAACAACGTCAAAAAGCTGCGCCAGTATCACAACGGCCAAGCGGTGGAAACGACCTGCGATTATCTCAACGAATACCTGCACACCGTCACCGATCCCCTAAGCCACACTTGGACTTACGGCCGAGACAGTGTGGGCAGGGTGACTTCAGCGAGCGATCCGACGGGCGTGACCATCAGTTGCGATTACGATGCTCTGGGTCGCCTTTGGCATATTTACGATCCCAAGCTGAGTTCGCCCGTTGTTTATGGGTATGATTCTCTCAACCGGGTGCAAACCATCACGACCCCAACCGGGACAACCAGCTATGTTTACGATCCGATCACAAAGTGGCTCCAAAGCACGACCGTGGCAACCACGGACGGCAAAACCCGGACGCTTGTTTATGGCTACAATAGTCAAACGGGCGACGTTACCAGCACAACCTATCAGTATCCCGCGACCACGGGAGGAACCACGAGCATTACAACAAACTATGGCTACACGGATTATGGTGCCTTAAACAGCGTCACTCCTCCCGGAGCAGAGCCGATCAATTTTAACGTCAATGCCCTTGGGCAAACATTAGGCACATCGGAATCCAACGCTGGCTTGACCGTTGGCCCGAGCATAACCGCGAACAATGCAACGAGCAGTGCTTGGACGAATCAGTCGAGCCAGATATTCGTTTGGGGTGCGCCGCCAAGCTCCTTGCCGATAACGGGCTACAATTACGCCGAGGACACGGCAACCAGCTTGACGGTCAATACCACGGGGTTGACGGCTGCATGGAACAGCGTTGCGGACGGCCAGCATGCCTTCCGGGTTCGCGGACAGGATTCGGGTGGCAATTGGAGTCCCGAATCAGTGTTCAATCTTTGGGTGGACACCACGCCGCCTGCAATCACCGGCGTGAGCAACACGCCTTCGCCCATTCCGAAAAGCACCACGTCCGCTGTGGCAACGGCAAACATAAGCGATGCCCTCAGCGGTCTCGGCAGCAACATTCCTCAGTTGCGTTGGTGCATCAGTGCCGATGCGACCCGGAACTGGAACGCCTATACAAACATGACCCAAGGCACGGGAAATCAGTGGAGCAGTTCGATCTCAGTAAATTGGTCTCAATATGCGGGACAGACCCTTTACTATCAAATCCAGGCCCAGGATGCGGCGGGCAACATCAGCACCATTACGAACTCCGACAGCATCAATGCTTCGACCGGGGTTCTGGCGATGTCGCTTTGGATGCGTATTTCGCTGGTTTCTCTCCTCTTTGTCGCCATCGCTCGACTCTTGCCAAGAAAGCCAGTCTCCATCGGTTAAAAACCGTCATGAACTCCAGGCGACGGGCAATATCCCAGCGGCGTTCGTTCAAGAGTCCCCGACAATCTTGGTATGAGAGCAAAGCTCCGTTACTTAAATTCTGCATGAAGTTCAGCGCCGCGATGACTTTATTTTACGTCCTTTCGCTTGTCCCCATTTTTCAGCATACACTTTCCCTCGCTGCGATTGCGGATGCTCAGGTTTCCAGCGCGATTTTGAACAGCCTTGGCGAAAAGAGCCATGTCACCGGAGCCACGATATGGGCGGGCGAGAACGCCATTATCACGGTTCTTCCAGCCTGCACGGCCATTGAGTTATTATGGTTCTTTTTCGCCGTAATCATGTCCTTTCCCTCCTCTTTTGCGCGTAAAGTTCCCGGCGTTCTGGCAGGTGTAGCCCTATTGGTGATTCTTAATCTGGGCCGAGTAACGAGCCTTTACTTCATTGGAGTTCATTTTCCCGGTCTTTTTGATACAGCCCATGAAGAGCTATGGGGCGTCGTGCTGACCCTCGCCACAATTGCCCTTTGTGTCCTATGGATTGGATGGGCGCGTCGAGATGATCGCTTTGAATTCCATGCTGGAAAGTAGGCAAATCACTATTTTTCTGTGCCGACTCGCGGTCGTGTACGTGCTGCTGCTTCTGCCGTGGCCCGGATTCCGCGAATTCTACGGAGCCTACTTCCGAGCCTTTGGCGGGATGATCTTCGCAGGGCAAACAGAACGATCTGAAATGACATTTGAAACGCCAGAACCAAATTCACCCCGCCCACAAGACACGCGGATCGTCATCGTCAACAAAGCCCTCATGAATTTCGACGGCTCGGGACCTGTGCGCAATCTTGACTTCGACGCACTGGCCGTTGGATGGAAGCCGTTGGCGCTACTCACGGCCCTCATTATCGCAACGCCCATCCCTGGGCGGCGGCGTATCCGCGCGCTTGCCTTTGGAATGCTTGCCATTCACACCTTCCTCCTCTTGTTTCTCGCCGTGGCAATCTGGAATGAATCGACAGAGATTTCGCTGGTTTCGCTCACGCCATTTTGGAAATCTGCCGCCAACGAAGCCAAGGATATGTTGGTCCATCAAATCGGCCTGGCTCCGTTACTGGTTTGGGTGCTCGTGACTTTTCGCCGTGAGGACATAATTCGTCTTCCTGATCCCTGTGTTGCCTCGTTGGTTTCAGATGACGGAAAAGGACATGAAAGCAAAAGGACGGGCGGGACATGATGCCCCACTTGCAAAAGGTTCCGTGTGGCGAACTTTTACCTACCACATCGTGGGAGCCGATAAATATTGCCCGAGAATGTAAACTTAGCGACCGGAATTGGGTCAAAATGAGCAATATATTTACAAATTTCGAATACCAGTGGTCGTGTTTTCTCGGAAGAATCTTTCCGTAAGACACTTACACACACAGTTTACATATTTTGGTAACTATAACCCTTCTGACCGGCCCCGATCTGAAACACTGTAAACCAAAAGCCCGCAAGCCCATGCTTGCGGGCTTTTCATTTGCAAAGACACAAAATACTGAGTAGGCATAATCTCAATGAGGATTTCCCGTTGGCTTATGGTTCCGCTCAAGATTGTATTGAGCTTGGCAATCATGGTATTCGCAGGCTACTTCAGCATTGTGGTGTGCCCCCTCATTTGGTCTTCTTTGAGCTACACGGTGCATGAACCAAAACTCGAAGATTTTTGCGGTAGATACGTTCCCATGCCGGGCACTGCTCGGTTTCTGAGTGAAAAATATCCCGGCATTCAAACGTGGATGGAATTCAATCGCGATGGCAGCTTTGTGTTTAACGATATTCCCGCAGGTAGTCGCTCAGGGAATAGCACAGCGACAAAGACAGAATCGGGCAAGTGGGGGCTGAAGAATCGTTCGGGACGGGTTTGGCTCACGCTTTCTGACGGCGGAGAACCATTGCTGTATTCGGGACTCCACCTCAAAGGCCAGAAACCGCCGTATATTATCGAGCGGTGGACTGAGTTTCCGATGGAGTTTTGCACGAATCCTCAACAATCTCCAGAGGTTCGCGCTTACGAGACGCTTTCCATCACCGATTGGGCTATTCAAGGTTTCATAGCTCTTAGTGTTTTGGTGTTCCCTTTTCTTCTCAAGCCAGAATCAGGAGGTCGCGCTTTTGGATACCCTTTCATGATCATCTTTGTGTGGGGAATATGGCGGATGGCTTACTACGATGGAGCAACACATAACGACATCCCAGGAATAGGCTACTTCGTTGCCGCTTTTATTTACGCTCTTATTGCGCGTGCCATATTTGCAATTCGCTGCGCCGTTTCGCGTTGGATAACAATGCGAAAGGATACGCAAAGCGCCAGCGGAGGGAACGAGCGGTAAAGCGTTTAGCTTCCTCTGTCGCTGGCTCCTTGCCCCGGAGGGGCTTAGAAAATTAGCCGGTGGCGCAAGCCACCGGTTTCCGATATAATGGCGTCTCGCCCCGGAGGGGCGGTGGAATTGCGACACGGATTATGCCCTCGACCCACCTCAGCTTGCATTATCATCTGGTTTTCGGAACCAAGGAACGCGCCGCCCATATTGATCCTGTCTGGCAGGAGCGATTGCACGCCTATCTTGGGGGCGTCATTGGCACGCTGGGCGGGGTGCCCTGCATCGTGGGCGGCGTGGCGGATCACGTGCATTTATTGGTCGGATTGCGCGCCACCCATCGACTATCGGATGTGATGCGCGAACTCAAATCCGTTTCCTCAACTTGGGTTCATGAGGAAATCGGGAAGTCTGAGTTTGCATGGCAGGAGGGTTATGGCGCATTCACGGTCAGCGCATCCATGATGGACCCCGTGCGCAAATACATTGCGAATCAAAAGGAACACCACCGTGTCTGCACATTCCGCGAAGAATATGAGACCATATTGCGGAATAGCGGTGTGGCGTTTGATACGCGGTATCTGTGAGGAAAACACGGAGCCGCCGCCCCTCCGGGGCGGATGCTCAGGGCGTTATTCCGGTGGCTTGCGCCACCGGCTAATTTCCGCAAGCCCTCCGGGCCACAGAAGTCCCGAGTTGTCTGCACCAACTTTCCCGGCGAACCAACCTTTGCGTCTCTTGCGCCTTTTTGCGGCTACACCGTGTGGCGCTTAACCGGGGCGACTTTCTTCCCTCGCGATAGCTCAATCCGTAGCCGCGCCAGATCGTCTTCCACCGCTCCCGGTGGCTGGTTCTCGGCCAGTTCCAGCGCGGCTTTGGCCCGGCGAATGGCTTCTTCGATCTGCACCTTCTCATCCTCCGGGGAGGCGAAGAGCGCAAGCACACTTATCCGCGTGGGCTCGATCTCCACGTAGCCGCCCATCACCACAAACGACGCCAAGCCGTCGGCGGAGTGCACCCGGATTTCCCCCGCCCCCAACCCGGCAACCAACCGGACATGGCCCGGATAGACGCCGATCTGTCCTTCCTGCGTCGGCAGTTCCACCAGCGTCGCTTCGCCCTCGAAGACACGCGCCTCCGGGGTGACGATTTGCAGGCGAAGGGTGTTCGTTGCGGGGCTCATCTTGGATCAAAAGCGGTTCGCGCAAAGAAGAGAAGAATTTCTCACGCAAAGACGCAAAGGCGCAAAGAGATATGCTGAGTTCGTCAACCCCACAGGCGAAAAGTCAGGAGTGCATCCACGCTGTCGAGGCTGGAGCCTCGAAGACAAGGGCATTACCAGGCTGGAGCCTGGTAACGAGGGGGAAAAGGCAAAGTGTGTTCTGTCCTCTCTTTGCGCCTTAGTGTCTTTGCGTGAGATCATTTCTGTGTCTTTAATATTCGGTGCATTACGGCCTTTGCGCGAGACATCAACGCTGGTACACCCGGTGGCCCTGCACAAACGTGGCGATGATTTCCAGATCGTCGCTCAGTAGCACTAAATCCGCGTCCATGCCCGGCGCGAGAACCCCTTTGCGCGAAAGCTTGAGTGCACGGGCCGGGTTGAGCGACGCCATGCGCAACGCCTCCACGAGCGGCACCCCGGCGTCGCGCACCAGCGTCCGCACGAGGTGAATCATAGAGGACGTGCTTCCCGCAAGCGCCGAGCCGTCGGCGGTGAGGCCGACCCCGTCGCGCACCACGCAGTCGATCTCCCCGAGCCGGAACGCCGTCTCCTCCGGCAGCCCCGCGCCTGCCGTGGCGTCGGTGACAAGCACGATGCCGTCCGGGCCTTTGGCGTGGTAGAGCATCCGCATCAGGGTGGGGGAGACGTGCCGCCCGTCGGCGATCAACTCGCACACGATTTCCGGCTCGCTCAGCGCGAACTCCAGCAAACCCGCCACGCGGTAAGCGCCGCGCCGCCGCGCCGAGGACATGCAGTTGAACGTGTGCGTGACCCCCTCCATGCCGTGGACATGCGCCGCGCACGCTTCCTCATCCCAGGCGTCGCTGTGACCGCCGCTCACGCGCACGCCCCGCGCGCGCAATGCCTCGATCAAAGCAAGCGCGCCCGGCAATTCCGGCGCGAGCGTCATTTGCGTCATCGCGTGGGCGTGTTCCAGCAACGGCGCGTAATCGGCAGGCGTGGGATTGCGGATCAACTCGTGCCGATGCGCCCCCGGTTTCTGCGGTGAAAAATAGGGCCCCTCCACATGCACGCCGAGCAGTTGCGCCCCTTCGT
>Ga0118677_10015378_pt1 | contig 10639 bp, 7 predicted proteins | sample AliMusrvi5mmetaG_FD_86154 | JGI IMG/M metagenome (GOLD analysis project Ga0118677, IMG submission 86154)
TTTATGCGCAGCGCGGCGGGGAAGGCACTGGCATCGGGCGCGGCTAGATTTTCGGGTGCGGGCGCGTCGGCGACCCGGTCCAGCGTGTTGGCGATGGCAGTGTCGTAGGCTGCGGTGGTGGCGAAGGCCTGTTTGGCGAGGCGCCAGCGGGTTTCCCGGGACAGCTGTCCGCGGTTGGTCTTCAGTTCATCGATCAGCCCGGGGTAATCGGAGACGCGGGTGACGATAGCCACATCTTCAAAATTCTTTGCGGCGGAGCGGACCATGGAGGGGCCGCCGATGTCGATGTTTTCGATGAGATGGCCCAGGGAGACGCCGGGCTGGGCCGCGGTCTTTTCAAACGCGTAGAGGTTGACCACCACCATGTCAATAGGCTCGATGCCGTGGGCGGCAACGGCAGCCTCATGCTGGGCATTGCCGCGGATATAAAGCAGGCCGCCGTGAACCTTGGGATGGAGGGTCTTGACGCGGCCGTCGAGCATCTCCGGGAAGCCCGTTAGTTCGCTGATGTCTTTGACGGTCAGCCCTGCCTCGCGCAGCGCCTTTGCCGTTCCGCCGGTGGAGACCAGTTCCACGCCAAAGCCTGCCAGGGCCTGGGCAAACTCAGCCAGTCCGGTTTTGTCGGTAACGCTCAGCAGGGCCCGCTTGATCTGCTTTTCCGCGCTCATCGTTCTTCTCCTTGACACTGTCAATACGTTTACGGCGCTATGTGCATTTGAATCAAACACCAGATTACATCGGATGGCCGGATTTGAAAGGTAACCGAATTATGGTATTCCGGAGCCATGCGATTGAAGACCGGCCTCGGTAACCAACGATGTAGTTGAAAATGCTTTAAAGTGATGTTATGGGCAGTTACTCGCCAGATCAGCCGCCGCTCGGCCACGGAACCCTCAACGGGGGGACGGGGAATCAGCCGGAGATTTTGCCGCCTGAGGGGGGCTATATGCCTCCGCAGCAGACGATGCGGAGGCCGCGTACGTCATGGGAAGTTGCGCCGGCCACCTACTTCCTGGTTGGCATAAATTGCCTGGTGTTTCTGGTAATGGCGCTGAAGGGCGTGAGCCTGTTTGCTCCCACCTCTCTTCAACTGCTTCACTTCGGCGCGGACCATGCCGGTTTGGTTCTTATCGGCGGTCAGTGGTGGCGGATTGTGACCGCCATGTTTGTGCATGTGGGGATCATCCACCTGGCAACGAACATGTGGTGTCTGTGGAACCTGGGTATGCTGGCCGAGCCTTTGGCGGGTTCGGCAGGGCTGCTGACCGCTTACGTCCTGTCCGGCGCGTCGGGCAACCTGTTGTCAACCTTGGTTAACTGGCTGTGGCCACTCCATGATGCGGCCGGAAGCGTGGAGTTTCCCGTGGGCGCCGGGGCGTCGGGAGCTGTCTTTGGGATTGCCGGCGTGCTCATTATTCTCCTAAAGTCGCCGCGGCTGCCGGTGCCTCTCGCCGAAGTACGCAAGCTGCGCAAGTCGGTAATCTATTTTGCCGCCATCAATTTCATCATCGGCATAGGTACCATCATTCCGGGCATTGGGGTTCGGATTGACAATTATGCTCATCTGGGCGGTTTTGCCTGCGGATTGCTGTTTGCCGTGCCCATGGTTCCGCGACTTGGCTCGCCGCGCGCGCTATTCACCAGGCGTCGCCGCATTTCTGTAGCGATGATCGTCGCCTTGTTGGTGCTCTTCGGTTTTTACCTAGCGCACGTGCCGCCGCAAGGCTGAATCTCTTCAATTGTCCGCAGCGATTTGTGCAAAAATAGTCGCGTACGCCGTCGGTCTTGCTCCCATTCCCAGGAGGCATAAATATGAAGCGCCGCGAGTTTATCAGGCAAGCCGCTATTACCGCAGCCGCCGTTGCATCCACCAGCCAAATCAATGCTTCCACCACCACGCCGTCCGATCCAATTGAGCGGCGCGCGCTGGGCAGGACCGGGGAAAAGCTTTCGATTATTGGGTTTGGCGGGATTGTGGTGATGAACGAAGAGACCGGCGCGGCCAAAAACATTGTTGCCGAGGCCGTGGACCGGGGCGTGAATTACTTCGACGTGGCTCCAAGCTATGGCAATGCGCAGGAGCGGCTGGGGCCGGCGCTGGCGCCATACCGGAAGAACTGCTTCCTGGCCTGCAAGACCGACGGGCGCTCGAAGGACGATTCGAGGGCGGACCTCGAAAACTCGCTGAAGCTGCTGAAGACCGACCACCTGGATCTTTACCAGTTCCATGCGCTGACCAAGATGGCCGATCTGGACAAGGTGCTGGGGCCGGGCGGGGCGATGGAGACGTTTGAAGCGGCAAAGAAGGAAGGCAAGATCAGGTTCATCGGTTTCTCAGTGCACTCGGCTGAGACCGCGCTGGCGGCGATGGACCGCTACCATTTCGACACCATTTTGTTTCCGCTGAACTGGGTGCTGTTTACACAGGCCGGCTTCGGGCCGCAGATTCTGAAGAAGGCGCAGGAGAAGCGGATGGGCATTCTGGCGCTGAAGGGCATGGCCAAAACGGCGTGGCCGGAGGGCGCAAAGGAAAATCATCCGCAGCCCAAGTGCTGGTATCAGCCGGCGGCCTTTCCCCATGAAGCTTCACTGGGGCTGCGCTGGACGCTGAGCCACCCGATTACCGCGGCTATTCCGCCGGGGGATGAGAAATATTTCCGCCTGGCGATGGACGTGGCGCAGAGCTACAAGCCGCTGGAGGCAGCCGAGGAGAAGACGCTTCTCGCCGGCGGTCCGGGAACGGAGCCGATTTTCCACCTGGGGAACGATGTGTAGCGTGAAGTGACTAAAATTCGCATCGCCAATCCAGAGCCGTTCCCCGACTCGATCTGAATCATCTGCTCGCACCCCTACCCCACCCGCCGTAAGGTGTTTGGGGCAAATTGGCTATTTTCAATGGGTTGGAAGCATGGTTCTACCCTAAGTTGGTTCGTTTGTGGAATTTGAACCGCATAATCCTGATGGCAAAGGGGTTACAGGTGTTCTTCTCGGGACTGCCGGCGGAGACGGGTTCTCTGGATGGACATCATGATTTAATCGTGCTCCAAGGGAGCACAATTATCTGCAAACTCCGATCAAAAAAGTGGACAGTACACACGCAGTTCCCTCGACGCGCTGGGCTTGCTCAGGAGGACAGATTTGTGAGGGACCGCACCTATTCACCTGCCTGCGATCACCGCGTGGCTGTGGAGGCGAACTTCTTGACCATGGCCAGCAGCAGCTTGCGGTCGCTGTCGTTAAGGTTCGAGGAGTAGCGGCGAATCTGGGTGAGGAAGCGCAGTTCCTCGTCAGTGAGCTTTTGGGTGTTCATTTGGTGGCCAAGCGTGTCGTCGGCGAAGAACGCCGAGATAGGCAGATCGAGAGCCATGGCAATTTTTGAAAGCGTGTCAAGCGAGGGAACGGTGTGGCCGTTCTCAACGCGCGACAGGTAGCAGCGCAACAAGCCGGTCTTCTTTTCGATATCCCCTTGTGAAAGCCCCTTTTGCAGCCTGTGAGCTCGAATGGTGGTGCCGATCTTCATCACGGAAGAGGTCCCCTTCGATTGCCGCCGGGGTTAACTCTCCCGGTAGCAATGAAATGATTATTGACACAAGAGTTAACATGCCGGACGAGCAGATTGCAAGCTCGCGGATCACTGATTCGAACTGTTTTTGATTGCGCATGCGCGAGCCGATTTGTTGCGAACGTGCAATTCGGAGAACGCCGGAGGCAGGGACTAGAGAGTTTGCAGAGAAACTCCTGAATCCAGATGATCGCGGCGAAAAGCACCAGGCAGGGGCTAAAGCCCGGGAATGTCTTCTGCGTGTGCGGCACAACTAAAGAGGCTGCGGAAAAAGGCGTGATCATCGCTGCAAGCCACAGAAGAGCGAACGCAGGGGCTAAAGCCCGGCATTGATTTTAAGGCGTTTACGGCACGACTGAAGTCGTGCCCCGACACTTCGTGCCACTCCGGATGAGTTTTTTCACAAGCTGAAAAGTCGTGCCCTGACACTTCCTGCCTTCTAGAAGATGTTTTTCCGCAGCTTGTGATATTGAAGTCCCAGGCGGTCGGATGCCGGGAGTAGAGTGGGAGGGAATGTTTTTTGAGGCAAAGGAGCAGGGTAAGATGATTTCACGGCGCAACTTCGTCAAGACATCGGTGCTGGGATCGGCGGCCGCTCTCGCGTCGCGCAGCCCTCTTTTTGGCAGCACGGCAACCGGGGGCGATGGCAAGCCCGCCTTTCGCTTTGGTGCCAACTACACGCCGCGCAAGCGCTGGTGGTTCTGCTGGCTCGACTGGGACCAGCGGGCAATTGAAGACGATTTGAGCGGGGTGGCGTCACTGGGGTTGGATCACATTCGCATCCAGGTGCTGTGGCCGTTGTTCCAGCCCGGAATCACTACCGTGAGCGACCGCTGCCTGGCCAATCTGCACTCGCTGCTGGATGCCGCCGATCATGCGGGGCTGGACGTGGAAATCACGGTCCTGGACGGGTGGATGAGCGGGCTCTCGTACCTGCCGGCATGGGTGATGCCGGTGGCTATCCCTGAAAAAGAAGAGAACTGGAACATCTTCACCTCGCGCCGGGTGATCGAGGCGGACCGGCTCACGAACCTGATCCTGTTCGGCCCCCCGGGCACGGGCAAGACCTCGCTGGCCGAAGTCGTCGCCCGCGTCACGCACCGCCGTTTCGTACGCGCCAGCGGCGTCACCTCCAACGTCGCCGCCCTGCGCAGCATCTGCGAAACCGCCCGGCAGACCCGCACCACCCAGGCCACGGTGCTGTTCATCGACGAAATCCACCGCTTCAACAAGGCGCAGCAGGACGTGCTGCTCCCGTATGTCGAGGACGGCAGCCTGACGCTGATCGGCGCCACCACCCACAACCCGCAGGTGTTCGTCAATTCGCCGCTCACCTCGCGCTCGCTGGTGTTCGAACTTCGCCCGCTGGACGAGGCCGCCATCTGCGCGCTGGTGCAGCGCGCGCTGGCCGATCCGGACCGCGGCCTGGGGCGCACCCGCGTGGAGATGGCGCCCGACGCGCTGGCGTTTCTGGCGCAGGTGTGCGAAGGCGACGCCCGGCGCGCCCTGACCGCGCTGGAGGTGGCGGTCCTGAGCACGCCGCCGGATGCGGCCGGCAGGGTCCAACTCGATGCCGCCGTGATGCAGGATTGCGTGCAGCGCAAGATGGTCGCCTACGATCGCGACGAGGACGGCCATTACGACACGATCTCGGCTTTCATCAAGAGCGTGCGCGGCTCCGATCCCCATGCCGCCGCCTACTGGCTGGCCAAGATGCTGGAAGCGGGCGAAGATCCGCGCTTCATCGCCCGCCGCCTCGTCATCCTTGCCAGCGAGGACATCGGCAACGCCGACCCGCGCGGCCTGTCGCTCGCGGTCGCCGCCATGCAGGCCGTCGAATTCATCGGCATGCCCGAGGCGCGCATCACCCTCGCCCAGGCCACCACCTACCTGGCGACGGCGCCCAAAAGCAACGCCGCCTACTTGGCGATCGAACAGGCTCTGACGGACGTGCGGGAGGGGCGCGTGCAGGCCGTTCCGGAACATCTCAAGAACCTGCACGTGCAGGCGGTCGGCCGCGAGGGTCTCGACGACGCCTACCGCTACCCGCACGATTTTGCCGGGCATTTCGTGGAACAATCCTACCAGCCGACCGACAAGCGCTACTACGCGCCGACCGAGCAGGGGTACGAGGATATCATCCGCAAGCGCATGGCCGCGCTGGAGGCGCAGCGAAAGAAGAAGGCAGGAGCCAGAAGCCAGAAGTCAGAATAACCGGCTTCGGCATTCTTCCGCCTGAGGTCATTTTGATGGGCGATGCCATACATTTGGTAGGGCGCGCAGTCCCTTGCGCGCCGTTCCCCGGCGGCGACGGCGCGCCGCCCTCCAGCCAAAAACAGCGGTTATTGACGTATCTGGAGGGCGCCGCGTCGTCGGCGCCGGGCATCAGGAGAATTGCTGGACCGCTGACCTCTGTCTTGCCGCCCGCACGGTGCGCACGCCCAGAAACGTCAGCCACCAGCCGAGCAGGACCTGCGACGGGTAGTGCGACTGGGAATCGACGCGGGACCAGGCCGTCAGGCCGGAGCAGACGTAGAGCGCGGTTTGCGTGACCGGGTTGGAAGACATCCCCGCCATCACCAGGAACGGAATGGCGCCGGCCATGGCGTGGCCGGAAATGCCATACTGTTTTTTCCGCCACGGCTGCCAGTGCGAGCCATTCCCGTTTTTCGGCCGGTCGCCGCCCAACAGCCAGGTGCCGCCATACGTCACGGGTGCTGCGACGAGAAACGTGCGCGTGAACTGTACGCCCCATGATCCCACGACCGCTGCGGCCGGATTGGCCGGCGCCAGCACGCCGACGGTCATGGCTGCGATGGGCGCGAGGATCACGACGTGCTGGTCGCCGATTTGCTTGGCCAGCCACTGAAATTTCTTCGCCGCTTTCGATTCCGAGTGGACATTGCGCAGGTAGGCATCGTCGAGCCACTGGTCGATCGGCGTATTGGCGAGGATGGCGCCGAGCAAAAACCCGATCCCCAGGCGCAGGAGATTGCGCCGGGAATAGAAGCGAAGAAAATCGTCCCATAACACGCGCCAGATGCGCAGGAGCCAGGTTTTGGGTGTGGAGCGCATGACGGCGGAAGATGTCGATGTTCTGTCGGGTTTTCTCATTTGGAACTCAGGAAGCCAGGAAGGTTCTCTGCTTGCCAGCATGAATGATCGTCAGGCGTCGCGGAGCTCCGCCCTCTAATTTGGAGGGGCGAGCTCTGCGAGCCCTTGTGCTCGTCTTCCTGCTTTCCTGAGTTCCAAATTGCAAAAGAAGATTTTCGCGGCAGCGAAAATCTACATCCGTGCGCCCATCTCCGCGATTTTCTTCAGGATCGCGGCCTCTTCCTCGTGGTACATCTCCGCGATTGTCGGGTCGCTGAGGTGGTAGACGCGGTCCTCGAACGCGGTGGATTCGAGGCGGTTGAACAGGCGCTGCTCGGCCTGTTCGATGTCCTTGCCGTAGATGTGGTACGAGTCCGCCTGCCAGTTCATGCGCGCCAGGCGCGTGGGCTTGCCGGTGCGCTTCTCGATGCCGGCCGCCACGACTTCGCGGTTGAACATGGTGAAGCCGAACATGTTCATAAAGTTCGCGCCCCAGGCGTCATTGCTGCGGAAGCGCACGTTGACGTTCAGCCACTGCACGCCGGCATCGTCCGTCAGGATGCGGTACCAGAGCGACTGCAGGCAGGGCGGGTCGTAGCAGGCGAGGTCGAGGTTCGGCATCCAGGTGATCATCTGCGCCTGGCGCGTGTACGGCTGCTCGCTGAGTTTGGCGATGACGTACTCGACCTGGTCCACCCGGATCGGGCCGGTGAAGGCGGTCTTGCCGTCGTGGCGCTCGCGCCACTGGCCGTAGTTCTGGAGGCGGCCGTGGTAGGTGTATTCCCAGCGCGTGTCCGCCGGGTCGTTGATCGCCTTGACCCAGTTGTCCTTGCGCCCCTCGAGTTCGTAGACGTATTCGCGCAGATCCGCCAGCCCGCCGGGAAAGGCCTTGTGGATCATCGGGTCGGCCAGCGGGTCCTCGACCGTGATGTTCATGGTGGCGTCGATGCTGGGCGGATCGCCGGGCTTGTCGTACTGCGTGCGGAAACGCGTGCCTCCGGCGTGCAGCGCGATCAGCGCGCGCTCATACGCTTCGGCCAGCGAATGGCCGCGGACGGAGAGGATCGGAATGCTCAGCATAAAAACCTCCTCAAAAGAGACCCATATGCGGCGTATCATACACGGGCCAAGGGGGCGCGACGAGGGGGAAAAGAGAACCAACAAAGCGAACCGCAGATTGCCGAATATCCAACCGCAGAATCATGAAGTCAATTCTTCAAGACAGAACCATTGGCGACAGAATCATTCCTAACATAGTTTTGTCATCAATGATTCTGTCCTTCTTGATTCGGACCTCATCATTCGTCAATCTGCGGTTCATTCCGCCTTCTGCGCTCCGCCTTCCCCACTCAAATATCGATGATCGGGCCCTTGCCAGGCGGCGGGCCCTGCTGTGACGACGACGCAGGCGGCGGGGGCGGGCGGTTGAAGATAATGCGCGGCCGCGGCTGGCCGCGGTTGGAGTAGCCGAGGAACATGCTGACCAGACTCACCACCAGGCTCGCCCACACCGCCGGCCAGAAGCCATCCACGTGGAAACCAGGCACCAGTTTGGCGGTCAGCCGCAACAGCAGCGCATTGATCACCAGCAGGAAGAAGCCGAGCGTGAGGATGATGAACGGCAGCGAAATCAGCCGCAGCAGCGGCTTCACAAAGGCGTTGAGCACGCCCAGCACCAGCGCCGCGATCAGCAGATCCTGTGCGGACTTGCATTCCACGCCCGGCACGATCACGGTCGCAACCCAGACCGCGATCGTCAGCGCCAGCCATCGGAAGAGTATGCCCATGGGGTGTCGGGGGAGTCGGTAAACAGTGAACAGTAAGCAGTAAACAGTAACCAGTGACCGGAGAACACCGCCACAGTGTACGAATGCGGCCGGCGGTGTAAAGTCCATTTGCAACCGGCGCAACGGCCGTTCGGCGGTTGTCGTGTCCGCCCCCGGCGGGCTTGTCCCGCCGGAGCGAAAGTTCAGAAGGGATCGATGCCGTCAGAGGAGCCGGACTTCTTCGTGATTTGCGCGAGAAGCAGCCGTTTCGTCTTCACCTCGCGCATCCTCCAACTATCCGGTCCCCGTGCGTTCTGAGCCGAACTTCGGCTCCGGCGGGGCAAGCCCGCCGGGGGCCAGCCGTCACCGCTGACTTGCGCCCCGCGCTGCAATCCGGTTGAAGCTTGCTTCGTGAAGTTCTATCGTTCCACCGACAAATGGGTCCGGCTCTTGCTTGCGGCGATGCATGCCAGCAAGTCCGATTGGCGGACCAGATAATGTTGGCGACAGAAACAAATGCAAAAGGGAATGAGACAAATACTCAGCGGTGCAGGATTTATGTTCCTTGCCGTTCCCGGAATGCTCCTGTTTGTCGCAGCGGTACTCGATCTGTGGGGTCGGTTTTATGATCCATTGATCTCGCGGACGCCTATTACACTGTTGCTGCTAGGCATGGGAGCGGGTGCCATCCTTAGGCTTGTCGGCACCGGTAATTGGCGCAAATGGCTCTATATCTTTGTCTTCGCGTCCGTGCCTCTAACACTCATGGGAAGACGATGGTGCGCCGCACTGGGATTGTCCCGAACCCAGGCGACTAGTTCAGTCTGCCCGGGCATTTCGTGTTTGTCCGCAGATTGCGCAGATGAACGCAGATTGAGCGTTTGCCGGCTTACCGCCCCAACAATCTGGGCAATCTGCGTAATCTGCGGACAAAAAAGAAGTGTCGCGAATACCTTGTACCCGTTTTAGGATCGACCATTCCCCATGACAATCCTCCGACGGCCCGGTAAGATCAGGGGTGTGTTTTGAAACCCGCCGGATGAGCAAAAGTTCCATGAATTCATCTCCCGTTCTCAACCCGAAGCCGCTCGCAGCCCTGGCCGCGCTGACGCTGCTCGTCCTGGCGCTGGCCCTTCCCGGCATTCGCTCGGTGCCGGTGACGGACCGCGACGAGGCGCGTTATGCCCAGGCCTCGAAACAGATGGTGGAGTCCGGCGATTACGTGCAGATTCGCTTCCTCGACGAGGCGCGCAACAAGAAGCCGGCCGGCATCTACTGGCTGCACGCCGCCAGCGTGCGCCTGACCGGCATCCAGGACGAAATCTGGCCCTACCGCCTGGTCTCCGTGGCCGGCGCGTTGCTGGCCGTGCTGCTGGTGTATCTGCTGGCGCGGCGCCTCCAGCCGGACGCTCCGCTGCTGCCGGCCCTCGCGCTGGCGGCCTGTCCGCTGCTGGTCTGTGTATCGCATGCCGCGGTGACGGACGCCGTGGTGCTGGCCACGGTCTGCGCCGCGCAGTTCTGCCTGGCGGGGGTGTATTTGAAATTCAGAATTCAGAATTCAGAATTCAGAATTCAGAATGTTGGACAACCGGTGGGAGCGCCGCCCCGCCGGCGCGATGGCGTACCGTTTGCCGCCCTTGGTTTCTGGACCGCGCTGGGCGTCGGCATCCTTGTCAAGGGGCCGATTACGCCGCTGATTGCGGGGCTGACGATCCTGGCGCTCTGCCTGCACGACCGCAACTTTCGCTGGCTGCGCGGTCTGCGCCCTGCCATCGGGCTTCCCCTGCTGCTGCTGATCGTGCTGCCGTGGCTGGTCGCAATCCAGCAGGCGACGCATGGCGATTTTCTGCGCGAATCGCTGGGGCACGACTTCGGCGCGAAATTGCAGGGCGGACAGGAGGCGCACGGCGCGCCGCCCGGCGCGTACCTGCTGGCGGCAAACTTCCTGTTCTGGCCGCTTTTTCCGCTGGCATGGCGCGGCATCGGACGCGCCTGGCAGACGCGCCGCACCGATCCGGTGTCCCTCTTCCTGCTGGCGTGGCTGGTCCCCTCGTGGCTGGTGTTCGAACTCGTGCCGACAAAGCTGCCGCATTATGTCCTGCCGCTCTATCCCGCGCTGGCGTTTCTGGCGGTGCGGTCGTTCGCGAGTGGAAGGTGGAAGGTGGAGGATGGAAGCGAGGAAAGCGCAAGGCAGGAGAGCGGTTGTCAGTTGAAACAG
>Ga0118677_10015379_pt1 | contig 10639 bp, 15 predicted proteins | sample AliMusrvi5mmetaG_FD_86154 | JGI IMG/M metagenome (GOLD analysis project Ga0118677, IMG submission 86154)
TAAAAAACATTAATCCTTCTCTTTCTCTTTGAAAACTTCTCTTGCGTCTTGCGTAATGGATTAAATGGAGTGCGAATGTAGAAATCATGAATTCTCTTCAGTGGATAAATGCGATACCTGCCGAATACAGTAATTTCAGAAAAGCTTCCACAGAGGAACACCGCCGTTGCAAATTACGCCGACGGTGTTTTCGACAGTGGAACAAAACAATAATAAGTTATCTTTATCAAGTCGGAGACAAATTCTACGGCAAACGTTCCGTATTTCGGCGAAACTTTACTGTCGGTGTGATCGACGCTGAGGATTTTCATGACCGAAAACATAAGTGCTGGATTATTCACAATCGACATGAATATCCATCACAAATTGAATTTGTGACGATATCGATTTATTCTAACAGACATGGAATGCCGTGCGGCTTTTTACTTAACGATAGTAGTGTTTGTGAACCACTTGCGATTGACCTAACCGAACAATCCCTTAAGGATGGACTCACGAAAATATTTTCGCAGAATTTACACTCAGTTATCTGATGAGGCAAGGGAATCGATAATACAGAATTCTGAACCTATTTCCTTCAGCCTTATTGGGCATTCTCCAATAATGGAAGTGCCTGCGTAATTGATGAAATTATGAGCAAGACTTCAAATGCCCCTGACCTGTTAAAGTTGAAAGCTGCCTTCATCTTGGGAGAGGGAGATAGATTACATTACATCCTTGTTTCAGATGTCGTCCATTTTAATGTTACCCCCCCTGCGGAAGCGGTCATCACCATTTTTGTCATCCGAAGGGCATCGGGTCTTTGCGAAATCGTGAATGAAAGTAAGACTTTTAGCAGAAATAAATGTGTAAGCCGGTATATCAATGCTAATGCGGGAATTATTAAAAATGCTATTGAAATCGAAATTGATAAAGTTCGGGTCAAGTTTACATCAGCCATTCTCAAGGAATCTGGAATAACATTAAAATGGAGCATACTTGACCTGTCTAATGCCAAGGATGTCTATGTGCAGTTTATTCTTATTAAGGAATGGGGCAAAGCCGATTTATTGAGCATTTATCCCCTCGAACTTATCAATCTTAAACGAGCTGAACGAGCTGAACGAGCGGAAGTATGATGCACTCGCTAAACCATCTTTTTTCACTGGCGTTATTTTGCGTAATTTCAGCGATTATATCGTGGTGGTTCGTAAATGAGCGACTTCGAGTTCGGCATACTTCCATTTATGACGCTATGGGGCAACCGACTTTATCCGATGGTAATTTGCATTCAACTATTGCAGTGTGGAAATTCCTGCTGTCGCTGGGCTTCTTGTCACTTCGGGATTCGATATTAACGTTGCTATCCTTGATGTGTCTGTTTTTTGTGGCAATTATAATAATCCTTCCAGTCCCCGTATTGATAGTTCTTGTCAGTAAATGAGAGAATGCCCAATCGGATGGTGAGTCGAGTAAGTAAATCACCGACCAATCCATAGAAATGTAGCGGCAAGAAATGAAAAAGGCTTGTTCATGGATACTTCCTTCCCTGCCTGGTATATTGACTGCCCTTAAAATACGCTTATGGGGGTGGAGTTCAAATTGAATGTTAATGGGGCAATACGGAAATACGGATTTGTCGTGCTCGGAGGAAAGATCCCAATATGGCTCTTGCAATTGGAGCAGCATGAGTCCAAAAAACTAAAGTGAAGCTGATAATACGTGATCAGCCGATATAAGTTTTATTACACGATAGAGTGAGCCATGAACGAAACTGAACGCCTGCAACTGATGGAAATCGTAAAAGCCGCCCATAGAGCCTAACCGCTTCAGAAGTGCAGAGATTTCGGGAGTGCGTTTTTCACCGTTTGTCGTATTCTGCTGACCGTTAGCTGATGACGATTACTGATAATTTTGGAAAGCATCTCAAATGAGCGGACAGAAGCATTGGATAGGATATTTTGGCAGAAGGGCTGTTTCAGGATTACTGATCGGCTTTGGAATACTGCTTATTGTGCTGACGCAATTTATTCTTACACGATTTTCAACACTGGGATTCGTCATCGGCTTTTGTTTAATCGTAGCGGGAGTCATCGGGCTCCTCATCCGTTATGGATCTGGTCGTTGACGTTGACGAGGTCGCAATCTTGCCATTCCCTGTGAACCCGTCGGGATTCCGCACATCAGGAAATCCCTGACCCCATTTTCAGGGTTTCCCCGATTGTGGTGATTCCATGCCCCTTATAAAATAATTGATTATATTTGGGAATGAGGAGCGACCATGGCTTTTGCTTACGAGATATCACCATCCAGTAATCATGTGCAGATTGTCGGCACTGTCAAGATAACCACCGCTGATTGCATAGGGTTGGTTGTAAAGTGCACCCCATTGGCTAGACAAAATATTCCTGAATTAAGATAGAGAAACAGGGGACGTTTGTAAGTCCTTGCGCCGAGATACTTCCAATGGGTGCGGCAAGGCGTCCCTCCCAGTGGCCCACAGCAGCCGCCTTCTGTGTAGCCTGGCCCCGAAGGGGCAGCCCGGAGGGCTGAAGGCGGAACAGAAGGCGGCTGCTGTGGGTGGCGTTCATCATGCTATTTTCCTTTCCGAGTAGTACTCCGATGGCGTGGCGTAATCCAATGACTGATGCCCTCGCCGGTAGGTGTAAAATTCCATGTAATCTTTGATCAACTGATGAAGTTCCCGGCCTCCTTTTGGCGCATGCAAATACACGCACTCATATTTCACATTGCGCCAGAAACGCTCCACAATGATGTTGTCCAATGCCCGGCCTTTTCCATCCATGCTGATTCGGATTCCATGCTTCAAGAGCATGCCCGTAAAATCATCGCTGGTGAATTGCGAGCCTTGGTCACTATTGAATATCTCCGGATGCGCTCCACTCGCCAATGCCTCTTCCAGCGCCTCCAGACAAAACCCCACTTCGCAAGTATTGGACAGCCGCCAGGCGAGTACGTGGCGGCTGTACCAGTCCAGCACGGCCACCAAAAACATAAAACCATGCTCCATTGGCACGTAGGTTATATCCACGCACCAAACTTGATTGGGGCGAATAATAGCCATATTCCTTAGCAAATATGGATATATCTTATGCTGGGGATGGCGAATAGTGGTCATGGGGCCTGGCGCAATAGACATGATGTTCATTTTTCGCATCAGCCGTAACACACGCTTGTGATTAACCAGCTGATTTTGCTTGCCCAGCTCGACGGTGATACGCCGGTAGCCATAATATGGGTGAGCGGTATAGATGCGATCAATGACATTCATGAGATCCTTGTCATCGAGGCTGATCAACAGGGGATTTGTATAGAGTCCCGAGCGACTAACCCCCAACAGATCTGCTTGCCGACCCAGAGAAAGAGAGGGATGGTCACGTTCGATCATGAACCGGGCCTCCGCCAAAGATATCGGCTGTCTTTTTTTTGGATAAAATCCAGCTCAACCTCTAACTGGCCGATCTTGCTGAACAACCTGTCTACCAACTCATCGTTTCGTGACTCTTCCCGGTGATTCCGCCCCTCCTGAAAAAGACTGACCGTTCCCGTCTGCAACACCTTTTTCCAACCGTTGATTTGGCTTGAATGGATTTTGTACTCACTTGAAATTTCGGCAATCGTTTTTATGCCCTTAACCGCTTCCAGGGCGACCTTCGCCTTAAAGCCCGCATCATACCTTCGTCGCTCATTACTCATCGCTTCATAGTCCTTCCAGTGGCTGTTTTTGCCCCCGAAAAACTATCTTAACATACTGTCTAAAAAACGGGGTTCACTATAGGTACCTTGTTCGATATTGTTCTGAACACATCGGCTGAGCGGACACTGGACAAGAGTATCCTTTGGCGTAGAGCTCTCGGTGCCTTCGGTCCAGAAGTCTCCTTTGCGACATCATTATTGATTGATGATAGCCAAAAGATGATATCATTGTTTGAGTCACTTGGCGGACACGCCTATCGGTACAACAATGATCAAGCCTTTGCGGCGTGGCTTAAAGAAACAGACTTCACTAAAGATGTGATAGGAGAATGTGAATGAAGTCATACGGATATCTAGTCTGCCTGTTTATTATCATCGGGGTTATTTCGGCAGAGAGCCAGCCGACAGGGGACTCCGACGCTCAACGCTATGGCAAGCTTTTCAGCGGCTATCGGGAAGTGGTGGTGAATGCAGTCACAGGGCACACAGAAAACCGTTTAGCCGAATTGACCAAAGAATATTTTGCAAAGGCCGGCGAGCATCCAATTCTGATCAGAGTCTCCAGAACTGATGAATCCGGGAAATGGCATCTCCTCTTGCAATCACCTGATTTAAAGAATCACACAAAACTGCCAAATATACATTGGGCGGAGCCGGAAGACATTCATTTCGAAGAAGGCGACAACTATATCCTTCTGGAGACCGGAAAGACCAAAAAAGGGAACTACGAAGATGGCCTGTACATTACTATGGGCTTCACAAAGTCACCCAAATTATAAAGGTATCCGAAAGCTTTTCGAACACGACGGCTCGCACGCTTGCTGCGGTTCAATAGCATCGTTCGGATTAAGATGAGATGAATAATCAGAGGAAAAAACGTCTGACTAGAGTAAGGATTTCGGGGTATTATGAAACAGATGAGAGGTATGCAAATATTATTCCTCTTGGCCATGATCTGGTGCGGGACGGCGTGGGGCGAAACGGACACCAATTATCTGGCGGGGTTTAACTGGCCTATTGGTGAAAAGATCACTTACCGCATCTATTGGGGCTTTATCCCGGTAGGGACTGCCACCAGTTGGACGGAATGGACGGAATTTGAAGGGCGGAAGCTGCTTGCCATCCGGATGCGCACCATATCAAACAAGGTCGTCGAAAAGCTTTATCCTGTTGATGACACCATTGAAAGCCTTGTCGAGCCGGACACCTTTCTACCCGTCCGTTTCTCCAAGGACATGAGCGAAGGAGACAGAAAGTACAAGGAAGTGACCTTGTTTGACCGGACCAACAAGGTGGCGCGTTGGGAATCCAAACTTACAGGCAAAAAAAAGGAATATGGCATCGAGCCGGAAACACGTGATATCCCTTCCCTCATGTATTACTTGCGAACCAAAACCTTTACCGTTGGTAACCGGGAACATTTCCGGGTTCAGGCTGATGAAAAAGTTTATGATCTCTGGCTGAATATTCAAAAAAAGGAGAAGGTCGACACGCCGAACCATGGCGATGTTGCCAGCATTAAAATTGAGCCGGAAGCCGCATTTAACGGTCTTTTTGTCCGGAAGGGAAGACTCTGGGTATGGATGTCCGACGATCCTCGCGGTCTGGCATCACGAATTGAGGCCAGCATCCCCGTTGCCAATGTCAGGGCCGTCATCGTACAAGTTGAAGGCCCGGGAACGGATTTTTGGGTTAAACCTAATAATTCTGAAAAAAATGAGAAAGCCCGCTAAACGTTGTGGCTATTATCTCAAAATATGTTCATACTTAAGGGCGTTATGAATATATCGATTCCAAAAATCATACAGGGAGGAATGGGGACGGGGGTTTCAAATTGGCGCCTGGCGCAAGCGGTTTCACGGCTCGGACAACTCGGTGTCGTTTCCGGCACCGGGCTTGATCATGTTCTTGTCCGCCGACTTCAAGATGGCGATCCCGAAGGGCATATCCGCCGCGCCTTGAGTCATTTTCCGTTCCAGAAGATGGTGCAGAATATTCTCAATAACTATTTTATTCCCAACGGGAAAGCACCCGATGCACCCTACCGCAATTTCGGTCCGCACGCCGTGTCGGGTAAGCGGGAACCCCAGGAACTCTGTATTGCCGCCAATTTCGTGGAAGTTTTTCTCGCTCGTGAAGGACATGCCAATCCCGTAGGCATCAACTATCTAGAAAAAATACAACTTCCGCATCTCCCTTCAATCTACGGCGCGATGCTTGCCGGCGTCAGCGTGGTCATCATGGGCGCAGGCATTCCCATTGAATTACCGGGCATCCTCGACAGTCTTGTCACCCACGAGGCCGTCACTTATCCGATCCATATTACGACCCAAAAGGCCGGGGGTGAAATTCTCAGGTTGGAGTTTAACCCGCGTGATTTCCAGGAAGACACTTTGTCTCCACTCGCCGCCTTGCATCGGCCCGCGTTCCTTCCCATTGTGTCCTCCGACACTTTGGCCACGATGCTGATTCGTCGTGCCACCGGCAGCATTCAGGGGTTCATCATTGAAGGACCCCTTGCAGGCGGTCATAACGCCCCTCCCCGAGGCAAACTCCAGTTATCCGCGAGTGGCGAACCCATCTACGGCCCACGCGATATTCCCAGTCTTGAAGCATTCCGCGCTATGAAATTACCTTTCTGGCTGGCAGGCTCCTATGGTTCAGCAAGCAAACTGGCCGCAGCCCTTGCCGAAGGCGCCTCCGGGGTTCAGGTAGGAACTGCATTTGCATTATGCGTGGAATCAGGTGTCACCCCTGAGCTCAGGCACGCCTTGATCCAGAAGGCACTCGATGGTAAAGCTGAAATATTCACCGATCCACTCGCCTCCCCAACCGGTTTCCCATTCAAAGTGGCTAAACTTGAAGGCACACTCTCCGAACCCGAAATTTACAAACAGCGCCGACGGGGTTGTGACCTTGGTTTCCTGCGTGAAATGTACCGCAAGGAAGACGGAACTATCGGTTATCGCTGCCCGGCGGAATGCGTAGAAGCCTATGTTGCGAAGGGCGGCAATATCGAGGATACAGTGAACCGGAAATGTCTCTGTAATGGATTAGTCTCCAATATCGGATTTCCCCAGCACTTCAAGGGAGGCGGTCAGGAATTACCCCTCCTCACCTTGGGCGATGACTACGTCAAAATTGGCCAATTCTGTAAACCCGGAAGCCTTGATTTTTCCGCCGCCGATGTCATCCGAACCATCCTCGGGTAGGATGAAGCCCTCCGTCTCTTTCAAAACCCTTGGTTGCCGTCTTAACCAGGCGGAAACGGCAACCATTACCGCCCGTTTTGTCCAGTCCGGTTACAACACCGTTCCGTTCGGAGACGCCTGTGATGTCACCGTCATTCATGGATGCGCCATTACCGGTAAAGCCGAACACAGTTCGCTTTACGCGGCCCGGCAAGCAAAGCGGATCAATCCCAACACGCTGGTGATTCTCGCCGGATGCCCCGCTGAAACCATCGGTCAGGCTTTGAGTGGGCATACCAGCGTGGATCTGACCATCGGACAGGCTGACAAATTCCGCATCCCGGATCTCCTCAACCGGCTCTATCCTGAACGCTTTCCCCCTCCGCCTGCTGAACTTCAAGCCGGGACTGTCCCTCAATTTGAGACCAAACGCGCCCTGATCAAAGTTCAGGACGGGTGTGATTTTCATTGCGCCTATTGTATTGTCCCCACAGCCCGGGGAAAACCCATCAGTCGCCCGCTGCCTGAAATATGTGAGGAAATCAAACGCGTCGTCGATGCAGGATTCAGGGAGATTATCCTCACCGGAGCCAACCTGGGCCGCTATCAGGATGGGGACTCTCATCTGGTCGATCTGATTCAAAAAATTGAAGCAATTCCCGACTTGAAACGTATCCGGATCAGTTCGATTGAGATCACCACCACAGAACGCGCCATCATTGAGCATATGGCCTCCTCACCCAAACTCTGCCCTTTCCTGCACATCCCGCTTCAAAGCGGCGATGACCAAATCCTGGCGTCCATGGGGCGCCGGTACAATTCCATGGCCTATCGCAAGGCCATAGAATACGCCGTCAGCCGAAGTCCTGATCTGGGGCTGGGAACCGATATTATCGTGGGGTTTCCCGGCGAAAACGACGAGGCCTTTAATCATACGAGATCCCTGGTCCACGACCTCCCCTTCAGCAACCTTCACATTTTCCCTTATAGTCGGCGCTCCGGCACCAGGGCTGACGCCATGCCAGACCAGATTCCCGAATCAAAAAAGAAGGAACGGCTACAGTCCTTGACCGAACTCGGTGAAATCAAGCGCCAGCACTTTGCCAAAAGTTTTATCGGAAAGAATGTTCAAGTGTTGATTGAACGTATCGACAAGGACGGCTGCGGTCACGGATGGACCGGTCAATATATGCAAACCCGTCTGCAGGGGAATGGATTGCATCCGCGACAAATAGTCAATGCGCTGGTAACCAAAGCAGAGGCAGGAGAAATTGAGGCAATCGTCAAGTCTTGTGACGATAAGTAATGCGACCTTTGGTCAGATCGTAGGGCGAAATTTCAACGGTGACCTTGTCGCCGGAGGTAATACGAATAAAATGCTTGCGCATTTTGCCGGAAATATGAGCCAGGATTTCGTGCCCGTTCTCAAGTTTCACCCGGTACATCGTCGCAGGCAAAACCTTGGTCACGACTCCATCAACGCGGATCATATCATCTTTTGCTTCTTCGGCCATAGTTTCTCCTGAAAATCCCAACTAATTCGGCAGAATAACTATCATGCCCCACCCTCGTTGTCAATGGGTGCCTCAGCAGAACAGCCCCGGCGCCCCTCCTGTTTCAAATATACGGTCTGAGTTGGCAAGGCAAAATGAATACCCTGACTGTCAAATCGGCGCTTGAGTTCCAGGTTGAGTAACTGAAAATTTGCCAGATAGTCCTTGTAGTCGGTGGAGCTCCACCAGTGGACGACCTGGATGTTGAGCGATGAAGTGTCGAATTTGTCAAAGCTGACAATAAGATCTGCCGTTTTGGGATGGGGCCGGTATACCTCCTCAATAATCTTCATGGCCCGCTGAATCCCTTCCACCGGGGTATCATAAGTGAGGCCAATATTCATCTCCGTCTTGATGGTGGGCCGTTTACTCACATTCGTCAAACTGGCATTGGCCATCGTCCGATTCGGGATCACCACCAGATGCCCCTCCTGGTTACGAAGGCGCGTGCTTCTCAAGCCGATAGCCTCGACACAGCCGTCAATCTTATCGAACTGAATGCAATCTCCAATCCGAAAGGGTTTATCGACAAACAAGGCCACCGCACCAAAAAGATTCGAAAGCGTATCCTGTGCGGCAAGCCCCACTGCCAAGCCACCGATGGAAAGTGACGCCAGAAGTCCCGTCACGTTCATCCCGAGATTCTGGGAGGTTACCAGAATTGCCACGATCAGGATGAAACCCTTGGCGGTTTTACGGATTACGGGAAAAAGGTGCATATCGAGCACGACCTCACCAGAGGCTTGAATGCGTTTGTGCCAAAGCTGCATTCCCAGATCCACCAGTTTCAGAAGTAAATAAGTGACAGAACCAGCAATGACAATTTTCAGGCCATCGGAGATATAGGCTTTCATCCACTCCGGCCATACAAAAATGCGGAGGCCCACATGGAGAAGGATAACAAACGCGATCACCTTCACCGGTCCGTGCGACAGTTCAAGCATCAGGTCATCAATTTTGGTTGTGGTTTTCCCCACTATTTTCCGCAGCTTGAATTGGATCAGGTAATTAATCAGTTTGGCGGCATAGAGCGCCAAGCCTATAAATATGATCGTTGCCAGGTATTCCCAGATGGGATTGTCCAAGAAACTACCCTGGAGGCGCTCAATCCGGTTAAGCCCGAATGTTAGCCAGACATTCGAAGCCCCAACGCTGGCCGCAGAAGTCATGTTGGTGGATCCCTCAACCGCTAGTACACTCGCAGGCACCAGGCCTAGCAACAACACCGATCGCTTCACAACCCTCATCAAATGCGTCAACATAACCAATTTCTCCTTTTGCATGCGCTATAGGCAATGAGTAAACAGATTTCCAGAACCATGGCGGATAATTGGAACAGGATAAACCGCCCCGCAAATATTCTCAGGGTGCGAAAATCAGTTATCGTTACACCATAATACGCATAAATCAGTGCTGGAACGCTCGCGACCAATACGAGCCCGATGTACAAGGGAAGATGCGTTCGAATGTCAAGAAAGGTGGCCAGGCTCGCGCCGGTCCTGTGCAAAAAAAACCATCGAACATATTGGGCAACCAGTATCAGTAGAAGGCCGAACGACAACACAAACTGGAGCAGATCACACAACGGCAGTGGCCGGCCATAGATCTGCATCACGGTCGATTGAAGAAGCGGACTCCGAACCGTCAACATGCCATAATCATGGGTAAAACTATCCAACAACAAATGGCTGATGATGCCGACCACTATCGATGCCAGAATCAGTAAAAATCGTTTTAGTGGCCAAAACCCGAAATGCCCCGCATAAGGCATTAACCGACGGCGATGGGCCAACGGCACAAGAAGTAACATTGGCCGCTTGATAAAGGCATGAAATACCCATAGCACCAGTAAAGCCAGCGGCAGACTGAAAAACAATATCCCCTCCAGCGAATGCCCCCAATTACTGTTGGTTGAAAGGCTCAGGTAATACTGAAAATCCGGAGCCATGCACCCCAACACCAACGCGGACATAATCAGTCCTAGTCGGGCTAAAGGCGCCGCCACCGCAGCATGTGATAATGTAAATGGCATTGGGTATGTATACGCAGGTGAAACCTTTTTGTCCATCCGCCGTTGACATTGACGAAACGTTTCTCTATTGTGACACGACTTTTTCGCAGGCCGTTAGCTCAGTTGGTAGAGCACGACACTTTTAATGTTGGGGTCGTGGGTTCGAATCCCACACGGCCTACCACCCC